>ENA-OWOZ01002912-OWOZ01002912.1-bioreactor-metagenome-genome-assembly--contig:-NODE-2912-length-12083-cov-106.705147_pt1 | contig 12083 bp, 6 predicted proteins | sample MGYA00238140_ERZ651804 | MGnify/ENA primary metagenome ERZ651804 (study PRJEB26910, sample SAMN07631232) | bioreactor metagenome | isolation source: Switchgrass digestor | place: USA: Dartmouth... | reverse complement strand
TACAAAGCATGATTCATTGCGTTTATTCCCCCTCCTTTTGTCGCAATTTCATCTTCAGGACACACTTTGACGCTTACGTTTATTCCCCCTCCTTTTGTCGCAATTTCATCTTCAGGACACACTTTGACGCTTACATTTCATCTTCAGGACACACTTTGACGCTTACAATGAATCAAACCTGTATAAAAATAACGCCGACCAAAATTGTTGGTTGACGTCATAATTGATTTTTTATTTTTTTTACTGTCTACTTGACAAGGAGTACTTTTAACGTTGATCTACTTTTTTAGACTACGTATAGCGTTTCATTGATTACATTTACTTTTTATTCCACAAACTATCTACCTCAAAATCTTTACAACAATTCTCACAATGATAATGAAACTTTACATTATAAATGTTGCCATAATATACATTACCAGCTATCGAATATTTACCTTTATGTGAGAAGTTATTAATTCTTACACGCTTTAGCTTTGCACCACAGTTAGGACATATCTTCTTGCAGAATAATGCTTTAAAAAGATCACCTAAACTTATTTTATAATATCTATTTTCCATTCCAAACATTCAATCACCTACTTTATCTTTGTAAAAACAATTTTATATATAAAAAATGCAATAATTGCTAACACTAAATTCATTGCTACACCTATTATGAAAACTACAAAATTTCGCCATAAAACTAAATATAAAATTAAACTCACAAAAGATAATGAAAAAAAGAAAATCCAAAACCAAAAGACAATTTTTTTAAAAATTTGATTAAACTTATTTAATTGTTTATTCATATAACATTTACCTCCATTTTTATATAAAACCTATTACCTAACGAACTAATCTTCACTAATCTTTTAAACTCCCACTAAATTTTGTCTAATGTCATTACTGATATAGGTATACAATCTTTAATCAAGTAGACTCATTCTGTAACCTTAGGTAACAAAGTCATTTAAATATCCTATTTTATTTTAATAAAATATATTATATCAAACTCTAGCATATATTGTACCTTCTATTTTTTTTGATTAATGATAGATTACAATACTATGCTAGAGTTTTTATTTGTAAGCTTCCGTAAACCAAAAGCTAATACAATAACTAAATTTACCTAGATGTATGCAGAATAATAATTAAGCACGTTTTAAATTCTTTCAGCCATAACATATGTTAATGTAATTAATTAGATTGTTTACTACATCTCTGTCAATCAAAACCTATCTCAAAATTTATACCTATCCCTGCTGGTCCAAAAGTACCTCCGGCCTCAGTTTCCATCTTCATTTTTTCAGGTTTTATGACAGCTTTCGCTTTTGCCCCATACCCCAAAAAAGTAAAGTAAGGCTTTACAACTACATTAACTTTCCACAAGTTAATCTCATATGCTAATTCACCCTTAAATGTAGCAACTTCAAACCCTAGCTGTGGACCTATTTCTTCTAAGCTAAGTGATAATCCAGCATATCCCTCAGCTGTTCCAATTTTAAAATTACTACCTGAATTTATACCAAAACCATCACTTCCCCATTGTTCATCTATAATATCGACTTCGATTATAGATACACTACCACCTGCTTTAGCTATAAAACCATCTTCATTATTTAATTCAAATTGTGCATCACCAGTAGCAGTTCCTACAAATATCCCCATATTTAAAGGAAGATACTGATCGTCATATTTTATAAGTGCTTTAGAGTCAGTATAATTTTTATCACGTATTTGAAGTATTGATACCCTAGAATAATCAAATTCATTATTAATCGTACTCTGATCATCTTTAGACGCTATATTTTCCAGTTCACTTTTTTTAGCATTAGCTATAGTTGCGTTACTGCCTTTTATTGTTTTTTGTATATTTGCTTCATACTGAGTCTTTACGCTACCACTCACTTTAGCTTTTGCAAGATCTTTTGGATCCGACTTTAGAATATTGTTATACTGTTTATATGCGTAATAATTAGATTCTGGACCTTCAAGCAAAAGCCCAAGTGACTCCCAAGTTTTATCTCCTACAATACCATCATCCTCTAGCCCATGGTCTTTTTGATATTTTTTGACTGCATCCCTAGTTAATTTGCCATAATAGCCATAATCCACTCCTTCTGGCATTTTTAAATAACCTTTAGAAACAAGGACCTTTTGAAGAATTATAATGTCATTATCATCCTTCATACCATACTTTAGAAGTTCATTCTTGTATTTATGTCCTGAATAATCCCAATAAATTATAGGATTATTAGCACAATAAGTATAAAGATTCAAGCTCAACGGGTCATTAATGTCACCCCTATACGTATCCTCCTGCAAGAATCTCGCAATTTTCGGATCATACATTCTTGCATTCAGGTAATACAGTCCGGTCTCATCATCATACTGATAACCTGCATATGTTATGCTGTTGTTTATCTTTTCTGAAGTCTCTTTACCGCTTGATGTATAATATTTCTGCTCCTGTATATTTCCAAAGGCATCGTAGTAGTAGCTAGCCCTTACAACTCCTGTTGAAGCATCAATTAATGCAGTTACATCGGCATGGCCGTTGTACATATAATATAGTGTATCATTACCTGCTTTCCTCATCAACAGATTTTTCCATATATGTTCCTTCCTGTCTGATTGCCTTTACCATCTGTCTCAAGTACCACTTTATCAGACTCATACATGTATCTTGTTGTTGCGTCATTTACTGTTTTCTCTACTCTATATCCTTCTCCATTATATACATAGCTTATGTTCATATCGCCGATTTGGGTCTTGATAAGCTGGTTGAATCCGTCATAGCTGTTTACTATTACTTGAGAATCACCCATGGTTTCGGCATATAATCCTATAGACTCCCCTTCACTTACATCATAGGACTGTATTGTACTTTTTGACTTATAGGTCATGTTTCCGTTAAAATCATAACCATATATTTCTCTCTCTACCACCTTATCTCCCTGTTTCTTGGTAGATGACATAAGTCTGTTATCTTTGCTGTATTCATAAGTCGTAGTAGTGGTCTCTCCTTTGTAAACAACTGCCTCACTCTTCCTATTTCCAGCCCTGTCATATTCGTAACTTGTAGTTCTTCCATTTGGTTCGTTCACAGTCTTCAGTCTGTTCAATACATCATAAGTATAACTTGTTGTACCTTTATTAACTCCATTTATTACTTCCACTTTACTAGTCTGGTTGTGAGCTCTGTCATAGGTATAGGTGTAGGAATCCATTACTACATCAGTGCTTCCAGACTTCTTGTAATTCTTTAAAGTCCACAATAAGTTATCTTTGTAATAAGTATATTCTTCCTTGTAACCATTCGGATAAATTACATTTTTCACGCTACCGTTGTCATAATAATTGTATTCTGTTTTGGACGTACTTGTTAAGTTTCCGTCATAAACGTACTTTATCCTTCCGGCTTTATCATATACCTTTGTTGTAATATTGCCTTTAGGATCTTTGCTCTGCTCTGCTGTAAAACCTAAGTCCACACCTGCAGTAATATCGTAAGTGTAGGTTATTGTGCCAAAATTAGGTACTTTTTTTGTTTTTACTCTGTTAAGTTCATCATAAGTACGTTCTGTAGTTCCTGTACTATCAGTTATGGTAAGCTGATTTCCATTTCCATCGTATGTATACTGTACTGTCAAACTTCCTACCGATTTCTTCTTTAATCTTCCATGACAATCATACTCGTAATTAGTAATATCTCCGTTTTTGTCTTGTTTTGTTTTCACAAGACCGTTTGGATAGTATGTATAAGATTCAACTTTGTCACTACCCATATTCCATATCTTAACTACCTTATTAACTACGTTATACCTATAGTCTGTTCTATTTCCTTCTCCATCGGTCTGAGACAGCATATTTCCATTCAAATCATAAGTATAGGTTGTTGTTTCCATTAGAGGATTTATTACAGCTACAAGGCGGTTAAACTCATCGTATTCGTAGGTTGTAGTATAACCGTTACCATCTGTTTTAGCTATAATGTTACCTACCTCGTCATACTCTTGGATTGTTGAATGTTTCTCAGGATCTATAGTTTCTATCAGTCTGTTATTTTTGTCATATTTATATTCTGTCATGTTATTTAAAGCATCATAAGCCTTTATTTGGGCATTATTTCTGTTGTATTCATACTTTTGAATAGTCTTGTCATAAGGATCAACTGTACGTATAACCCTATCTAACTGGTCGTACTCTATTTTTGACGTATTTCCCCTCCAATCGGTTGTTTGTGTTTTATTACCATTCTTATCATATTTATATGTAGTTGTCTGAGTAATACCGCTTACAACAACAGTTTGCGAAATTAAATTATTTAATTCATCGTAGTTATATACTGTTGTTGTTCCCCTTCCATCAACACTCTTTCTCACATTACCGTTTGCATCATACTCCTGACTGGTTGTAATAGCAGCATCTGTTCCTGTTGCCGGTTTTCTTGTATGGCTCTTTACTTTACCTGCCTTATTGTACTCATAAAGATCAACAGTTCCAAAAGTATCCTTCTGATATTTCAAATTGCCGTCTTTATCGTATTGATAAATCACTGTATTTTGAGCAATTGTACTATCAGTAGGATATATAGCCTGTTTTAGCTTTTTAAAAGCATTATACTGATAGTTTACTGTATTACCATTACCATCGGTTTGTGAAATAAGGTTTCCGGCATAATCGTATGTATTACGCTGAATAGTCTGTTCTGCTGCTGAAGAACTAGCTTTTACTTTGATATCAGTTAGATTTCCGGAATTATCATAATAGTAATTTTTTATTACTCCTCTTGCATCAATCTCTGATATTAAATTGCCCATAGTATCATAGGTATATTTTGTTGTGTAGGATAATCCATTCTCTATTGTCACAGGCTCTGCTACAGTTTCAATCTTGCCGTTTGGAGTGTATGTATATTCTTTTCCGTATCCTGTCCTAATCTTTTCCTCCACTGTTGAACCGGTTCCTGCTTCATATCCTAATGCATCCAGTTCTTTTACAATCCTACCCTTTTCATCATATTTATAAGCTTTTGATACGTAATTTATCCATGAAGAAGTTGCTGTGTCCATGTAAACTTGTTTTTCAGCAATAACTCTTCCCATAAGATCGTAAATAAATTCTGTTCTGTTTAATTGATTATATGCCTTGCTACTGTCATAGTATTTAGGCTTTATCTTTGCAATTACTCTTCCACCAAGGTCATATACAGATGCTTCTATAAGGTCAACTTTAGTTCCATCTATAGTCACATTCTTCTTTATGACCTTTTCTAGCATGCCACGATTGTTATAACTATATTCTGTGACATTACCATTTGCATCTGTCTCCCTAATGGGATTTCCGGCATAGTTATATACTTTAGATGTCTTTATAATTCCTGTTTTAGTATTTCCCGATGCTTCTACAAAGCTATCTTCATAACTTACACTCGTCTGTCTGTTTAGATTATCATACCCAAAAGTAGTTTTTATTTGTTCTGGTGAAGTTATTGTTTCTATATTACCATTTTTATCATAAGTATAAATAGTTACCAAATCAATCAAGGTATTATCAGTAAACGTATTTCCTGATATATCACCTTTTCTTACACTCTGTAACTTTTTAAACGGTTTGCCAAAATAGTTATTCTCATATTTTGTCAATATGTATTCGGTTGCAGAAGTATAAACCTTCTCACTGCTGAGATTGTTATCGGCATCATATTCATAAGCTAATTTAATTTTATTGTCTTGCAACTTTTCCTTGAGTTCACCATTTCTATAATAATTGTTTTTAGTTACAAAATATGTTGTACCTTTATTAGGATACTCAACCTTTTCCTTTGCAACCATCTCTTCATTAAGTAAACTATTTTTATAGTAAGTTTTTTTAGTATATGAGTATTTAATCTTACCATCACTGACTTCAACAGGTGTCCAAACTTCTACTAGCCTGTTCATACTGTCATAGTTATAATAGGTCTCAAATCCTGCTTCGTCCTTTTCAGTCTTCAATAAACCATTTTTATAATAGGTCATTTCAATACTTGTCAAGTCAGGATTAACAATTATTAAAGGCCTATTCATAAAATCATAAGTTGTTTTTACAATTGCTATTTGCGTATCGTTTAAATAAGTAGTATGTATTGTCTGCGTTTTTCCATCCTCTAAAATCAAATAATCATATTTCTCCAATGTTTTGTATGATGTAGCAGATGCATTTTCTTTATAGCGGACTTCTTTCAGCCTGTTTATAGTATCATATTTATACTCATATACAGCCCCTCTTGCTGTTGACACACCATTTGGATTAGGATATTCTTCTGTTGCCAGATTACCATATCTGTCATAGTTGTATTTGATAATATTATTTTCTGCATCAGTATGTTGTGAAACCAAACCGCTTCTATAATATGCTGTCCTTTCTCCATGGTCTCCGCTATAATCATAAGTCTTTGTTGTTTTATTAAGTCCGTCTAATGTTGCATCATACTGTTTCGGTGATACTTCCTTTATCTTTCTACCCATTTTGTCATATACAATTCTAGTTGTTTCTCCACCATCTAGCTTTTTCCTTACAAGTCTTCCATTCAAATCATATTCATATTGGGTAACATAACCCTTACCGCTTGTTTCAGAAGTCAACCAACTTATATTATTATAGCGGTATGTTGTTGTCTTATTCTCTCCATCCTTTATAGTTTCAACATCACCTTTGGAATTATAAGTATAAGTAGTTACATTGCCTTCAGGGTCAATAACCTTATATAACATTCCTTTAAATCCATAACAGTTTTCCGGTGCATAATATTCATACTTTGTTATGGCAAATAGACTGTCATTCACCCCTTCAACATAGTTTATCGTACTAGATAACGGTTGTATCTTTTTAATAATATTTATTTTATTACTGTCATATTGGTAAAAGGTGTATTTACCCTCTTCATCTTTTTCACTCAATAAATTATTTTTTTCGTCATAAGTATATTCCCGTGTGCTGTTATCAGGATTTATTATTTTTGTTATATTACCTCTTCCGTCAATCTCATATTGAAACCTGTTTCCATTTCGATCGGTTATACTTTTGATTTCTCCAAATCTGTTTATTTTTACTTTATCATTCCATTTCCCTTCAATAACATAATTGTAAAAATCTCTTTCTCCCTCATAGGAAGTATAATCACACAAAAATGTATAAACATTACCATTGCATACAATTCCACCATAACGTGAAAAACCACTTATCTTAGGCATTTCAAGGGAAGCAACAGGCGTCCAACCTTTTTGCTCAAAAACATATTCATAAATAAGCCCTGTTTCTTCATTTATTGTAAGCAATTTATTATTACGAACCACAAGCCATCCTTCCGGTGAGCTATCACAAATAACACTCCATGTATTGTTAGCAGTATTAAATTCCAATAATCTATACTGGCTGTCACGACCATATATCTTACCATTACAAACTATAGCTTTACTACAAGAATAGCCGCTAACAGGTATGTAAGTCCATTTATTACTTTTGGGATCATATTTTTCAATACAGCCTTCGTCAATGGCATAAAGGTATCCACCAAGTTCAACTAATGAGAAGTTATCTCTTGGATAATTCATGTCAGCTACCTTAGTCCAACTTCTGCTTAATATATTGTATTTGTAAACAGATTTTAATGGTTGAGGATCCCAAATTGGAATATAATATCCATAATCATTAATAAAACCATTTTCTTTATAGTATATACCGCCTGCAACATATATATCACCATTATAATAAACTGCTGCTGAGTTTGCTCTTCCATACTGATTATTCTCCGAAGGAATTGAACGTAAAGTATCCCAATATCCTGCTGAAGTATTATAAACCTCAAAATTGTCTAATGTGTTATAACATTTAAATTTAGTTAATTTACTAGGTGTTGTTTGAAAATACCTCTCATCATAATTAAGACCACCTATAACATAAATATCATTCCCATAACTCACCATAGAAAAGTCTTTTCTTCCATATCCTCTATACCGGGTTTTTACTTCCCAATCAATATTTCCTTCGCTAACATAATACTCTGCTGAAGTTTTTCTGCCTTCAGGATCAATTGATAAAATTGTATAATATTGCTCATCATACCACTTTGTTGTTTTTCTGCCTTCTAAGTCTGTTATATGAGTATATCTCGCATTTTCACAGTAATCATATGTATAAGTATTATATACCGTATCAGTAGAATATACTGTATGCTGAGTAACTTTATCCTTCTTGTCCCCTGTATTATGATCATATACAATTTTTTCTATTTCCTTTAAATCTGCATCTTTTATACTTGTTAAAAATCCATTTGAGTCATATTCATAAGTATAAATAGTATTATTCATTGGGTCTATAACCTTATTAAGAAGATTTGATGAATTATATTGATAACTCACAAATCTTCCACTTGTGCTATCAGTAATCTTTGAAATTAAGTTATTACTGCCATAGGTTACAGTAAAACTTCTATTTGTTTGGTCTGTTATTTTTTGAACTTTTCCGGAATCGTTTGTTGTAATTGTAATATAATTTCCATTTCTATCTTTGATGGCAGACAACCAACCATTTTTATTAAACTCATATATAGTCTGATCTTTTGTAATAAGATAGAATGTATCATCACTGGATTTCTTAAGAGTATTCCTTGACCCAGATGAATAATCCGATACATATTTTCCATCTTCTCCATAAGGCACAAATGTTTCAATAGCACCATTAGGTAAAGTAACAATAATTCTTAAAGGATTTGAACTATCCTGTTTCACACTACCTTCATATCCAAAGGTCCAACCTCTTCCAAAATGTCGGTTATTTCTACTGTCTTTCGAATTGTATGTCCTCGTTATTTCTATATCAGGACCTACTGTTGTCATACTCATATCTACATAACTTCTTGAAAAGTTCCCTGTTGCAGGATTTACTCCATCAACCCCATAATGTAATTGCTCCAACAGAAACGTTTCTATTCCTGCACCAAGTAATTCTACTTCATCACTATCATTGCCTTCTTCATCTACATTCTGTTCTTCATCCTCTCCCGGATAAATCAAAATATTATTCAGTGCCATAGATGCATCAACCAAACCAAAATCACTAATATCTTGTCTTCTTACATTCTTCTTTATTGTATATGCAATGTCCTGAGAAGTTAAATCTGGCCTGTAGCTTTTCAATAAAGCTGCAATTCCTGTAACAAGAGCAGTTGAATAAGATGTACCGGAATAGTATGAATACTCATTTTGAAGTTTCGTACTTATTAAATCAACTCCAGGTGCAAAGACATTAACCGTTCCTCCATAATTGGAAAAGGAGGCTATGTTTCCACAATTATCTACAGCACCTACTGAAACCGTATTTGAAAGATTATATGCAGCAGGATAAATAGCTGTTTCATCTCCATTATTTCCGGCTGCGCATACAAACAATATGTTTGATTCTGCCATAGCATTTCTCAATGCAACATTATAATTCTCTGTACCCCATGAACAGTTGATTATACTTACATTTAACTTTTCTGCATATTCGATAGCTTCAAGAATATCAAAAGTATATCCTTTACCTCCGCTTGCAATCTTCAAAGGTAATATCTTTACATTTGGTGCAACACCTACTATACCACTATTATTTAAGGTTGCAGCTATCAAGCCGGCAACAGCTGTGCCGTGTTCCTCATCTTCCGAGTCATTTACACTGTTGTCATCATTATAGAAATCCCATCCATTGACATCATCCACATAGGAATTGTTGTCATCATCAATACCATTTCCGGGTATTTCTTTGTCATTGACAAATATGTTATCTTTTAAGTCATCATGGTTAATATCTATTCCAGTATCCAAAATACCAACAATTATCTCTTCTGAGCCTGTGGTCTTGTCCCATGCAGGTACTACATTTATATCAACACCTTCAACTCCTTCTTTTCCCTGTATAACCTGCTGGACATTCATCAGTGACCACTGTTGGTTAAATAACTCATCCTGTGGTACATCAAACAAATCAACACTATAGTTTGGTTGCACATATTCAATGTTCTCGTCTTTTTTCAATTCTTCAATTACTTCAAGGATATTGTCACTTTCAGCTATTTCAACAAGGTCTATATTGGATTTTTGCAAATTTCTTTTATTTTTCAACTTTTTAAGTTTTAGCCCACTTTTTACTCTATCCAAATTTTTAGCCTTTTTTGTATTGCTTATGCTCTCATCCTTGTATTTTATTATAATTTCTTGCTTAACCTTTTTATCAGTAATTCTATCAAGTAGCTCCTTTTCACTTGGAAGCTTCTTTTCAAAATGTGCATTTTCTTTATCTTTATTTCTATTAATTTTTATGTCATCAGATTCTATGTAATCCTGAGTATTTACCACCTTTTCAACATTATCACTTTGATTAATATCTTCTAATGTTCTTGAAAAAACTATGTTTTGAGTCAACATTGTTATAATAAATACAAATAATATTACATTAATCAAACCTTTTCTCTTCATGTACATTCTTCAGCCTCTCCTTAATTTGATAATGTAGTACCACTTACTCTATTGCTGTAAGGAGTTTCAACTCCTGCAGAATTCTTAGCTTTTACTCTGATTTGATATGTTGTACCTGTAGTTAATCCCTTTACCGTCAATTTCTTATTGCTTAATGTTATCCATGTTGCAGTATTGGTCAATGCTCCCGATGAATTCACATATTTGTCCCCAACTGTAATTAGATATTGAGTTGAAGTCGGGTTATTGTCTATTATGGATAAATCAAGGGTATTTATTGTAGGATTGCTAAGTTTAAGCTTTGGAGTTTGGGCTAATGTTGTTATATTCTTATTGCTAGTAAATAGCTTATATATGGTTCCAAGTTCATCTTTTACTTGAACATTAACAGTATATGTGGTATTAGGTGTAAGGGAGTATTTTGTATAGCTTTTCTGTGGAAGCCAGCCTGACGAAGTTCCAATAGTATACATGTATGTAAACTGTTTTCCTTTAGCTTCACTGTCAATTCCGACTTGTGATATAGATATACTGTCAGCCTTTTCTTTTATACTCACAGAAACTTTATTTATAAAGACTTCTTTTGTAACAGTTTTTTCTGCATCACTTACTTCGAATTTTATAGTATGTGTTCCTTCTTTCCATCCGGATACGTTTATTGCTCCAAATGTAACTTCTTTCTTTGTTGATGTTCCGGTTATAACCTTTGACTCACTAGGTGTTGTACTTCCATCAACATAATACTTACATGTTAGATTGTCATTATCTGCGTCAGTCACATATACTTTTGGTATAATAGTGCTTTCATCAACAGATAAAACTTTATATGTAGGATATGTTTCATTTATTAGTAAGCGTCAAACAGGCCCGCACATGAATGACACAATCATTAATAAAAATGGTTGGAAAAGTTTTGTAAATCGATAAAACTTTTTCAACCAAAACTTAATCTTTAATTTTTACAACCTATGTGCATCTAAATTAAGTTGGGTCTTTTTTCACCCAACCATTCATTGAAAGCATTGGCAATTTCCATTCTGAACTCTTCATCTGACAAACCAAGAGATGTTCCGAGTTCATATGCCTGATCCACAGTATAAGCAAATCTTTCTGCTAATTCGCTGTTCTCATTCTCCATATATGGAAAATGCTCTATTACATAACCAGAATAATCTATATCAAATAAATACCTCTCTATTCCCCCATTAATAAAATCCGTGATAAATTTGATCATAAATATCGTATGTTTTCCAACTTTCATTCATCTTCCTCCCACGCATATTTCTCAGGCTCTGTTCTTTTGGATTGCGGTATAAACACCTTAGCAGGTATTTTCATGCTACCAGGCAGAAAATCAGCAAATGTGCTCACATAACCAGGCTTCCCTAGATTAGGGGCTTGACTAAATATCCATGACAAATATTCAAAAGGATTCAATCCATTCTCTTTTGCTGTTTCAACAAGACTGTAATACACCGCGCTCGTTCTCGCACCACCTGGCGTATTACTGAAAAGCCAATTCTTCCGTCCGATTACGAAAGGCTTTATACTTCGCTCTGCACGGTTATTTGATATCTCCAATCGTCCATCCAGTATATACCT
>ENA-OWOZ01002903-OWOZ01002903.1-bioreactor-metagenome-genome-assembly--contig:-NODE-2903-length-12100-cov-3.217084_pt1 | contig 12100 bp, 11 predicted proteins | sample MGYA00238140_ERZ651804 | MGnify/ENA primary metagenome ERZ651804 (study PRJEB26910, sample SAMN07631232) | bioreactor metagenome | isolation source: Switchgrass digestor | place: USA: Dartmouth... | reverse complement strand
TAAAGTAGAAATCATATCGTGGTTACTTTTGTCAATTAGCCTCCACGAAATTTACACCACTACTTGAGACTATAACAGAATTGGCAAGGCAATTAATTACAATTGGAATTAAAAATAGATTGGTAAATATAGATTAATTAATATAGAGTAAAAGTTAGGGTTTTTCCAAGAATATTTAGGAAGAACCCTTTTTTATTAAACTTTTGTATGAATTAGGGTAGTAAAATGCAAAACTCAAAAATAGAAAGTATTAAATATTTTATAGAAATTGAAAGTAAGAGTGGATGTAAACTAATAAGTACGGAATATCATTATAATGAGAAGAAGGTAGACGCAATAATTTTCATGGATATATTTTTATATTAAAAGAAGAATATATAAAGGCAGTTAGTTAATTCTAACTGCCTTCTTGGTGAAGATGCTGGGACTTGAACCCAGAACCTTCCGCTAGTCGGGCGGACGCTCTCCCAGTTGAGCTACACCTTCACATTTTTTATTTATATTATAAATTTTTAATTGTCATTTATCAATATATGTTTCAGTAAAAGTTATTGGTTGTAAAAATACACAGTTTACTCTAACCAGCTGAGCTAAGCGACCACGTCATTAGATATAACATATACAACAGATATTATTTGTATTATTTAATATACTTCAATTGACAAAATATATTATATAAAAGTAATGCGGATACGTCAAGGGTTTAATAAAAGCTTTTCTTTCTTCTGTATGCCTGAAAATATATGCCTGAAAAGGATTAATTCCTTATACATGTCACATCCTGCATTTATTTCATTGCATCTCGCTTATATTCCCTGTTTTTAAATCAACGCAATATTCTTTATTAAGGAACGTAGTCATAAGGGTAAAATACATTTTATTTTCAATAATACAGTTCACATGAAGATAATCGTATGAATAGCTGGGGGTTAACGGCAAAGACGAAACTATACGTATTTCCCCTGTTCCAAGGTCAACTTCCACAAGTTTATCATCGGCAAATAAATAGCCCTTCTCTTCTTTGACGGCTGCCCTTATGACCATTCCGTCTATTAATTTTTTATAGGTACCTGATTCCGGGTCCAGTACGCCAAAATAGCTGGGTACCACCTCACTAAAAGGCACCCAGGTACTGGAGAGGATATAGAGTTTGCCCCCATATTCGGCAAAAAGCCAATAGGAATGGTTTTTATCACCCTCAAACAATTGCTCCGCTGTACCGGATTTGCGGTTAATCCGGCTTATTATTCCAATATATTCGGTTATATTTGCTTCCTGCAATTCCTTGCTTTGGGGCAATAATATCCTGTCTCCGTAATATGACCACTCATCATCTTCATATATTACATTCTGATTTTCCGCCGGAGTATATTCTGTTTTAGACAGTGTGGGAAAACCACCCTCCTGTTCAAGATAGCTGTAAAAATTATCAGTGGACAGCCAGGTGTCATCGGCGCCGTATATTGTAAAATTAAATCTTCTGTTCCTTATAAATCCGTCAGCCTCCGGTTTTCCCCATGCAAAGGCTCCTTTTACTGGTTTTACGTCAAAGTCCATCACTGCTTCTATTCGACCGCCGTTATATATTTTCTTGACTTCCACCTTTTTTACGCTGTATTCGGATATTGCATAATCCGGATTGCCGTTATATACAAAATTGTCTAAAATAAATCCGGCATATTCGACGGCAGCATCCCGGCCGGAAGCTATCACGTTTCGTCGTGCAGGAGATAATGAATAAGGGTAATCAACCACAACCTGATATTTACCGGGAGATGTTTCAGACACCTGTCCGTTTTGGCAAATTGACCCGGGCACTATATCATCCGGAACAGACGATACCTGAACTTCATGTACAATTCCGTATTCATCCACCACCAGCCAATTATCACCTTTTTTCTTTATAAAAACCAGCTGGGTGTTATATGTACCGGAGGGATTTGATATTTCTTCTGTTACATGATTCGATGTTTCATCTCCCGTTTCAGAACCCTTTGTTTCCTCAGTTAAATAGTCCGATGTTTCCTGCGTGCACCCTGTCAAAATCAGAATTATAGACATAAGCGTCATACATATAAGTAAAAATGCAATAATAAACCTATAATTATAATTAAACTTCAACCTATAAATAAACTTCATCTCACTCGTCTCCCTGCATCATCAATATTTATTCTTTATCATCAACTTCTTTTGCTTTTCCGTTATTCTTACATTATTATATTATTTTCATTACATAATTCTCCTTACATTATTCTGGCCACTGCCCTTACAATTGAACTGTCAGCCCTTATTTTAAGCGGAAAGGCAATAACCTCGAAATTTTGAACATTGAGCAGTTTGTCAAGGTTAGTCAGGTTCTCCAAAATGTGTATGCCATTCTCAAAGAGTAGTTTGTGTACTGGGAAAGGATACTTGTCAGGAGAGGGAAAATCTATGCCCAGCATCTTGATTTTTTTGCTCACCAAAAATCTGCACAAGTTCATGTCTACTACAGGATGCTCCCTATAGTATTCCGCAGTTCCGTAGATTTTATCGCAGCCCGTATAAAGCAGGACAATACTCCTTTCCTTCACTACTTTTTCATACTCTTCTTTCATTTTTATCACGGGCTGATTCCTTACATCCAGGACACAACCCTGTCCTATGAATAATTCAAGGGATGATTCACATATGTATCGGTTGCTCTCTGTTAAATGCATGGGCGAATCAACATGGGTGCCCGCATGTGATGTTATATCCAGCCTGTAGCTGTTGTAGCCGTTTACACTCAGATATGAAACCTGAAACAGGTTTGTCCTGATGTCCCCGGGATATACAGGCATATTATCCTCTATGTTTTGCGACAAATCTATTAACTTCTCCAAGGTATCACCGTCATTTCATTATATATCATTTTCATCATTATATATCATTATATATTTTTTATTAATTACTTATAATCCATTAATCCATATTTAGTTAATGATTTATATTATAAACTAAAATTTACCTTCAAAAAACAGATAAAAATTAAAAAGGAGAATGGAAAAATATTTAATCATTATCCATTCTCCTTCTTCATTTTACACGGCATTTTTATGTCATTCCACTGGAAAGAGAGGCAGTTCTTCCAGGAAAATTATGTCGTCCCGTTTCGCTGCATCGCCCTCAGCAAGTATAGCAGCCCTGGCAACCACAATTCCTCCTGCCTTCTCTACCAGCCTTTCTACTGCCTGTACAGATTCCCCCGTGCTTATGACATCATCAATGATAGCTACTCGCTTCCCCTTTATCAACTCCACATCCTTTTCATCAAGGCATAATATCTGCTTTTTTTGAGTTGTAATAGACACCACTTCATCAACCAGCGGAGAATTCATATAGGGTTTTACGCTTTTTCTGGCAACCACATATCTCTTCATATTCAACAGCCTGGATATTTCAAAAACAAGGGGTATTCCCTTCGCTTCTGCTGTTATCAGGATATCCACCTCCGGAAGCCGTTTTACAATTTCCGGTGCGGCGGACAAAACCAGCTCAGTATCACCCAAAATAACAAAACTTGCTATACAGAGATTCTCGCTGATTTGTACAATCGGAAGTTCCCTTGTCACTCCGGCAACCTTTAATGTGTAATACCTATTCAATATCATTACCTCCAGTAATCATTCATTTTTCCACTTATGCATTCCTGCGTTACACTTTCAGTTTTACATACCAACTATCCCGGCAAACAGCTTTATAATCAAACCTGCCAGCATACCAAGGAACGGGTCTGTAATGGCAGTAACTGCTATTGTTATTCCACCGACAACCGGGCCACCCGGAATGGTTGTATTCAATGCAGTAAGTGCATTGTCCGGGACCGTAACAATAGCCCCCAGTACAAAGAGGAATCCTGCTATAGATTCGCTGGGAATATACTTACCGATTTTAGGCAACAGCCCTGCAAAAAGGATAATTGCCATAAGAGTCATCATAAGCACTCCTGAAAAAACCGGATGGGGAGCGCTGCCGGTAGCTGAAATTATGGATTCCAGAGGTCCGCCTCCAAAAAGAGAAGAGACAAGGTCAGCCAAACTGCTGTAAATTGAAAGATAGTCAATATTCACATCCCTGCTTGCAATCGACCCGGTAATTTTTCCAAAAGCGATATTGGCTCCGATATTCATACATACCAGGGCCATTGCACCCCTAAAAATTTCAAGGTTAAACGTGGGTTTTTGGAATACCAACTTCTCCCGTCCTGTCACTTTAACGTCCAATTTCTGCTTTAGAATCATAGCAAGAACGCTTGAAAGAACTACGGATATCGTAATGGTATAAACAAGGTCTTTGGTAAGCATATAGGTTATAAAACCTAATGCCATTGATGTATAGCCGACAGGTTTGTTCTTTTTCGTCATATCCACGGCTACTTTTGCAAGTATTATGCCAACGCCGGCCATCATACCGGATGTTATTTCCGGTCCTACAAAAGCCACAATTTTCTCCATAAGCCCAAAAGCGCCGATAAGGGCAACTCCTATTCCTCCGAAGAAGACCATGGAGAGCCGTTCTCTCTTATCTTTTCCCATTGTACCAGCGAGGGTGATAGTTTCGGCTTGAAATGAGATTGGAGCTACTGTGCCAAAAATCAGGCTTCCGGCTGCTCCTACCAGAAAGCCAAGGGCAGTAGGAACAGATGCAAAACCCATGGATAATGCAAGAAGTCCCTGGGGCAAACCGTTTAAAATAACGCTGAGGGCTGCAAGCAAATCTTTAATGTAATCCATATATATGACCCCTTTCACGATTACCCTCATGCAACAAGTCATTATATGAACTTTTGACTCATAGTCGAGCAATTTACGGTTGCCCGGTAGAAACTCCCGGACCATATTACCGGGATTATATGAGGGTTAATCTGTTTATATTTTTTATATACGAAAATATATCAGAGAATATGAAAAAAATCAATATATCTCTAATATGTGCGAATACTTTTATCTCTCATATATGCGAACACTTTTCAAACCCGATTTCATTACATATTTTCTTAGAAATCTATTGATTACGAAACTTTTTATCTTAATATTTCGTCTACTTGTATATGTAAATTAATACATGTATAATAATTAGCTGTGTAAACAGAAATCATTGGGGGAAGCTATTGATGATGCAGGATAACAAAAAGAAAAAACTGTTAACATATATATTTTCAGGATTCATTGTATTTGCCGTTCTATTATCATTATTTATATTAGAATTTAAAGGGATGGCAATTTCAAACTTAATAAGAGGCGGCTTTGGCTCCGGAGAAGATGTGCCTGTTAACACCGGAGACCAGGATTATCCAAATGCAGGAACAAATCAACCCTCAGACCTGGATGACGGGAAAGATGATATTAACGAAGAGGTGCCGGGAATAACCAAAGGCACGCCATACAGTGAAAAACTTGTTGAAGACGGCAGCATAAACATTTTGCTTATAGGAGAAAACAAGGTTGAAGGACTGTTTGATACTATAAGCATTTTGAGTGTTGACAGGAAGAATAATAAAATAAAAGTCATTATGATACCAAGGGACATGTATGTTGAATACAGTGATGATGTTCTTAGCTTTTTGGAGAAAAAGGGAATTTCGGACGTTCCCGGAATATACAAGATCAACACCGCCCATAATATAGGTTCTATGATGAAATATGAGGGAAAATTCAAATCAAACGGGCAGGTTAGTTTTCTTGCAGGAATTATAAAGGAAAAGTTCGGCATCAACATTGACGAATTTGTAAAAGTGGATACCAATGCTTTTGCCCAGATCGTGGACCTTTTTGGCGGGGTAAGAATTAATGTGCCTTACCTGATGAACTATAATGACCCTGTCCAGAATTTACACATCTACCTAGAAAAGGGAGAGCAATTGCTTAATGGGAAACAGGCTGAAGGATTTGTCCGTTTCAGGCAGGGGTATGACGAAAACGGTAACCTGGTTAATTATGGGGACGTGGAAAGAAAGAAAAACCAGATTGCTTTTATAAAAGCTTTTATAGAGCAGCACGGTACAATAAGCAATATTGATAAAATTCCGGAGCTCCTAAAATTACTTGGAAAAAATGTTCAGCACAGCATAGGACTTGGGGACGTTCTTTTTAAGTACATGGGTATTGCTAAGAATTTTATTCAGGACAAATACGAGATTGAAGGAGTTACCCTTTCAGGAGAGCTAAAATGGATTGATGGATCCCAATATATGGTGTTAAATTAATTATTTATTTTTTGCATCAATGTTATCCAGGCCAGCACTGTTATGAGTGTCATCGTTTACGGAATAATTTGCTTCATTACTTAAATCATCATCTGCATCAAAATCTGCGCTGGTATCTATATTTATCAGCTCCCTTGCAATATCATAGGATTTTGAAGGCACATAAATATCGATATCGCTATAGGATTTACCCATTAATATACTAAGATATGCCCCTGCTCCTCGATGCTTCTTTAAAACCGGTATACCGTTTGACTTTAACAAAGATTCCAATATATCTGCCTCTATCTCATCAGAGGCAGTGGTAAGATATACCTCATGGTCATGAACGTTATCTTCATTCGAAATATCAGAGTTCCTAGGCATTTTATATTCTAAGCCCTCCTTAATAACCTATTTCTGTTACCGATTATAAAATATAAAGCTCATATTTATATTATAGTATTATTATTAAATATTATAGTATTATTATTAAATTAATACCAACTTTTAATATTCATATAACAAGTATTATAATGATGATATTATATAATACTGCCATATTATGCTAATATTAGAGCTTTATACATAAAAAAGAACCGGGCTGAGCAAACAACCCGATTCTTTTCTATTAGAATTTATTCCTATTAGTATTTAACGTAAGTATAAATTTAACGCAAGTATAAATCCCTTTTCTACTCCCGGCTGAATACCTTTTTCTCCCTGTAGTCTCTCCAGACGTTTTCAAACCAGCTGTCTCCTTCGGGGATAGGACGCACAGGCTTCCACTCCGAAGTTATGTTAAGCCGACCTTCTCCCATTTCCAGTCCGATCTCGTTGACCACCTTTGACAAGCTGCCGTCATCCAGTGAATACCTGAATACCTCAGGAATATTCTCTACAGGTAGTTTACCGTTGTCATCCTGTATCAGGTAAGAACCGCGGCTCTTTCCTCCCTTTTCCATATATTCCTTGATAGCGTTCAGGTAAACATACTGGGTGATGGCAATATCCCTGTTCCTGAAAGCATCAGGCAGCTCGCTTATTGAAGAAATTACGATGTTCTTGTCAAGCTCTTCAAGTTCCTTCCTGCTTTCTTCAATAGCCTTCAGAACTTCCCTGTAAGATCTTATATGGGCGCCATACTTAGACATTCTCTCCTGCATTCTCTTCCTTATTTCCATCACATTTGATTTCACATCTGAAGCCCTATTTGTTGCAAATCTTTTAGCCAGTTCAATCCTATCCTCAACCTGCTTCCTTACTATATCAATAAAATCGCTGACAGCCATGGGTTCATCCATATAGTGGGTTGTTATATACTGGGCTGCCCTCAGGCTTCCTACCTGGGTTGAATTCAGAGCACTGCCGCCTGGTCTGTAAATTCCGAACGTTCCGTTTACTTCTCCAACCGGGAAGAAATGCTTTATATTGCTCTCCCACCATATATTCCCTGCCAGGCCTCCGTTGTTGTGCTGAGCGCATACGGCAATCTCCAGCGGCTCCCTGGTCAAGTCGATTCCATGGTTTCTATACAGCTCCACAGCGGGTTCATTCATGTGCATCAGGCGATCGATGGGCTTCCCAAAAAGGGCCCCTGATTTTTCAAGATAGGAATATCCTTCCTGCCCGATTCGATGGAATTCTAGCTTTCCGTTATTGCTTCCCCACCTGGGATTTTGGGTGTAATCAAGGAAAACCCGCCTGCCCCTTAAGTTGGTCTCATAATAGACTAAAAGGTCGATCAAAGAAGAACCAAATCCATGGACCTTTCGCGGGTCAAAGGGCCACTGGTAGCCTTTCAGAAAAACGGCCTTCAGCATTTGATCCGGGGTATCAAAAAACTCCTGTAAAAACTCCCGTTCATCGCTTCCGTCCGCTTTGGTGGAAATATATCTCGGGATCACCTGCTGATAGGTTCCCGACAGGTTCCAGCGAAACTTGATGGAAGCAATGCCATACTGCCATTCGGTGAGATTTCTTCCCTTCGCTCCGGCTTCAAAGGCCAGGCCTGTGGCACCGGTCTGGCTCTCGGGGTAGACCGATGCGCGATAGAGTCCGGCCGGTCCTCCTGTAGCATAAACAATATTGGTGCAGTTAAAGGCCACAAACCTTTTCTCCGGCCTTTGCAGCTCATTCAGGTTCAGGGCCAATAGGCCAACGGCCCGGCTTTTCTTTGGATCCGTCAGGACGGCAATTACTTGATATCCGTCGAAAATCCGGATCCCTTTCTGAACAACCTGCTCCTGGAGCTTATCCGTCATGTATTTCGACGTCAGTGGTCCTGCAGAAGTAGCCCTCTGCCTGGGATCATGATCGGTTTTGTATCCCACATATTCCCCGTAGCGATTATGGGGAAAGGGTACACCGATATCCACCAGGCGGTAAAAACACTGGGCAGACAGGGCAGCCTCTACCAGGGCAATATCACCGTTCATGCTCCCGCCGTCAAACAGGGTCTTTGCCATTTCCATCACCGAATCGGGCGTATCGCCGGATAAGGTCAGCTTGTAATAGGTTTGCTTATCGGAGCCGGTATTCCTGGAAGTGCCCATATACAGCCCTTCGGTCACAACGGCTATATCCCGGACCCCCAGGCTGTACAGGCGGTCAGCGGCATTTAGGCCCGCCGCCCCCGATCCGACCACTGCGGTATTTAGGGAATATACCTCTATGGGAAACCCCTCTAACTCGATCCTGTCAAATCTCACTCTCTAAAGCCTCCTTAAATGAAAACCGCCGTCTACATTGATCACTTCTCCGGTAGAAAAGCCCAGCTTGCCGGAACACAGTACCGATACGGCGTTGGCAATATCCTCCGGATAGCCCCAGCGCTTAATGGGGGTTATTCCTTCACGGATCAGGCGGTCATACTTCTCCCGAACCGTCTTGGTCATGTCCGTATAAATAATGCCCGGCCTGATCTCGTAGACATTGATGCCGTACTCGGCAAGCCTGTCTGCAAAAAGAGCCGTTATCATTCCTATTCCGGCTTTGGATATGCAGTATTCTCCCCTGGAAGTTGATGATGTATAGGCAGAGATGGAGCCAATGTTTATGATGAGGGGTTGAAGGGAAAATCGCTTGACTTCGTCGATCATGATCTTGGCAACCTGCTGGGTCAGAAAGAAAGTTCCCTTCAAATTGATATTAAGCACATAATCAAAGTTCTCTTCGGTGGTTTCCAGGATATCAAGCCGTACTTTGGGGGCAACCCCCGCATTGTTAATCAGAAAATCGATTCGACCGTATTCCTCCATAACCCTCTCAATAAAACCCTGCCTGTCCCGGGCTTCTCCCAGATTCCCCTGATAATAGAGCACAGGCTGGCCTATCCGGCGGATGCTGTCTATGTTCTCTTCTACCTTTGTCATATCCGATGTCCCCAAAATGGCCACAGCACAGCCGTCCCTGGCCAGCTGCACGGCGATGCCCTGGCCGATTCCCCTGCTGCCGCCCGTTACGACGGCCACTTTTTGATCGATCATGTTCTATCTCCTTTCACATGAATGGTTACCGGTTGCAGGTTTCCAAAGTACCGGAGGAACTGCGATTTATTTCATATACTGCCTGCCGTCTGACAACTGAAACAAGGCATTGGTACTAAAGACCTGTAGATTGTAACTTTTATCTAAGGCCGGATACCCGGCATTTTGTTCCTCTTTCCTCAATCCAAACCTGTCATCTGCGAATCGGGATTCGTGATCAGGATACTGAATACGGAGCGCCATAGAAATAGATGCGATCTGTGAACTGCACCCTGCCTGCAGATACAAAGCAGGGTGCATACCGAAGAAAGCGGCAACCGAAGGCGAGAAACGAATTCCCAGAAGCTCGTACCTCTTTCCTTGCAAAATACCGGCACCCGGTACCTGGCACCCCAACCTTCTCACACATGCTCCGCTATCCGGTCTCCCTTGATTGGCGGCTTTCCTTCCCGTCCCTTCTTGAATATGGGGGCGTAAACTTCAGGATCCTTGATAACACAGCCTGCCATTCCCCCATCCCTCATGATAAAGCTGCAGTTGGTGCAGGCGATGCAGCACTTTTTCCGATCCATTTTTCCTTTTTCTACTATATCCCGTGCAAAATCCGGATAGGCGAAGGCCTGTCGCCCAAATCCGGCCATGGAAAACCAGCCTTGCTCTATACCGGCTGCAGCCACATTGGCAGCATACTCCCTGAGCCAGCTAAAACCTGTGGCAATGAGGCGGATATCCGGTACACTTTGCTGCATCTGTCGCATGATATTCAGCATCTTGGCCGTTGATTCCAGCGGATGCTCGGGAGGGGTATAGGGGCCTCTGTCAAAGGGCCTGCCTACGTGGGGATTGTAATAGGGGTTTCCAATGCTGATATTGACCAGTTTCATTCCCCTTTCCCGGAGGAGCTTTAAAAGTTTCATGGGCTCCTCAAGGTCAGGCTTATGGAAATCCTCCTTGTCTACTCCCCATCCGTAGGGGTATGGGATGGCGTCATATGCATTCATGCGAGTTGTAACATCAATGGATTGCCCAAGCCTGGCTTGAATCTTGTCCACAATATTGAGCAAGAATCGGGTGCGGTTTTCAAAGCTTCCCCCATACCGTCCTTCCCGGGTAAAGGCAGAAAGCAGCTCGGAAGCCAGATACCGGTGGCAGCTCTTGATGTCCACTGCATCAAAGCCGATCTCTGCCGCCAGTTCCGCCGCTTCCACAAAAGCGTCCTCCAGGCGCTCCAGCTCATCATCGGAGATGATGCGATAATCGCCGGACATATATCGATCCAGATACGGATTTTGGACCGCTATGATATGTGTCGGTTTGCTGTAACGGCCGGAGTGGGTGAGCTGGAGAACAATATATGGGCGATGGTCCTTCCCGAATTCCTCCTGTGCAGCCTTTATCATATGATCCAGGAGCCTCTGAAAGGCTTCCTTGTTTTCCTTATTGAGCATAATCTGCCTGGGATTGGCCCTTCCTTCCTCAACAACAGCACAGGCTTCCATCCATAAAAGCCCTGCGCCGCCCCGGGCAAACCTTTCATATCGTCTGAAGGTCAGTTCCCCCGGTTTTCCCTCCGGTGTACCGTCGCAGCCTTCCATAGGATGGACGGTCAGGGCATTGGGAATCAGTCGGTCTCCTATCCTTACCGGTTTTTTCAGGATCTCTAAATTCTCCGACAGAGGTATGTCAAGCCCAAGCCTTTCTATATCCTCTTTCAGCATTTCCGGTGAATCATACTTAAAACGTTGATGTTCTGCCAATTTGATACCTCCTACAATTTATTTCCTTTATAAAGTCTGTCCAAGTATCGACGGAATATCTATTCGACATTCTGCCGATAAATCCTTTTTAAGCCGGAAAATATTCGGGGAATACCGGATTCGGTATTCCCCGCTGAATATCACTCAAGCTCCAGGCAGATATTGACCAGGCTGTACGGCCGGATAGGGAAAGAGACCAGATGATCCCTGACTGATATGCCCGAATCCGTGCCCTTATTCTCATTGATATCCATGAAATAGGCTTGCTGCACCCTGCGGGATAACCTCAGGGATACGGTGCTTTCTTTTCCCTCTGTCTCATAAAGCCGTATAACGAGCTTTTTGGACCTGTTCTGGCCTTCTGGCATTTTCACTGAAGAAATCACCGCGCTGCCCTCCTCCAGCACCAGGAAGGAGCCCGTAAGACCCAGGCTGCCCCCGTGGGCTGTATTGGAAAGGACGCTGAAGGGATGGTTGGTGTCATAGGCGAGATCCATGAGCTTTTTGTTGGAGCCACCCTTTGCCAGGCAGAGAGTTATTTTGAACCGGTGAATTCCCTGCTCCGGATAGGGATCCGGATCATAGGAGCTCCTAATCAGGGTCACAGCCATGCTGTTGTCCCCACAGCGGAATCCGTATTTGCTGTCCGT
>ENA-OWOZ01002900-OWOZ01002900.1-bioreactor-metagenome-genome-assembly--contig:-NODE-2900-length-12108-cov-44.863187_pt1 | contig 12108 bp, 8 predicted proteins | sample MGYA00238140_ERZ651804 | MGnify/ENA primary metagenome ERZ651804 (study PRJEB26910, sample SAMN07631232) | bioreactor metagenome | isolation source: Switchgrass digestor | place: USA: Dartmouth... | reverse complement strand
CAGGCAGCTGGCAGCTATTGAAGAGAATCGCCGGCAAGCGGCTGACTTTCGTGCCCGGCACCAGGCCGAGGAGGTACTTATGCAGCCGGAAATCAGGAAAGGTCCTTTCGAACCAACCTTTGAATCCCTCAGGACATTTGAATGCCCCGAATGGTACCGCGACGCCAGGTTCGGCATCTGGTCTCACTGGGGTGCGCAGTCTGTCCCAATGTACGGCGACTGGTATGCGCGGAACATCTATTGTGAAGGCTCGGACCAATACAGGTATCACATACGCCGTTACGGACATCCGTCAAAATTCGGCTACAAGGATATCGTACAGCTTTGGAAGGCTGAAAACTTCGATCCTGACGGCCTTATGGAGCTATATGCTGAAGCAGGCGCGAAATATTTCGTGGCCCAGGCAATGCACCACGACAACTTCTTCAATTATGCCTCGAAGATCCACCCCTGGAATTCGGCGAACATGGGGCCCCATAAAGACATAGTAGGCCTCTGGAAGGAGGCTGCTGACAAAAAAGGCCTGCCGTTCGGCGTATCCGAGCACCTCGGCGCCACGTTCAGCTGGTACCGGGTAAACAAAGGCTACGACAGGGAAGGACCGTTCGCAGGAGTGCCGTACGACGGGAACGATCCTGAATATGAAAGCCTCTACCTGCCCAACAGGGAGCATTATGATCCGGACAAAGGCCACTGGGACCTGGACCCGTGGTATACTCCCAACAGGTGGTGGCACCAGAGATGGTTCGAAATAATTAAAGAAGTGATCGATCTTTACCAGCCTGACCTGCTGTATACGGACGGCGGAGTCCCGTTCGGGGACGGCATGTATGAAACAGGTCTCAACGTGATCGCGCATCTTTACAACACAAGCGCTGCAAAACATGGAGGAAAAAACATGGCCGTCTACACGCAGAAGGACCGCAGGAAGGAGATTTACACGGTAGGCGTGCTTGATATAGAAAGGAGCCAGTCGGAGGAAATAAGGCAGGAACCGTGGCAGACCGATACCTGCGTCGGTCACTGGTTCTATGATGTGCGGGCCGCCTACAAAAAGCCCGGCCATGTGATCGAAATACTGGTGGACGTCATATCGAAGAACGGCAACCTGCTGCTGAACATCCCCCAGAAACCCGACGGAACCCTTGATGACGAATGCCTGTATATCCTCAGGGAACTGGCAAAATGGAACAGGGTATGCGGCGAAGGCGTATACGGCACGAGGCCGTTCCAGGTACCCGGGGAAGGCCCTTCACGCGTACATATCGAAGGTTTCAGGGAAGACCCGGTGGCATGGACAGGTTCAGATTACCGCTTCACAACAAAGGATAAAACCATCTATGCCTTCCAGATGAAATGGCCTGGGAACAACCGGGCGGTGATAAAATCGCTTGGACCTTCCGAGAAGGTCAGGGCCGTCAGGCTGCTCGGCTATGGCCAGGTGCCTTTTGAACAGCCCTACGGTACCCTTGTCGTCAGCCTGCCGGATAAAAAGCCGACAGAATATGTAAACTGCCTGGCTTTGGAGATGGAATGATAAAACGGCGCCTGGCGCCCGGGTAAAAGAGGTGTAAGCATATGGACAAAAAAACATTCAAAATAGCCGATGACGGTATCGATCCGAATATTGTGCCATTTAAGGTCCTGTACACAGGAGCGAAGATGCCCGGGATAGGTCTTGGCACCTTCGGATCGGACCGGTACAGCGGCGAGGAGATAGCAGCCGCGGTAAAGGAAGCGATATCGCTGGGTTACCGCCATATCGACTGTGCAGCCGTGTACGGCAACGAGCATCTGATCGGCAAATCCCTTCGTGATATCCTGGAAAGCGGCCTTGTAAAAAGAGATGAGCTTTTCATCACATCAAAGCTCTGGAACGACATGCACGGCGACGGAGATGTGCTCATTGCATGCGCAAAGACACTGAAAGATCTGAAGCTGGAATACCTGGATCTCTATCTTGTGCACTGGCCCTTCCCCAACCATCACGCTCCCGGGGTCGGAGCCGATTCAAGGGATCCGCATGCTAAGCCATATATCCACGAGGATTACATGAAGGTATGGCGCCAGATGGAACGGCTGGTGGATGCCGGGCTTGTCAGGCATATCGGCACTTCCAACATGACCGTTCCAAAACTGGAACTGCTCCTGCGGGACGCAAGGGTACGGCCTGCCGTCAACCAGATGGAACTCCATCCGCATTTCCAGCAGCCGGAACTTTTCCGGTACTGCCTCAGGCATAATATAGTGCCGGTAGGCTACTGCCCTGTCGGCTCGCCGAAACGTCCCGACCGCGACAGGACACCTGAAGACACGGTGGACATCGAGGATCCTGTCATCGTCAAAATCGCCGAACGCCACAACGTACATCCCGCGATAATTTGCATCAAGTGGGCTGTGCAGAGAGGACAGGTCCCGATCCCGTTCTCGACCGACAGGAATCATTTGCGCAGCAACCTGCTCTGCGCAGTCACCGACCCGCTGACTGACGAGGAAATGCGCAAGATCGAAAAAACAGACCGCAACTGCCGCCTGATCAAGGGACATGTCTTTTTATGGGAAGGCGCGAAAGACTGGACTGCCCTCTGGGATATCGACGGAGTAATAAACGGAGCAACAGAAGAGCTCGATCGGTAATACATCCGGCATATACCGGTAATATAAGTGTTAGTCCTGAACTGCAATATAAAGGGGGATTGTTATGGGAAACCTGATGAAAGCTGCTTATTTGCCTGGCAACAGCACAGTGGTGCTCAAAGAAGTGGAGATCCCGGAACCGGGGTATGGGCAGGTACTGATCCGTACAAAAGCCTCAACGATCTGCGGCAGCGATATCCGCGCCATATACCACGAGCATCTCGGGAAAGGCCCCGAAGGCTATCAGAACAAGATCGCCGGGCACGAACCGGCCGGACAGATCGTAAAATGCGGTCCTGGTATGAGGAGATTCAAGGAAGGAGACAGGGTCATCGTGTACCACATTTCAGGATGCGATCTGTGCGTCGACTGCCGTATGGGTTACATGATAAGCTGTACGAGTCCCCTGCGGGCAGCATACGGCTGGCAGAGGGACGGTGGTATGGCGCCGTATATCCTGGCGGACGAAAAGGATCTTGTTCCTCTTCCCGACGAACTGACTTATACCGACGGGGCCCAGATCGCCTGCGGATTCGGTACTGTATACGAAGGTCTCGAAAAAATAGGCATCTCCGGAAACGATGCGGTGCTGGTCGTCGGTCTTGGACCGGTCGGCCTTGCAACGCTGATGCTCGCCAAAGCAATGGGCGCACAGAAACTCATTGGCGTCGATGTAGTAAAGGAACGCTGTGAGATCGCTTTGGATAAGAAGCTGGCAGACCATGTATTCATCAGCGGACCGGATACGCTGGAGAAGGTCCTGGCCCTGACTGGCGGGCACGGAGTGGAACGCGCTGTCGACAGCTCAGGCCATACATCCGGCAGGCAGCTTGCGATACGCGCAACAAGGAAATGGGGCCGCATCGCATTCGTAGGCGAAGGCGGGACCTGCGAGTTCAATCCCAGCCCGGATATTATCCATGATCAGAAGACGATTTACGGGTCATGGGTAACGAGCATCTGGAAAATGGAAGAGCTCACCGAAAAACTGGTACGGTGGGGCATCCATCCCGAGGACCTCGTAACGCACCGTTTCACTCTCGACAATGTTGCAGAAGCCTATCGTCTGATGGCGGAAGGCAAATGCGGCAAAGTTGCCGTCGTCTTCGACGAGGAGATCAAATAAGTGTCGTGCCAGGCACGACAGACGGACAGTTATTCATTGAAATAACCCGTCGATATTCGGCTGACATAAATGCCGAAAGGATTTTCAGGGTCATCGGCAGTCTTGAGATAACTGTCTGTCTGCTGTGCCTGGCACCATCCTTCAAATCAGCTCGAACTTCTCGATCTAAATATAACAATTATTTCCTTGTAAATCGATATACTATTTTTACGTGCGGAAATTAAGGCGACTTAAATATTCTCTGCCATCTCTTCAAGCACTTTCAGCGAATCTGTCAGTTCATCCACGGAAGCGGCGATTTCCTTGATGGCCGTTGCCTGTGACTGGTAGACCTGTGCGGCTTTTGAGATTTTATCGGAGATCTCCTTCACCGACTTGTTTATCTGCTGCAGAGCCTGTTCGATTTTCTTCAAAAAATCGTTCGTCATATTTGAAAGTTTCCCTATTTCCTGGGCCACGACAAAAAAGCCCTTGCCGGATTCTCCGGCGCGTGCCGCCTCGATCGTCGCATTAAGCCCGAGAAGCCTTGTCTGCGCTGAAATTCGTTTGACCATGCTGAGGATCTCATCGGTGACCCTTGTACTCTCATCGGCTTCGGCAACATTCTGCAGGATATCGTTGTTCATTTCCGCCACATTCTGCAATTCGTCGGACAAAACACCTATTGCGCGCGATATCTGCTGCTGGGCCGAGTATTGGTTTTTATAAGCGTTCTGCAGATCATGGCTCTTTTGGAGGCTCTTGCCGACCAGGATACATCCGACCACGCTGCCGTTATCCTTCACCGGGATCGCATATGATCTGAACGGAGCTCCATATACCTCTTTCGGCACATTGCTTATCACGACTTCACCGGTCTGGATGGCTCTGTATGCGGCTCCTCCCGTCGGGACCGGGTCTCCCGGATCCGCTCTCAGCTGAAGAACGGGACAGCACTCGTTGATAATATACTTTTCAGTATCAGTAAGTGCAAATGACGCTTCATTGTCGAACATAACGGAAAGGTAAGGAACCAGTTTTATGAAGGCACTCATTATTTCATTCCGAACATCGTTCTGCACATCGGACGTTTCCGGCATACACAGCCCCCCTGCGTCCCAGGATATAATACATCAACGGGGCGGTATATCTTTCGACCCGTTAATTTAATTATAGTATTTGACGCAGATAAAGACAAGTCGACATATTTTGACGCCAGGCAGATCATTGGACGGTTGATATATAGCCGGTATATCAACCATGACATACATGAAAATCCTTCCGGCAACTGTGTCCGCAGAATACCGGAAGGATTTTGTTCAATAAGCGGCTGATTGACATGCCTGACAGCCGGTTCCGTCACTTATTCCAGCGTGAACGACCCGAAATGGGCGCTTCCATGGCCTTTATACGTGAAATACAGGGCGTGCACCCCGTCAGGGATGGCTATGTCTGCCGAGTTTTCTTTCCAGATGTTTGAGAACTCGATCGGGATCGTGCCGAGCACCGGTCCGTCCCACTTTGTCCTTACCTCGAAGACGCCCCTTGCATATCCTCTCGTTTTTATCTTTATCCTTTTTACTCCCCTGCAGTCGAAATACTTGAATCCCGCAGTTGCCGAATCTTTCATGTTTGCTATATATCCGATCTCCTCATCCCCGTCTTTGCCGTCCTGGGTTATCTTCGGGAACTGGTTGTTCATCCAGGACGCGGTCCAGTCGGTATAAACGGATTCTTCGCTGCAGAAGAGGTTGCAGGCAATGTATGTCGGATATTCTCCGCGTCCCGCCAGGGGTCCCCCGTTGGGGCCGCAGGATGTCATTTCAGCCTGTATTATGGATCCGTCTTCACGGAACGTTATTGGTTCCAGGCATGCCTGCCTGCTGAAGTTCGTACCGTTGGTATGCCTGTGGTAGAATATATACCACCGGCCGTTTATCTCAACGATGCTGCCGTGATTGTTGGCGCCATAGAACATTGGCTTGTTTGCCGGCTTGTATGTGTCGATCCCCAGGTCGCTGTTGCTCACGATAACTCCCCCGTAAGTGAATCCTTTTGTAGGGTGTTTGCTTGTGGCATAGCATAATTCATGAAAAACTATCGAAGAGTATACGAAATAATATGTGTCTCCCCTCTTCCTTATCGACGAGGCCTCGAAAAACTCATGGCCTTCAAATCCGCTCCCTTTGCTGTACGGTTCGCTCGGGGCGATGAAAACCGGTTCCTCGACTACGGTGAGCATATCGGGGCCCAGCACCGTAGCCATGGGGCCTTTCCTGGACTTGTCGCCCCTGGGGCAGAATCCCGTATACAGGTATGTCCTGTCGCCTTCGGTCAGCACTCCCGGGTCGAACTGGGGCTGATCGCCTTCCCTTTCACCCAGGCGCGTCCCGTCGGGATAATGTACATAACCGTAGAATTCGTACTTGCCAGCGGGTTTGTCGCAGACGGCCACAGAGACCACCGGAACTTTATCGAGCACATAATACAGGTAATACCGCCCGTCGGGGCCTACAGTGACATCGGGGGCATACAGGCACATGCTCCCGTCCGGGTTCAGCGGATCGTCCGTCTTCCTGTAAATCACGCCTTCATAGCGCCAGTCGGAAAGATCGTCGACAGGTGCAGACCAGCATACGTAATCATTCAGACAGTACACATAACCGTTGAACCGGTCATGGGACCCGTAGATATAGACCCTGCCGTCAAAAACATACGGCTCAGCGTCGGGGATATACTCCCAGGAAGGAAGATAGGGGTTGAATCCTTGCTTTTTCTTTGTCATCACAAACACTCCTTTGAACGTTGTACAGATTATATTATAAATTCATGGATTCACGCAGTCAAACGTTTTACCTGACAGCCGGTCAATACTTTATTTTTTCAATTAACTTTATATCCAATTTTTCCGATTTTCTTCGGCATGATGATATAATTTAACTGTTATAAGGGTGGACTGGACAAGCTCGGATTTCCGTTTCACAGCTAAGGATAAAACAATCTATGTTACAGCAGAACAGTTTTCTTCTTGCCGTCGTAACTGGTACTGATGGTTCCGGCAACACGGCCGTCCTCTATCAACGTGATCCTGAAACTCTCCTGGCACGGGAAACTGCCTCGCACCGCCCCGAAGGTCAGTTTCCTCCCCTTTTCCCTGTATGCCATGGGTATGGCCGAGTAATTGCCGTTCTCATATGAGTAATTGTCCCCATCGTCGTTGTACAAAGTGAACTCCCCGTCAGCCCCGGCATATACAAGTATCTCGGAAACCTCGCCCTTTCTCTCGTCTGCATACTGTATCGGGTCCGAAACAGGGATTATCGAGCCGGCCCTGACAAAAAGCGGCATCCTGTCAAGCGGCGCATCGCATGTGACCGTCCGGCCGCCCTTATATACTTTATTCGTCCAGAAATCGTACCAGGCGGCCCCTTTCGGCAGGTACACCCTCTTTGCCTTCTCAATGCCTTCCAGTTCCACGCCTCCGGGTCCATAGTACATAGGTTCCGTGACCGGAGAAACGAGGAATGCTTTTCCGAACATGAAACTGTCGCTGATATCCCTGACATTCTCATCCGCCGCAAAATCGAACATGAGGCTGCGAAGCATGGTCGCATTGTGGAAATGCACCTCCGCAGCAGCGGAATAAATGTAAGGCAGCAGCCTGTAGCGCAAGCGTATGAATTTCAGGATCGTATCGTAGAAAATATCGCCGGGGCTCCCGAAATGCCAGGGCTCCCTCGGGGTGTCTGTCCCGTGCGAGCGGAACATGGGTAGAAACGCAGCGAATTGCAGCCATCTTACATAAAGCTCCCTGTATCCCGGATCATCGACTCCGTCATTATAATCTCCGTCCCAGAACCAGAGCTTTTGGTCATTGCCGCTGCATCCGCATCCCCTGTTCTCCCATTTATCCTTTACAGTAAAAAACCCTCCTATGTCCAGGGTCCAGAACGGCATCCCGCTCATGCAGAACTTGATCCCTTCGGTGATCTGCTTGCTGAGCACCGACCATTTGGCGCTGATGTCGCCCGACCAGCAGACGACGCCATACCTTTGCCCGGAAATGTACGAAGAACGTGTCAGGTTTACGACCCGTTTCGTTGGGTCCGTTTTCCTCCAGTTTTCGTAAATCCCTTTGGAATGCATGAGGCCGTATGTGTTGAGCTTCGTCCAGTCCATGTGCTTCCTGGTTTCATCTGTGATGAGCCTGTATCTCAGTTCTTCAGGCCTTCTTTCCGCCCCGTTCCAGTCTGCGTCGGAAAACGGTTCGGAATTGTCGCACCACCATGCGTCCGCCCCGGCCGAAAACCATTCCTCGCTGCACTGTTTCCAGTAAATGGCCCTTGCTTCTTCGTCAAAAGCATCATATGTGTTGGAATTGGGAAGCAGTTTGCCCGCGGATCTGAATTCGTTATAATTGCTTCCGCCTTCGGCCATATTTGGCCAGATGGAAACCATGAGCTTCACATTGTTCTCATGCAGTTCTTTTACCAGCGATTTCAGATCGGGATACCTGGCGCGGTCGACCTTCTTCTCGCCCCACAGGCCTTCCTCCCATGTCAGCCAGTCCTGGACGATACAATCGATCGGTATGCCCGATTTCCTGAACATTGAAACGGTCTCTGACAACTCCCGGGCTGAACGGTACCTCTCCCTGGACTGTATATACCCGAAAGCCCACCTGGGAAGCATCGGCGCCCGTCCTGTCAGATCCCTGAGATGCCCGATGATCTCATCGAAATTGTCTCCTGTTATTACATAGTAAGAAAGGTTATTTGCCGTATCTATCACAAATGTCATTTTCCCCTGGGCGCAGTCAAAAATCACGGCGCTTTCCGTATCGACCAGGATCCCGTAGTTTCGCGAAGATATGATGAATGGTATCGATATCTTCATGTTCGCCTGGTAAAGATATTCTCTCCTGCCGTTATAATTGTAAATGCTGTCCTCATGCTGGCCCAGTCCATAGATCCTTTCATCTTCGGAAACGGGAAACACGAGCCTGCCCTCAAAAGCTTTACCGGCAGGCACCTGCCGGATATCCTCAGCATATGAAACTTCGCCGTTAGCCGTTTGCTTGCGCCTGGTAACGGCTTCATCGCCCATGCAATAACGGAATACTTCTTTTTCGATGAGTTCATGGCCCGTTTCCTGCAAAACGGTCTCGCCCTGCCTGTTCCTGAACAGGACCCTGTCCCCGCTGACTTCATACTGTCCGGGCAGTGCTTTTCTGTCCGGCCTGAACTCATCCGAGACCAGGATGCTGTTCCCAGGCTTTTCCTCCGAGTGGCTGTACACCACCCTCGTGATATTTTTGTTAAGCGTATCGATATGAATAAATAGTGTATTGTTCATACTTTTTGCTGCTACGGTACAGTATTTGCCTTTATTATATCACTGTCAGAAACAATAATATATTATATGAAGGAATCAGCAGCTATTTACTGATCCCAGGAATACCAACTGGGACGTATTAAAATCCCGTTAACATTATTCGCTTAACAGATGCCAGGTCCGGCAAAAAACCATATGGACAACATGGTTCTGTATTGCTAAAATAAATCATGCGAGAGATACAATCGGAAAGTTGATATTTGGCCTTTTATCACCTGCCAGGTTTTGAAGTTTACAAACAGTTTATTTTCTGATTTAAAAATGAAAACGACTCAGGGATCGACGGAGGGGTGATAAATGCGGATAAACCTGCTCGTAACGCTGGATTCGAAGTACATCAGGCCGTTAAAGGTAATGCTGACGTCGATGTTCATCAACAATCCGGAGGAGGATTTTCACGTCTACCTGGTCCATTCAAGCATAAAAGATGAAGAAATAGCCGATCTCGAACACTTCATGGACGATCATGGACAAAAACTGTCAGCAATCAAAATAGATAATAGTTACTTCCAGGATGCGCCCGTAGTATTTCATTACACAAAAGAAATGTACTACCGGCTGCTGGCTTATAAATTTTTGCCGGGAGAACTGGACCGGATCCTGTACCTGGACCCGGATATCCTGGTCCTCAACCCCGTCCGTGAATTTTACGAAACAGACCTTGACGGGTTCCTTTATGCAGCGGCTTTCCACGATGTAATAGCAGTCAAAGGATTGAACCAGATCCGCCTGTATCCATACAAAATCAATGCATACATAAATTCGGGCGTATTGCTTATGAACCTGGAGCTGCAGCGAAAGCTCATAGATGAAGAAGCAATTTATACTTTTATAGAAAAGAACCGCGCAAAACTTTTCATGCCCGACCAGGACATCATAAACGCGCTCTACGCCGATAAAATAAAGTGCATGGATGAAAAGATCTACAATTATGACACCAGGTTTTACAACTATTATAAAGTAATGACCAACAACCGGTGCGACATGGATTTCATAATCTGGAACACGGTGTTCCTCCATTTCTGCGGCAAGAAGAAACCCTGGCGCAAAGGTTACAGCGGAAAGTTCCATGCGTTGTACAAACATTATGAAAAGCTGGCGATACCGGACCAGCGAGGTATCATCGGGATCTCCGAGTCTGAGGAACCGGAACGGAAAAGCGGTTGAGGAACCGGAGTTTCTCCCTCAATGCCCTTCAGCGCCGGGTTGCGGATCTGCACGGTGATGACGCCGTCATCCATTGTGCGCAGGTATTTGTAATAAAGCACCGCCATCTGGCCAACAGGTACATTCCTGTCGATATAAACTGTCAATTACCCGTAAATGTCGAATTCACCCCTGAAGAAAGTTGTAAGACGCAGGTCAGTGGCATTGGCAGAAATGAAGAAGTATCTGTAATCCATCCATTCACATGGCCTTCTCAGCACATATTCATTGAGCAGCACATCTTCTTTTGCCAGCCTGATGGCCCCGTTATAGTAATAAGAGACGCCTAGGTCAACGGCGTTTAAATCCTTACGTGAGTGTCAGGCTATGTCCGGGAATACCCTGCTTTGAAGCGATACTCCTGTAAATATGAAGGAATCAGCAGCTATTTACTGATCCCAGGTATACCAGTAGGTTCCGCCTTCATAAGACTGATCCAGGAGCCATTTTCCCCCGATCTTGTGTATCCGCAATGGCCTGCAGCGTGTTAACGAAAAATCGGGATAATCTATTATGAGCAGCAAAACCAATCTGTTTTCAGAACTCTCCCAGACAGTAAAATCATCAGTCTGCCAGAGGCCCATACATATCTGTACTCCTGCAATCGCTATATTTTCAGCCAAACCTTTTTCCGTATCTCTGTACATATCGAAACGATCATTAAATAAATCTTCGATATATTTTTCTGCCACATCCGGCACAAATGCATCATAAAAGCATTGCTTAACAGCATTTGTATCCTTCAGGCTCTGAACCAGTTCCAAAAAACTGAATTGGGAAAAGTTCAGTTTTTTCGCCTGATTTGATGTATCAATAAGGGCAAACCCATCAGAAGAAACAGGTTTAACAGTATCAAAACCTGCCTGATGTACAAGGCTTGCTTTTCTCCCCCTGGCTAATGCATCATCCAGGATCGCGCTGATCTCGTCATCTGTCCGTTCAATCGGCTGCCGGACATATTCTTTGGGGCAAAAGGATTCATCAAGCAGCCATATACCGTCCACCTTTTTTATTGAAAGAGGCAGAGTGCGTTTATTGCCAGTCAGATAGAACCTGAACTCCAGTTGAACGATTATTTCATTTTCGGTGTTCCTGACGACCGAGATCGGTTCTCTGCTCCAAACCCCCAGGGACAGAGGCGCCATGGGCATCCGGGGATCAACATATAACCTGTTGTGTTCAAATATATACTTGCTGCCTGCTTCTCCGAAAATATCATTTATGAACTTTTCTGCCGTTTGCCTTGTAAAGGCTCTATAGAAGCAATTTTTTACATCATCGGTACTTTTTATGCCGCTGAGGAGCTTCAGGACATCCGCCTGTGATGATAACGCATTATACTGCACTTCCATATTCACAGCTTCAAAACCTTCTATGGAGGGTGCATTATGATCATCATTAAACTCGCCCAAATACATAAGGTTAGCTTCTTCTCCCCGCAAAAGGGCATCCTCCACTATTTCCCTGATTTCCTGGTCTGAGCGGACAGAAGTGCCCTCCGTTTCACGAATGTTGGTGTCATCTATCTCTGAAGCTTCGTGAATGTTGGTTTCATGCGGCTTTTCAGATTCCGGTATCTTTGCAGATCCCCGCTGACATCCTGAAAACAACAGGCACATTGCCAGCAAAACTGCACATACCACCCGGGATCGCATACTTTCCACCTCCAAACCGCATTGTACAGCTTATAAGCATTAACAGGATGCAAACATGTTTTCCGTTTACTGCCATTATATTGAATGAAAACACTTTTTTAAAGAGTCAGT
>ENA-OWOZ01002896-OWOZ01002896.1-bioreactor-metagenome-genome-assembly--contig:-NODE-2896-length-12131-cov-871.922515_pt1 | contig 12131 bp, 12 predicted proteins | sample MGYA00238140_ERZ651804 | MGnify/ENA primary metagenome ERZ651804 (study PRJEB26910, sample SAMN07631232) | bioreactor metagenome | isolation source: Switchgrass digestor | place: USA: Dartmouth... | reverse complement strand
ACATTCTTATACTCTTCCCTGTCCATCGCCGCCAGGTCCGCAAGCCTGTATTTTGCAGGCCGGCCGCTTTTGCCGCCCAGGCTGAAAAAATCATCCCAGACCAGCCTGACATGGCTTCCTTTCGCCAGGATGTCTTCGCCGTAATTGGCCGCATGGAAGGATCCGCCGAAACGTATCCTGATCTCGAGTTTCTTCAGTTTCCTCAGTTTTCTTTTGATTTCATCAAGCCGCTCCTGGTCCGGCATCGGCCGATCCTCCCCTGTGCAGCAATTTTCTGCGTGTCCCCGGGACAATACCGCTGCTGTCGCCAAATACATGAGGTGGATGATCTTATGATGTGTGCAGACGTTGTGTGCAAGTTCACTTTACCATATTTATTCCAGTTTTGAAAACAGAATTCCCAGCAGTTCATTTCCATGATCCTGCGAAAGTTCCCAGAACATGACGCCTCCAAGTCCGTTGGTTTTGACGTAGGAAGCCTTGTGCTCCAGCGATTCGGGATCGTCGTAGGTGATAAAATGCTTCCCGTTCCAGAGGTACGGAGCTTTAGCACAATCGTCCCAGTACCTTCTGAAGCCGTTATTGCCAATATATTTTAAAACAAGTTCCCTGTAACTGTAAAAAGCGCATTCCGAGGTCACGGGCGCATACAGCCCGTTCGACGAGCCGTCCGCGACATCCCACCCCCTGCCGTAGAAGGCGCATCCCAAAACCAGCTTGTCTGCAGGTATCCCGTTGTCCAGGCATATCTTCACTGCCGCATCGGCAGAAGGTACGCCGGTTTTACCCTCCGGTCCGAAAAGGCAGGTATGGTGGGCGGTCTCTTTTGAAGAGCCGTGTGCGAAATCATATGTCATCAGGTTTATGTAGTCAAGTATCCCGGATATGCTCTTCAGATCATAGAAGCGCAGTGTATATGCCGTCCCTCCAAGAGCGGCCGTCAGCTGGTACCTTTTCCCGTCTTCGGCTCCGCACCTGTCAAGTTCCCGTCTCAGTTCCTCCAGCAGAAGGCTGAAATTCTCCCTGTCCCCGGGCCGCGATTTGATACCTGCATCGGAAGAACACGGGTACTCCCAGTCGATGTCTATACCGTCAAAAGAGTTTTGTCTTATAAATTCGGCTGCCGACCTGGCAAACAGCGTTCTCGATCCGTCGGTCAGCGCAGCGTCGGAAAACCCGTCGGCGCCCCAGCCGCCGACCGAGATGAGCACTTTCAGATGGGGAAACTTCCTTTTCACAAGCTTGATCTCGTCCAGTTTGTCCAGTTCCTCTGCTGATATGACGCCGTCCCTGACCAGTGCGAAGCTGTAGTTGATGTGCGTTAGCCATTCGCCTTTTATGCTGTCGGCGTTCCAGTCCGTCTTGCAGTATAGATAAGCAGAAATGACATGGTTTTTATCCATCCGGTCTCCCCTCCCCGTATTCGGCTTTATACAATTTATACCACACGCCGCCTGCGAAAACAAGACAGGCTGATTTATCCTCCCAACAGGAATACATGTATAATTACCTATTGACTTTCCCATTGCAGGAAGGTTTATAGTAAAAACAGATACCGGCCGTGTATTTCCCGAAAGGGGGTCTTCGTTTGAAAATCAGCGAATTCGCAAAAAGGAACAATGTGACTGCGAAGATGCTGCGTCATTATGACGAGATCGGCCTGCTCAAACCGGCATACATTGACGAGGCGACAGGCTACCGTTCATATGACGCAAGCCAGTCCAACTATCTCAACTGGATCATAATACTCAAAGAGCTCGGTTTTACTCTGTCCCAGATCAGGGAGATGCTGAACGGGCCCGTCGATGCGGCGAAAATAATACGGGAAATGAAACAGAAGCGCATCGAGATATCTTCAGTACTCAATGAGATGATACAGAGGAAGATCGAGATCGACCATCTTATCAAAATTCTTGAGAAGGAGGGCTTTCATATGGATAAAAAAATAAACCTGCTGGATATTTCCCATGACAGCGTGCATGAGATCAAAAAGAACATGCCGAACATGGAGGTGTTCCTCGAAGAAGCATACAGTATCGCAGATGCAAGTGATGACAGCAAAAACATTACGATATTCCGTTTCGATATCAACCATTTCAAGCAGCTCAATGACGACTACGGCTTTGACGTCGGTGACAGGGTCATAGTCGCCTGCTACAACATCATAAAGGAAAACATCGAAAAGTACTTTGAAAGGTATGCAATAGGCCGTGCCCACGGCGACGAGTTCATAGTATTCGCCCCGGTCGGAAGGGAATTGGCTGAAAAAGCGGCCCGATCCATAATCCAGGGTATGTCGCAGTTCGATTTCTCACGGATCGGCAGCGGCAGGCAGGTAAAATGCTGCATTGGCGGTGTAACAGGACCGAACGATCTTTCGAAGATACGCAAAATGATAGACCAGTCCATTGAAGTAATACACGAAGCAAAAGGGAAAGGGCCGAATTCAGTCGAAATCCAGATATTCGGATAGGATAGAAAATCTCAGACATGTGCTTCAGCTATTTGATTATCCTGTCCGATACCCTTGCCGCGATGATGAGCCATCCTCCGCCGAGTATGAACCCGGCCAGCACGTCGGATGCGTAATGCACACCGAGGTAGATCCTGCTCAGGCCGATAAGCGGCACCAGTACGGCGGCAAAGACGGCAAACAGGTACCTGCCCCGGTGCCTGCAGTGTCTGACAATAAGATATGCGGCCAGGCCGTAAAAAATAACGGAACTCATCGCATGGCCGCTGGGAAAACTATACCCTGACTGCTCGACCAACCTCAGCACATCCGGCCTCGGCCTGCGGAAGATCAGCTTGAGTACCTGGCTGAACAAGGCACCAAGTGCTATGCTGCCCGATAGTACCAGACCGTGGCGGTAATACTTCTTCTTTCTGAAAATAAAAATCATCGCGGGTATCATCACGGCAAGAAAAGTGATGGCCCACTCCGAACCCAGGAATGTAACGGCCTTCATAAACCTGGTCATGCCATCTGAAATAAACCCGGAAACAAACCTGTAAACGGCATCATCAAAAGTCCTGATGCCTTCCCCCCACAGGTTTGGTTCCGGCATTTTTTCGTACAGGCACATATTCACATACAGAATTTCCATTCGCAAATACTTTCTCCGTATATTCTCTTAATATATCCCCCGGATCCGGGCAAATCCGGACACATCCAAAGCGGGTTCCAGTGCCGGGTTTATTCAAGCACGACCGCAGTGCCGGACGCCGTGACCATCAGCATATTGCCTCCCTCTCCAAGCACCTCATAGTCGACATCGACGCCAACTACGGCATTGGCTCCTGCCTGCTCGGCTCTTCGGACCATTTCCATTATAGCCTGTTCCCTGGCATCGATCAATTCTCCCTCGTAAGAACCCGACCTGCCGCCGAAGAAATTCGCCAGCCCTGCTGCGAAATCCTTGAGGAAGTTCACACCAGACACTACTTCGCCAAATACTATCCCCCTGTACTCCCTGATCTTTCTTCCTTCAACTGAAGGTGTTGTCGTAACCAGCATAATATACTCCTCCGATCCTTATATCATGATATCATTCCGCAGACCCGGGGCAGCCTCACGGTATTTGCAGGCAGCATTCTGTCCGCGTTCATTATATATATACACATATATACGGGCCTTCTCTTCAAACTTCTTAAAAATATTCCCCCAAAATAATCGATAAAATGCGGGTAAATATAACGGATATCTCATTGGTGGCACATAAGACGGGATGGAGCGATGCAAAGGCTTTGACCATCTATCAGAACTTTACCGCAGGATTTACAGTACTCTTTATAATATTTTGTGCCGTGGACAGTGTTTTCGGGTTTATCCTGAGCCGCAGGCAAAAACCGCCTGTAAAATCTATATTAACATAAAGCAATAAACCGTAACCCTTCTCATTTTAAATTCATAAATTGTAACGAGGAAAACATTTATTCCAATATGAGAACAGGAGGATGGCCGATGTATAATTATTACCGTGACAATACCGGCATGATGCCTATGCAGAACGCAGGTATGATGCCGGCACAGAATGCGGGTATGATGCCGGCGCAGAATGCAAACATAATGCCGGTTCAGAATACAGGTCTGATGCCGATGTCGAACATGGACCAGATGCCGGCCGCGAACGTGATGCCGATGTACAATACCGGCCTCATGCCGTCTGCCAACGTAATGCCAATGTATAATCCCTGCAACCCGATGGCAGCAATGCCGTTCCAGTCCAACCAGTTTGCAGAGATGTCGACGGAGGATCTTGAAAACCTGTATCCGCAGACTTACAACGTGATACGGCCCGTAGTGGAAAGCACATGCGACAACTGGATGAGCAAATACGGGGACAAATGCCCGTCCGAAAAGGAATATGATTCCATGGTTTCGGACATATACAAGAAAGTGGAGGCTGACGTCGAGGCTGTCATAAAGAACAGCGCCAATCCTGAAGAAAGGCAGTTCTTCGGCGGCAGCAGGCGCCTGCTGAGGGACTTCATAGGGGCTGCCCTCATCGCCAGCCTGATCCGCAGGAGAAGACGCCCGTTCTTCGGGCCGTTCTACGGCGGTTTTTACGGCGGTTACCCGTTCTACTGAGTATAGGCGCTGTTGCTGAAGATCCACACTACGCCGGCAGTATGTACTGTATTTGCAGCACACACTGTACCGGCAGTTATTTTGCCGATTTGGTACTGTAATATCGCTGACTGCTGCAGCACCGCGGGCCATTGCTGCAATGGCGCCGTTCAGGTCAGCGCCTGAAACCGGAATGCACATTCGATGTACGATAAGCCGACATGAAAAAGGGGTCTCATCCGGACCCCTTTTTCATGCCATTTTATATCACATGACATTCGCTTTTTTCATAGCTCATTTATCTGACATGCCGTTTTATTGTGTTACAGATTGCTTATCGAAATGCCTTTAGCTTGTTTCACGCTGTGTGCCCGCAGCCCGCTACCTGTTTTCAAACAACTCCACTATCATGTCCCGCTTCTGATAATATTTTTCAAGATACTTCTTATTCTTGCCGTATTTGTCATAGCCGCCCGGCCCGCGCTGGTATATCGAGAGGGCCACATCCCTCTTCTCCTTGCCTTCCAGGCCCTTTACCCTCTCGTCGTCCAGTATCCAGCTGTAGAAAGCAGTGCCCCATATGATATTTACGGCGCCGTCCAGCGGATCGTTTTTTGTATTCAGCTGTTTCGACAGTTTTGGGCCATGATCCGATGATATCTGGAAATATCCCTTGTATTTCCCGTTGGAACACTTCTCCTGGAAGTTGCTTTCCAACGCTATCAGCGCCAGCATATCTATATAATCGAGCCCTCTTTCCCTGCAGCACTCCCAGAGCAGTTTCTGATGTTCCTTTTTCATCGGGATGTCAGGGCAGTACCACAGGCTCTCGTCATCTTCAGCCGAAGCGCCTGCCTGTATGGGCAATCCTGATAGCGACGCCGCTGTATCGGCGGCTTTCTTCACGTCAACCGCTGCCGCCGCAATAACAGGATCCCCGAGGAATATCCCTGCCTGTTTCAACAGCGATACTGCAGCCAAAGCAGCGTAATACCCGGATGCCTTTATTTCATCCGGCAATGCGCCGCCCGATCCCGTCAACGGATCAGCCGGTTCTGTAACAGCGGTATTCGCTCCTTCCTCCGCGGCTAATGCGGCAACAGGACCTGCGATACCGGAAACAGCGATCGCCAGGGCTGCTATTAAGCTGGCAACGACCTTCGAAGACACAAAATACCCCCCAGAAACAAGTAATGCAGCCGTCTGTGGCATATCGCGGCATATCAGCCGCGGCATCATATCCGGCTGCATATAATTATATCATTTATAGGTTTACAATAACAGCAGAACATTTGACTATCGGTCTGCCAGCCTTTTTTCGCCCGTTATCTCCTGGATGGGTCTGATGTCCTGCGTCACTTCCATGGTGCCAAGGTATTCGCCTTTGGCGTTCCGGACAGCATAATACCTTATGAGGACATATTTATCGCCCATCCTGATCCAGAAGTCCTCGTGGTCTTTCCTTCCGGACCTGAGGTCGTCGACCACGTTCTCGACAACATGGACACTGGCCGGCGGGTGGCAGTTCTGGACCATCCTGCCTATTACGGTCTTAGGTCTGGCAAAAATGCGGTCTTTCCCCTGCGAAAAGTATTTGACCGCTCCGGTTTTGTCGACGAAAGTGATGTCCAGCGGAAGCGTGTTGAACATGGCCTCGATTTCCTCAGGCGTCAGCAGGCCCGTTTCGAACCTGATATACTGGTCGTCTCCCGCAGGTTTTTCCCCTTCGACTTTCGCCTTTTCCTCGATATTCACCCGCTTGGGTTTCCATTTCCCCGTGGGTTTTATGATACAGTATCCGAACTCATCGCTGCTCTCCGCTATCTTCAGCCATTCGTCCTCCGAAAGCGCGTCGACCGTCATCGGGAACAGGATATTTTCTTCCTTGAAAATCATTTCAGTGACGCCGTTGACAGCCTCGGCGAGCTTGTCCAGTACGGCCTTTTTGTCCCCGCTGTAGGACTCGAGAAGCTTTTCCGTTTCCTTTATCGCGGCCCTGATCTCGTCATCCACGCCCCACATGACCTTGGGCGGAGCCGTGATGCCGTACTTCTCAAGGTACGGGAACAGCAGGTTTTCCTTGCGCAGGTAATGCTTCTCTATTTCCCTGAGTTCCTTTACATCCCTCAGCAGCGCTTCCAGGTTTTCCTCGGAATCGTCTGCCTCAAACCGCTCAGCATCGGGTTTGATACTATCATTGATCAGCCTTTCGACAGCCTTGTTTTCAAGCTTGAACGTGTGTATCGGATGTCCTGGGGTCTCCTCCTGTTTCTGCGGTTTGTGGATGTCAGAGATGGATCCCCTGAATACCGCCGCATGGACGTCGCACAGTCTCTGGACCTCTTCGACCGGCATGCCTTCCATTATGAGAGACTGCTCCATCTGTGTTATCTCTTGTGTAGAAATGTCCTTTATCAGTTCCTGGAACCTCGGTTTAATCTCATCGACCGTCTTGCCGTTGTGCAGTTCCTTTATCAGTTCCCTGAGCACCTTCTGCCTGTACTCCCTGTTATTGATCAACTCGCTGATATCGATCACCTCATTTCAGAATCGTATACTGTCACCGGGCATGAAAATCACAAATGCTGTATAAAGCACACTGATTATATGATTACCCGATAAGCCTGTTTCGAAACATGAAGAACAAAAAAGCAGCGACCCCTCCGTTATAATACCGAAGATCGCTGCCGTTTCGATCCTGAAAATCAAATCCGCTATATCCAAAGGATCGGGAGGATTCCGGAGGATGCGAATCGAAGGGATGCGAGGTCAAAGCATCCGGAGATAGCATACCAGAAGGGAGAGCCCGGTACGGAGGACGAAAAAGCCTGAGAAAAGGGTCAGTGCTGAAGGTATTGGATCGAGAAAGGTTCGCTGGAGTCATTTTACATGTCCTGGATCGGCCCGGTACCGATGTCCGGTTTCCCTTACTTTTCCCGACCGTCCGGTTTCTGTTCATTCCTGGCCGTACCCTTTCACTGTCCTTCCAGATTTCAGTTCGCTGAACACCACTTCGACCAGTTTCTGCGCAGCCGGCGACAAGGGAACGCTTTTGAGGTGGCAAAACCCGATGCTTCTTGGCGGTATCTCACGGGTGAGCTTTATCCTGAACACTCTCGACGAGCTGAGATATTCCCGGGAAAACTCCTCCACGACGCACGCTATGCCGAAATTGAAACTGGCGAACTCTAGCAGCAGGTCATGGGAGCCCAGTTCTATTTCAGGCGTTACCCTTATCCCCTGCGACAGCAGATACTTTTCCACATACAGCCTGGAGTTCGACTTGCGCTCCAGCAGGATCAGCGGCATCCCGGCAATCACGTCGAGTCCGGCAGGCTCCCGGAACTGGCCGATGTATTTGGCTCCGCAGACGAAAATATCGTGTATCCCGATGCATTCTTTGGTCTCAAGGGCATCATCCTTAACAGGAAAGTTGCATACCGCGATATCTATCTCGCCGGATTTCACCAGTGCGCAAAGTTCCGTCGTCGTCCTGTTGACTATGTTCAGCTTGATGTTCGGATACCTGCTGTGGAATATTTCAAGATAGGGCAGCAAAAAATACCTTGATATCGTATCTCCCACGCCGACCTTCATCTCGCCCACTTTCAGGTCCCTGGATTCCAGCAGCTTGTTTTCGCCCTGATGTATGAGATTGATTGCCGAGTTGACATGTTCAAAAAGCAACTGGCCGTCGTTTGTGAGAGTCACACCTGTCGAAGTCCTGGTGAACAGCCGCACGCCCAGTTCGCTCTCCAGGCTCATGACAGCCTGGCTAACGGCAGGCTGGGTCATATACAGCCTTTTTGCAGCCCTGGAAAAGCTCCTGCACTTTGCCACTTCACAAAAAATCCTGTACTGGTCGAGTTTCGGCGCCATATAATCACCACTTATAGTACATATTATGGATATTTATTTTACTTATATCATAATTTCACATATAATACAAGTGTAACAATAAAACTATGTACAGGGAGTGTTTGGATGGAAAGAATCACAGGAACCGTGGTAAGGGGCATCAGGACGCCTATAATCAACGAGGGCGATGATCTGATACAGATTGTGACCGACAGCGTTATCAAAGCTTCCCGGGTCGAAGGTTTTGACATAAAGGACAGGGACATAATCGGAATAACAGAATCAGTCGTGGCGCGTGCCCAGGGCAACTATGCCACTATCGATGATATCGCCGAGGATGTCCGCTCGAAATTCGGAAAGTCGGCCATCGGAGTTATTTTCCCGATCCTCAGCAGGAACCGCTTCGCGGTCTGCCTTCGCGGCATAGCCAAGGGCGCTGGGAAGATAGTGCTGATGCTCAGCTATCCGGCCGACGAAGTCGGCAACCACCTCGTGGACATCGACTCGCTTGACGAAAAAGGCATCAATCCTTATACCGATGTGCTCACACTGAAACAGTTCCGTGAACTGTTCGGCAACAGGAAGCACACTTTCACAGGCATCGACTATATCGATTATTATAAATCGCTGGCGGAAGAGTTCGGGATCGAGTGCGAGATCATATTCTCGAACAACCCGAGGACGATCCTCGAATATACGAAAAATGTGCTGGCATGCGATATCCATACCAGGGCGCGTACCAAAAGGATCCTGAGATCCGCCGGCGCGGAAACAGTGTACGGCCTGGACGAAATACTGACAGCACCGGTCAACGGCAGCGGATACAACGAGACTTACGGCCTGCTTGGCTCAAACAAGGCCACGGATGACAAGGTCAAACTTTTCCCGCGCAATTGCAGCCGGCTTGCTGAAAATATACAGGCCCGCCTGAAGGAACTCACAGGCAAAACCGTCGAAGTCCTGGTTTACGGGGACGGCGCGTTCAAGGACCCTGTGGGCAAGATATGGGAACTGGCCGATCCCGTTGTATCGCCCGGCTATACTCCAGGCCTTGAAGGCACTCCAAACGAGGTGAAGCTGAAGTACCTTGCCGACAACGAGTTCAGGAACCTGAGGGGAGAAGAACAGAAAAAGGCGATCTCCGAATACATCAGGAACAAGAAAAAGGATCTCGAGGGAGAGATGGTATCCCAGGGCACGACGCCAAGAAGGCTGACCGACCTGATAGGTTCGCTGTGCGACCTGACCAGCGGCAGCGGCGACAAGGGAACGCCGGTGATATACATCCAGGGATACTTCGACAGCTACGCAGTGCAGGATCGTTGATCCCGGGATCAGATTCCATGCGTACGCATGAATCAGGCACTTAAGATATCCGTATAGAATACGCAGTAAAGTATGCACATAAATATCGATATATTGGATACCTGTGACGATTTGCTGCAATATCCGCTGTCAATATATGCGATGTCTATAATCGTCAATATGGGCAGTATCATTCAAGATCCTTTAAGACATATATATGATATCTATCAGTAAAACTGCCTGCAGCGCAGGGACTGGACCCTGTTCTGCAGGCATCTCTTTTAATGTGATCTCAGTCTCAATTGTTTGATGCAGTTACAGCTTTTCTTAATGCAGCTTTTTACTTCTGCCTCCCCTTTTGATATAATCGCTGTCGATATCTTTTTTCCAGTCCCCATGGATCGGTCTGGAGGCACGGAATGCGCTTACCGCTTCGCTGACGGCCTTGTAATTCAGGCTGATCCCCTCGCTGTCATTTACGAAGTTTGCCGCCCTGTCCGCGGTTATTCCGACACTTTCGGCAGTCGAAACCGCGTCGATGTTGGCACCGAGGAAAATGAACTCCCAGCCGTACTTCTCCTTTTGACGCCTGACCATATCCCTTATTTTTTCATAGGTATACTCACGGCTGGCGTTTTCCATACCGTCCGTGGTAATGACGAACATCACCCTGTCCGCCCTGTGCTCTTCTGCCGTTTGCTTCTGCACATTGGCTATTTTACTGATGGTATGACCCATGGCATCCAGAAGGGCCGTGCTGCCGCGGACGTAATACTCCTTTTCGGTGATAGGCCTTACAGCCTTTATATCTATCCTGTCATGCAGCAGTTCGAACCTGTCGTCGAACAAAACGGTGGTGACCACGGCATCTCCCGGCTCATTCTTCTGCCTTTCCAGCATCGCGTTGAAGCCGCCTATGGTGTCGCTTTCCAGCCCTGCCATCGAGCCGCTCCTGTCAAGGATGAATACCAGTTCGGTGAAGTTTCTTTTCATGGTGTTACCCTCCTCCATTCTGATCCAGGAATCATACCGGCCTTGAAAGCCTTCAGCCTGGAATTGACTTTCCTGTATGACCAAAGGATAACACCGCGCAGGAATATTATGGTCGCCTTCGAAGCGACAAATTTCAAAACGGGCGGACAGCCGCACCACGGACCGGCCGGTTTACTCCCCGTGCAGCCGTTCAGGCCCTGTGACGGCAGAGCCATGGGCTGCTTGTTCACGCGCCGAGCAGATCCTGTTCGAACGCGAAGAGAGCCTCGTTTATCTCAAATATATTGTAGTTGCCTTCCTCTATGAAATACCTTATGATGACGTCAAACTTGCTGCTCATGGAAAGCGTATACCCTGCTTTGGCAAGCAGATCGAGGGTCTCGTCAAGGTTGAGCCTAAGGGCGATCGCCAGCGCTATCGCTGTCGGTTTGCTTGGTTTGTACTCCTTGTTGCTCCGTATTTTTGAAAACAGCCTGCGGTCGATATTTGCCCTCTTGTATGTCTCCACGTCGGTCATGCCTTTTTCATCGATCAGCCTCAGCAGCATCTCCGAAAACGTTTCATCCAGTTGGCCGACAATGTCCTCCAGCCTGCGTTTCTGTTTCTGCCTGGGAGAAACCGGCCGTGCTGCGGCTCTGAGCAAATGGATCTCTTCCTCTTTGGCCGGCCCGTATTCGGCCTGGTCGGCCAACCTTCGTGCAGCCTGGTCTACAGGCCCGAATGAAGCCTGATCGGCAGGCCCGCTGGCGGCCGGATAACCGTCGGATCCCCTCATCATCTGTTCTTCAATACGGGTAAGTCTCCTGGATCGTTCAGCATCCAGGCGCGCATCGACGTAATTATCGTCTATATATTTCCCGATCGCTGAAAATAGCTTTTCACTCAGTTTATATGAGCTCCTGTCAAACACCACAAGATAGACGTCCATATCATTTTTCATCAGGAACTCGCCTATGGCGGAAACTGCTATGTGCAGCGCCTGGTCCTTCGGATAACCGTAGATCCCCGATGATATGAGCGGAAACGCGATGGATTTGCATTTATGTTCTGCAGCCAGTTCAAGGGAATTCATGTAGCTGCCGCGCAGAAGCTTCGCCTCGCCATTGCCGCCGCCCCGCCATATCGGCCCCACGGTATGGATTATGTACTTAGCGGAAAGCCTGCCGGCGCCGGTTATAACAGCCTGCCCCACTTCGCATCCGCCGATCCGGTCGCATTCCCGCTGCAGTTCTTCCGGTCCGGCAGCGGCAAAAATCGCCCCGCATACACCGCCGCCCATCTTCAGTTCAGGATTCGCTGCGTTCACGATGGCGTCGACTTCCATTTTCGTTATATCATTGCGCACTATTTTAAACGGCATACAAACAACCCCCACGGACAAGTTCTGGTAATATTATAACATTTT
>ENA-OWOZ01002891-OWOZ01002891.1-bioreactor-metagenome-genome-assembly--contig:-NODE-2891-length-12138-cov-20.456513_pt1 | contig 12138 bp, 8 predicted proteins | sample MGYA00238140_ERZ651804 | MGnify/ENA primary metagenome ERZ651804 (study PRJEB26910, sample SAMN07631232) | bioreactor metagenome | isolation source: Switchgrass digestor | place: USA: Dartmouth... | reverse complement strand
AGCCTGGGGCAGCACATAGATGGTATGGAGGAAATTTCAATCCACTCTCCCCATGCGGGGAGAGACCAAGGCACAAAAGATAACGCTGCAAGACCGACGGATTTCAATCCACTCTCCCCATGCGGGGAGAGACACTACAAGAAAAGCGGCCGCCTGCTTGCCGAAGCTATTTCAATCCACTCTCCCCATGCGGGGAGAGACACCAATTATTACAGGTTCACGCTTATGACATCCTATTTCAATCCACTCTCCCCATGCGGGGAGAGACCTTTGTATCGGTAGAACCGATGTTAGGCCCTGTATTTCAATCCACTCTCCCCATGCGGGGAGAGACCCTGCCAAAGGCTAAAGTACCAAAGCCAACGCCAATTTCAATCCACTCTCCCCATGCGGGGAGAGACTTTAAGTATGACACCCTGCCTGTTGCAGGCACACCCATTTCAATCCACTCTCCCCATGCGGGGAGAGACCCGATACTGGGTATGCACACAGAATCCGGAACTGATTTCAATCCACTCTCCCCATGCGGGGAGAGACAATAAATTCCTGGTCCATTTCCAGCTTTAGCGTAGATTTCAATCCACTCTCCCCATGCGGGGAGAGACCTGAGGACTGGCCGGATAATCGCCGCAGATGCCCGATTTCAATCCACTCTCCCCATGCGGGGAGAGACGTCTTGCAGTCGGCATAGTTCCTTTTGTACTCTATTTCAATCCACTCTCCCCATGCGGGGAGAGACTACACGATTATGGCCGTGCTTTTCCGGTGTGACAATTTCAATCCACTCTCCCCATGCGGGGAGAGACCTATGCCGGCCTCAATCATCATAGGAGCAAACTTTATTTCAATCCACTCTCCCCATGCGGGGAGAGACACATATACCGGGAGCTGGCGTTGGAAAACGTCAGAGATTTCAATCCACTCTCCCCATGCGGGGAGAGACGCATGAGCTCCTGTCGCTCCAGATCGCTCAGGAGGTATTTCAATCCACTCTCCCCATGCGGGGAGAGACGGGTATCCACTACCAAAGAGATGCCCGGCTTGCAATTTCAACCCACTCTCCCCATGCGGGGAGAGACAGCAAATATTACTAAAACGATACATTATATATTATAACATTATCAGCATTTTGCACAAATAGATAGGCCTAATTTTACACCGCCTCCATCAGCCACTAACTTTTTCGACAATAAACTCATAATTTCTCAGTGCGGATTTGCTGGCATTTACATGTTAGCTTCATATCCGCACCGGATATCAACATGCAGAGTTCCGCTTCTATCACCGGCTTTGCAGGTTCACCTTAAGTACAATGACTTTGCTTCAGTATCAGCAGCTAATAAAAGGCATCAGGATTTTATATCCTAATGCCTTTTATATCCTCGAGCGAAGCGGTGGGAGCATCTCCCACCGGTATATAAGCGGGCAGCAAGCTTTCGCCTGCTGCCCGTCACATCTGGTCATTGCTTACAGTCTGGATTTCAGTACTGTCAGAACCTGAACTCGACTGATTTCAGGTCCTTTGCAGCGCTGGAATTGCCCACATAAGCGATATATGTGATATCTTCCTCCACAAAATCGTCCTTTGCCTCATCAAAGTATGCCATCGCCTTTTTTGTGACTTCCAGTGAAACCAATTTCTCTTCACCGGGGCTCAGTTCAATTCTCTCGAAATCCCTAAGCACTTTGACCGGGCGGTCAACTGCGCTGTCCCTGCAGCCGACATACAGCTGTACGACCTCTGCGCCCTTTACATTGCCGGTGTTTTTTACACAGACGGTTACCTTTGCGGTATTATTGAACACCTCGACCTTTGGATCGCTTATAGTGAATGTGGTATAGGAAAGTCCGTAACCAAACGGATACAAAGGAGTAATACCTTCCTTGTCCATTTTCGCATAACCATGATAATACTCATAAACGATACTCTCGCAGTCTGGATCAAAGAACGGATAATCATCCTCGGACTTTGCTACCGTGTACGGGAGCTTCCCGCTCGGGCATACATCTCCAAAGAGTATGTCCGCCAGTGCATTTCCGCCTTCCATACCGCTATAGAAGCTAAATATGATGGCAGGCATCTTATCTTCCCACTCATCTATAAGGATAGCGCTGCTTCCTATCAAAACGCACACCATGTTCTTGTTGACGCCTTCCAGTCCCTTTATCAGATCCGTATCTCTCTTGTGTAGCCTCATGGAGGCGCGGTCGCCGCCCTTCTCGGCTATGTCGCTCCTGTCGGCAAGGAACTCACCCTCATCGGAGTGGATGTAGCCTGCAACTACGACCACCGCATCGGCATCCCTGGCAAGAGCCCTTGCAGTTTCGATGTCGGCACCGTCATTATAGATTATTTCTGCTGTAGGCATTTTCTTCATCAAGCCGCGCAGCGGTGTTACCGTGTAATATGGATGGACTTTGCTGGAACCGTGGTCGCCGATATTTTCAGTATCGCCAAGTACGCCGAGCACGACGATCCTCTTTGTATCCTGCTTGCTGAAGGGCAGCACTCCATCCTTATTTTTGAGCAGGACCATTGATTCTTCAGCGGCCCTTCTGGCCAATGCTATATGTTCGGGACATGCGATAATATCAGGCGTATATTCCATCGGGTCTTTTCTTGTCTCATAATAGATTATTGTTCTGAGGATATATCCAACTGCTTCATCTATATCTTCGATATCTATCCTGCCTTCCTCGACAGCCTTGGGCAGTTCATTATGATAATGCATTATACTTGGCATCTCGATATTCATGCCGTTCTTGACAGCCTTTACCGCGTCCTTTACAGCCCAAATGAAGTCGGAGAGCGTAAAACCTTCGAATCCCCATTTATCTCTCAGTATGTCTCTCAGCAGCATTTTGCTCTCTGAAGCCTGGTGACCCTCGACCTTGTTGTAGGCGCCCATTACTGATGCGGCCCCTTCTTCGATACAGCGTTTGAAATGGGGCAAATACACCTCATGCAGTGTTCTTTTGTCTACATGGACGTCAACCTTGAAACGGGCATTTTCAATGCTGTTCAAAGCAAAATGCTTGATACAGGCCATTACGTTCTGGCTTTGCACTCCCCTTGTCAGCGCTGCTCCCATTTCTCCCATATGATACTGGTCTTCGCCGTAGCATTCCTGTGCACGCCCCCACCTGGGGTTGCGGGGCAGGTTTATGCAAACGCCTCCGTAATAGTTTCCGCCCTGGGCCCGTATCTCGGCGCCGATGGCCTTTCCTATGCTTTCTTCCAGGTCGCGGTCAAAGGTCGCTCCCCTGGCCATGGATACCGGGAAGCATGTGGATGAGCCGGCGACGACGCCCCTGGGTCCGTCCACGAACCGGACGTTCGGCAGGCCAAGACGTTCTACTGCCATAGTCGGATATGGCTTCATATTGTAGTGACATATGACGAACAGATCATCCATAAGCTTCTGTTCAGTCGACTGTCCTGACATTATCCCGATCTTCTCCTCCAATGTCAGCTGCGGTATGATCTCATCCACAAATAAACGTATCGTTTCCTTGCTGCAGTTCTCCGTCAATTTTGTCCTGGCTACCATTTCTCTCATAATATCAGCACCCCTTCTTAAAATTTTAGATTGATATTGTTTGCCGAACATACCGGATCAGTTGCCATGCCCGATCGGATTTCTTACTTTTTCTTTACGTATTTTCTCATATCGATAATAACGGCAAGCAGTATTATCAGGCCCTTGATTATATACTGGAAATACATGTTGACGCCTATAAATGCCAGGCCATAATTGATGACGGTAAATATCAGTACGCCTATAACAATTCCACCGACACTGCCTACGCCGCCCGAGAGTGAAACACCGCCGACCACGCATGCTGCAACGGCATCCAGTTCATAGCCGTTTCCCGTGGTATTGGATGCACTTCCTATACGTGCTACCTCAAGGGCTGCAGCCAGTGCGTACATCATGCCTGCCAGTGCATAAACGCTTATCTGGGTACGTATTACATTGACGCCGGATACTTTTGCTGCTTCCGGGTTTCCTCCGACAGCAAACATGTATTTGCCGAATCTCGTCTTGTTCCACAATATCCATATAGCCACACAAATTATCAATGCATAAATTATCAGATAAGGGATCTTCAGCCCGCCGATACCTATGGATCCTGTGGCCAGCTTGGTAAATTCCTTGGTAATGCCGCCTATCGGCTGTGCACCGTATGGAGGACGGTCAAAATATATGGACGATAGTCCATAAAGTATCAGCGACATGGCAAGGGTGGCGATAAATGGCGGTACCTTGAAAATGGACACAGCCACGCCTGTGATCAGTCCGAGCACCGCACAGATGACCATGACCAGCAATATCGGCACAATGATAGGGAGTTCCTGCAGATTCGGATACATCCTGTAGGCATAGCTTGCCGACTGCAGGAGCGAAGCCGATATAACAGCCGCAAGTCCGATCATACGTCCTGTTGAAAGGTCGACGCCCTGGATTATAAGGACCATGCCCGCAGCTAATGCAATGATGATCCTTGTGGCCGACTGTGCAAATATGTTCTTAAAATTGCCGAACGATAAAAACTTGGGTTCGACAATGATGACAAGGACAAGAAGGGCCACCAGCACGATATAGATAGCTTTCTCAGCCAAAAGCTGCTTTATCGATGTGTTGTTCCCCGCCAGCTTGCTCTTCAAAGCTTTCATTGATCTTAATCCTCCTTTAGCGCATATTTCGGATCATAAATATTTTGCCGATGCTTCCATGATCTTTACCTGGGTCGTTTCATCAGCCCGGAATATATCTGACTGGCGTCCGTTGCTCATTACAAGGATCCTGTCGCAGATCCCCAGCAGCTCCGGCATCTCTGAGCTGACGACGATTATCCCTTTCCCGTCTGATGCGAGCTTGTTCATCAATTGATATATCTCATACTTTGCGCCGACATCGATCCCTCTCGTGGGCTCGTCCAGCAGAAGCACTTCGGGCTGGGTGAGCAGCCAACGGCTAAGTATCACCTTTTGCTGATTCCCTCCCGAAAGGTTGCTGATATTTGTCCTGGCAGACGGCGTCTTGATATTCATGGCGTCTATCATTTTCTGAACATCCTGCCTGATCCTGTTGTTGCTGAGAAAACCATTTTTCGAGTATTGCGCCAGGTTTGCTATGATCATATTGAAGGAAACGTTAAGGCATGCAAAGATACCGTTGCTCCTTCGTTCCTCCGTCAGCATCGCGAAGCCGTTTTTCATTGCATCCAGCGGAGACTTGTTCTCTATCTCCTTTCCGTTCATCAGTATCCTGCCCCTGCCTTTTCGCCTGATGCCGAACAGGGTCTCGAGCAGCTCCGTTCTCTTTGAGCCTACCAGGCCTGCTATGCCAAGGATCTCTCCGCGGTGCAGCGTAAAGCTGACATCCTCGAAGGCAGGCGACATCGAAGAAAGGTTTTGGACCTCAAGCAGTACCTCTCCCGGTTCTGTTTCCTTCCTGGGATACCTCTCCGTCAGTTCCCTGCCGACCATCATCCTGATGATATCGTCAATGGTCAGCTCGGACGCCGGCTTTGTTGCGATCCATCTGCCGTCTCTCATGACAGTGACTTCATCCGATATCCTGAGGATCTCCTCCATTTTGTGAGATATATATATAATGCTTGTATTATTCTTTTTCAAAGTTTCAATGATGCTGAAAAGATGCTCCACTTCTTTTTCCGTAAGTGAGGAAGTGGGCTCGTCCATTACTATGACCCTTGCATTGTATGAAACCGCTTTGGCGATCTCAACCATCTGTTTCTGCGAAACGGGCAGAGTACCTACCTTTTTTCTCGGATCGACATCTATATTGAGTCTGTCCAATATCTCCTTCGTGTCTTTATACATCTTTTTCTCATCGATAAAACCGTTCTTTCCGGGATAACGGCCAAGCCACATGTTCTCCATAACGCTCTGATGGAGGACCTGGTTGAGCTCCTGATGGACCATCGATACATGGTATGCCAGCGCTTCGGCAGGGCAGGTGATATTTACCTTTTTCCCATCGATCAGTATCTCGCCGCTATCCGGGGTGTATATACCAAACAGACATTTCATCAGGGTGGATTTTCCGGCGCCGTTTTCACCCATAAGGGAATGCACAGTTCCCGGCCTGACCCTGAAGCAGACATCATCCAGTGCTTTCACGCCCGGGAATTGCTTCGATATATGATTCATTTCCAATAAATACTCGCTGCTACCGGCTCCCAATCTTTATCCCTCCCAGTTTATTTGCAAAAGCTCCCGGAAAATCTGTTTTATAAGAGGAGTGTCCCATTTCCTCTTCCATGGGACATCAGGGGATGTTAGGGGACACTCCTCATCTGTTAAGGAATACCTCCTGTAAGAGGAGTGTCCCCTCTCCTCTTTCGGAATACTCCTTGCAAGAGGAGTGTCCCCTTTCCTCTCTCAGTGTCCCCTTTCCTTACTACTTCTCGGCATATGTCTCTTCAGCCTCATTTATATTGTCAGCTGTGATAGCTTTGTACGGGATACGAACAGCTTTTGCTTCATCAAGCGTATATTCGAGTCCTTCAACGGGACCTTTTCCTGCCGCGAGGTTCTGAGCGATCTTAACTATAGCTACGCCCTGGCTTCTTGCATCCTGGAGTACCGAACCGATCATCTCGCCGCTCTTTATCTTATCGAGAGCTTCAGGAAGAGCGTCGATACCGATAACAGGTATATACAGATCGCTCTGTGCTCCGTTTGTATTGAAGCCTGCTGCCTGGATCGAAGCAAGAGCTCCGAATGCCATGGCATCATTGGCTGTTACTATGAATTCGATTTCGTCGCCGTATTTGGATATCCAGGCGTCCATCTTGTCCTTAGCAGTAGCTGTGACCCACATTCCTGTGTCTTCAGCCAGCAGATCGATTTCTATCCCGGCGTCGGTTATAGCCTTCTTGACATAATCAGCCCTCGGCTTTGCAGCGGTATGTCCGGGGTCTCCCATCAGGTATACCATCTGTATCTTGCCGTCGCCGTTCTTGTCGAATGATGGATTCTTCTTCCATGCGTCAACGATCATCTCTCCCTGGATAGTAGCTCCGTAGTCGACGCCGGTCGAGCCGACGAAGTATACTTTGTCGTAGGACTGCATAACGGATTCATCCGTTATTTCCTTGTTGAAGAATATTACCGGTACATTTCCGGCTTCCTTCGCCTTTTCGATTATCGTAGGAGCCGCAGTTACGTCAACAACTGAGATAGCTATTACCTTGGCGCCTTTTGCCAGCATCGTGTCGATCTGGTTGTTCTGTGTCGACTGGTCATTCTGTCCGTCTTCGATGTTTGTCTGGAAAATACCTTTGGCGGCACTTGTAATACCCTTGCCGATGTAGGTGTTGAAGTTATCGGATGCCGAATAGATGCCGGCGCCGAGTATCGGAAGTTCATCGCTTGCCGCAGGAGTTTTTTCGGTTCCTGGATCGTTCTGCGGTGTTCCTTCGGGCTGCGATGATGTGTTTGAGCATGCAGCAAAGGATACTGCTAATGAAATGCAAAGAAGTAATGTGATCAGTTTGCTTTTCATGGTACGTCCTCCCCTGAATATTTTTATGTAAACATGATATCAGCCGGTCTGATGCAGCACAACTTGCTATATTTAGAAATGGGGGGACAGATTTTAGGACTTATAAAAAATCATTTTGAACCGTAGATGATCTGGTATACCTCGTCCTCGCCGATGGTACGGCCATCCTTGATATACAGCGTCTCTCCGTCAACGAGATAGGTCTCTGAGAAGTTGGGGGTGAGTATGACGACAGATATCCCTCTTTTTTGCAGCAGGCCTATCATTTCCACAGTAACCTCCCTGATGTGTATGTCGACCTCGGTAAACGGCTTTATACATACGACCACTGCGGGAGCAAACATATACCATTTCAGATATGCTATCTGCTGCAGCTGGACATGGGACAATGCTGACAGCTTTACCTTTCCTATATCGATATCTATGAACTGTGAAACCAGCTCCTTAATACTTCTCCCATAGCGCTTCCTGGCCCACATCAGAGGGACCTTTCTGGCCAATGGCAGGCATAGGTTGTCCATGATGCTCATCTCAGAAACAAACATGCTTTTGTATGGAGATTCTTCAATAAAACAGATGCCTTTATCCACAGCCTGATGCGTATCCCTTACCCTGTACTCCTTACCCGCAACAAGCATGCGGCCTGAAAGCTGCCTCCGCATTCCCTTGAGCAGTTCGATGATATGGCTGCAGCTGGCATCATCCATATAGTATATTTTCAGTACTTCCCCGCTGCCGACGGAAAGGTTCAGATCCTTCAATAGCTGCGTGTTTATATCAACAAATTCAAGTGTCTTATCCCTTTCTCCATTGAACCCGAAATCCTGCCCATCCGGGCCGGCATCTGCCTTCCTGCTGTTCTGCTTCCTTTTGCGGCCCTTCATAATCGCCGAAAATATCTGCTGCCTTTTTATGTCCCCGGGGCTGAATATCCCGAGCGTTTTCCCTTCCCGTATGACCGACAGCCGGTCTGCCCATTTGAAGACTATGTCGCCGTAGACTTCAATGATAATAAAAGTGGTCCCCGAATTACGCAGACGACAGATCAGCCGAAATATCTCCTCAAGCTCGGTGCTTTTGAGGAAACCCGTGATATCCGCCATGACCACAAGCTTTTTGCCCTCGGCATAAGCCCTGATCAATTCAATAATTACTCTTTCCTTGATAGACAGACACGATACGGGCTTATCCGTATCGATATCGACCATGAGCTTCTTTTTGATCGTATCCAGCAAACCGTCATATTTCTTTTTTTCCACGATATAGTTCCGGATCGATCCCGAGAACAGCAGTACATTCTCCGCAATGCTCAATGATGAAATGAGCTTGCTGGTATTGTCGATAACAGCTGCGGCCTGGCTGAAATGCCTGGGACATTCGGACGGAACGATTTTTCTCCCTTCAATGAAGATCCTTCCAGATGCCGGAGGTACATTTCCTCTCAACAGCTCCAGCAGGCATTTCCTGTCGATCATTCTGTCCAATATTATGCCGAATATCTCGGCCTTGTAAATCTGCAGGTATAGCTGTGAAATTATAGTATTACCTGAACTGCTGATGCTGCAGTCCTCAATTGACAGCATTTCTTCTCTCATAATATGGGTCCTTCTGCTTTCTGATAGCCGGGATGCTTATACGCACATCTGTTCCGACATCGGCTATGCTGAATAAATGGATACCGTAGTCTTCTCCGAATAATAGCTTGATCCTGCGGCATACATTGGTCAGCGCGATACTCTCCTTTTTCTTCCTGTCGTCGTTTACATCTCCCGCAAAAACATGACTAAGCCTGTCATTTATTTCATCCAGGGTTTCCTGCGCCATCCCCGCGCCGTTGTCGCGGATGCTCAGCAGGACCCTGTCCGGCGTTGTCTCTGCTTCGATCGTGATAGTACCGCCCTCCGCCTTTCGTTCAAGTCCATGAAATATCGCATTTTCAATAATGGGCTGAAGCGTCAGTTTTGGCAGCTGCACCTGAAGTATTTCCGGCTCTCCATCCGGCAGGATTACCTCCATCCTTAGCTTTTCCCCGAACCGGTATTGCTGTATTAAAAAGTAATTCTGAACGTTTTCCAGCTCATCTTCCAATGTAACAAGATTTTCAGTCTCGGTTATCGTATAGCGAAAAAACGTTGATAAAGCTTCGGTGATCAACGATATATTTTCAAGGCCTGCGCAAAGTGCATCGCCCCGGATCGCTTCGAGCGTGTTGTACAGGAAGTGGGGGTTTATCTGGTTCTGAAGCGCTAAAAACTCGGCCTGCTTTGTTGAAAGCCTGACGGCATTCTGTTTGTCGAGCAGGATATCAAAGCGTTTGAGCATCTGTCCCATCCCGGGGCATATCTGAAAATCACTGTCGATAACTTCCTTGTAGGTTTCTCCTCGAATAAATCTTTCCACCAGCGCACAGTACTTTTTATATGGAGAATACCAGTGCCTTGCAAAAATAAGGCCGGCGACACAGAACGCAAGCGCTGCCAGTATAAACCACAGCAGCGACTTTTTGGCTGACGCCATGCCGTTTCTGTTCAGTATTATTATAATTGCAGCCGTCTCTATAAAAAGCAATGCTGCGAGCAGTTGTATCAGTAAAACTGCCTGTTCTGAAAACGTTTTGATTTTTCTCTTCATGCTGTCTCACCCCGGTTCGTCAGCGTCTCTTCGCCAGCTTCGCATTTATATCCTATCACTGTCCGGCTTCAGCTATAAAGTTTCCGGTATTCCGAAGGGTTCAAACCGGTGATTTTCTTAAACAGCTTTGAAAAGTATTTCAGATCGGTATAACCGACTTCCATAGCTATATCATCTACATTCCTGCCGGTTTGGATCAAAAGCTGCTTTGCGTTTTGTATGCGGACTTCCATAATATATTCGGAAAAATTCTTGCCTGTTTCCTTTTTGAACAGTGTTGAAAAATATGCAGGGTTGAAACCTATCGTTGCACTGACGCTCTCAAGGGTGATAGGCATATTATAGTTTTCATTGATATATTGCTTTGCCAGCCGGATCGGCTTGTAGTCGGCCATTTTCCTGCTTTCCTCAAATTTGCCGAAAATCTGGCAGATGTTTTCCAACAGCCCGTCAAAGGCTTCCCGGACCGTCATATATAGATTGTATTTCTTCCTGAACCAGTTCTCATCCGGAAAATCGAGTTCTATATCAAAATTCCTCATGCCGAAATTCTTTACGCCAAACTGGAAAATGCCTACAAGCTCCATATAACAATCATATACCAGCTTCCCGTCGAAGGCGTACGGTTCAAATCTGTGCGACAGTGACTGCAGTTTTTCTGCGATACCTTCCATATCAAGGATTTCAAGCGATCCCAGCAGAGCGCTCCTGAATTTGTGATCAACCAAATTGCTGACAGGAATACCTGCGCTTTTATAATCCGAGTATTCAAAGATGTTCTTCCCTTGCTCCGAGATCCGGTTAAGCACCGCAATATCCGCCTCCTGGATCCGCCCGGGCAGTTTTCCCATGTCGTCCGTGACACTGCTGAGGCCTGCTACCAGCCGCACATCCAAAAAAATCTCACGCAGGTTGTATACATCATTCTTCATTTTCCCGAGCTGCCTTTTGACCTCTGTGAGATCATGCTCCTTCATATTAATGATGAACAGGACTGCATTATCAATAATAGATGCAACGACTTCTTCGCAGCATGTACGAAATCTTTCGGCCGCCATATCCTCAAGCTTTGGCAAAAGCAGAGCATAAGCGGCGTCATCCACCGCTTCCGCGGGCAGAAAAGGCTGCAGCTTCATTATGGCAAAATAGCCCTGTACAAAACGGCAGTGATACTCACGGTTTGCCATTTCAATCGAAAATGGCTGTTCCATCCCTCCGGGATTCATGATCATATCGGCCAGCAGATTCTTCCTGGCCTTCTCCTCGGCGTGGATTATCATGGACTGCAGCTTTTCCTTCTCAGAAGCTATCTGCTCGAGTGCGATATTCTTTTCGATTATTTTTCTCAGCGTTCCTTCGAGTTCCTTTTTTTTCAGCGGTTTGAGCAAATAATCCTCTACGCCGTATTTGATCGCCGATTGGGCATATTCGAAGTGGCTGTACCCGCTGATTATTATGAAATGCATTTCAGGATACAGCTCTTTTGCTCTTCTGACCAGCTCAATACCGTCGTAATTCGGCATCCGTATGTCTGTAATGACTATGTCGGGCTTGTTGTCACAGATAAACTGGTATGCCGCTTTGCCGTCGTTTACTACCCCGGCGATTTCAAATCCAAGCGACTGCCAGTCTACCAGGTGGGTAATCAGTTGACATACTTTGATTTCATCGTCAGCTATCAGGACCCTCATCAGGAGTATCACCCGCTTTCCATTACTGGATGAGTCTTTCAGCCTTTTCTTACATATTTCATGTTAGTTAGTATATCATGAGCAACAAAAATCGACAATATATTACATGATCACATATAATGACTGTATATGTAAACATTACAATTGCGTTTGAGGGACGTCTGGACAAGAAACGCGTTTGAGGCGTGTTTGAACATGATCATGACATTTCCGGGACAGCCTTAAAGCATATCTGCACCTCAAACAGGTCGCCGTTTATATTTATACCGAACCGGCCG
>ENA-OWOZ01002889-OWOZ01002889.1-bioreactor-metagenome-genome-assembly--contig:-NODE-2889-length-12151-cov-3.142538_pt1 | contig 12151 bp, 10 predicted proteins | sample MGYA00238140_ERZ651804 | MGnify/ENA primary metagenome ERZ651804 (study PRJEB26910, sample SAMN07631232) | bioreactor metagenome | isolation source: Switchgrass digestor | place: USA: Dartmouth... | reverse complement strand
AATGTATAAATTAAAGGTTGTTCCTAAAAAATGACTCCAAAGCAATGATTGCCTCTTCTTCATCTTTGCCATCCGCAGTAATGGTAAGTTCCTGTCCATGTTTTACCGCCATGGCCATAACCGATATCATTTTCTTTGCATCAACTTGTTTCACGCCATTATCCAATGTTATAGTGGATAGATACTGTGCAGCTGTCTTAACAAGTAAAGCAGCCGGTCTGGCGTGAATACCCAATTCGTCCTGAATAACATAACGAAAAGATTTCATATAAGTATCTCCTTCTAGTCAATGTTTATTATTTTTTCTCTCAACGGGAGAATAAACGCCGGTGATACGGATAGTTCATCAACCCCTAACCGGATTAATTCCTCTGTCATTTCTAAATCCGCAGCCATTTCACCACAAATCCCACACCAAATTCCAGCATCATGGGCATTATCTATAGTCATTTTTATCATACGCATTACTGCTTTGTGATTATGATTATAATAATGCTCCAATGACTGATTTTGCCTGTCAACTGCCAAGGTATATTGGACTAAATCATTTGTACCAATGCTAAAGAAATCAACTTCTTTAGCCAACTCATCACTGATCATAACAGCAGCAGGAGTTTCAATCATAATTCCCAGTTCTGCCTCTCCAAAATTTGCCTTCTTATTTTTTAATTCCTCTTTTACCTCTTTTATAATCTCCTTGATCTTCCTTATTTCATCTATTGAAGTTATCATAGGGAACATAACTGCAGTATTCCCATATACAGCCGCCCGGTAAATAGCACGTAATTGTGTTTTAAATATATCTACTTTTTGAAGACAGATTCGTATTGCCCTAAATCCCATAGCCGGATTTGCTTCCCTGGGAAGATCAAAGTAACTCGCCTGCTTGTCGGAACCAATATCCAATGTGCGGATAATTGTTTTTTTTCCTTTCATTTTACTAATAACTTCTTTGAATGCCTGATACTGTTCCTCCTCAGAAGGGTAATCATTTCTTCCCAAATAAAGAAATTCACTTCTAAAAAGGCCAATTCCCTCCGCATCATTAGCTAAAACCATATCCAAATCATCAGGTCCTCCAATGTTGGCATACAGTTTTATTTTTTTTCCGGATTTCGTTACAGTATCTGCTCCCTTTAATTTGGCCAGGGAAGCAATCTTTTTTCGTTCTTCTTCCTGCTTTGCTTTATAAATTTGAATCTTACCTGTATCCGGTTCCAGAATAAATTCTCCGGTGTGTCCATCTACTATGGCTTGCTTATTGTTAATTTCAGGATTTAACTGAATGCCATCCACAATTATGAACGGGACATTTATCATTCTTGCCAAAATGGCAGTATGGGAGTTTGCAGAACCTTTCTTTGTAACAAATGCTAATATTTTATGCTTATCGAACCGGACAACCTCACTGGGAGCCAAATCCTCCGCTACTATAATCACAGGTTTTTCAATATGCAAATCCGTAATATTGCATCCTCTTAGAACAGAAACAATACTTTGGGAGGCATCTATTACATCTACTGCCCTTGCTCTAATATATTCATCGTCCATTTGACCAAATATTTCTGCAAATTCCTTCCCAACGACAGTTACCGCATATTCTGCATCTACCTTATCAGATGATATCATATTAACAACTTTATTTATAAAATCCAAGTCCTCTATTATCATCTGATGTGATTGAAAGATTAATGCCTCTTTCTCACCTATTTTCAACCGTGTTTTATTATAAAGCATCTCTAATTGCTTTACTGCGGCAGACTTAGCCTTAAGAAAACGTTGAATTTCTTTTTCCGGATTTTCTACCGTATTTCTTGATATTTCCCGGTTTTGTTGCTGAATCATATAAACTGGGCCTATAGCAATTCCAGGAATAATACATTTTCCTTGATATAACTTCATGCTAAAATCTCCTTATAATTCAGATGCAATCGTATAACCCTCTAATGTTGCTTCCTGAATTTTTCTTGGTCTTACGCAGTCACCTATCATATAAGTCATAGGTACAATTCCATAAAAGCTTTCTGCGACTTCCTGCCTTGCTTTAACTCCGGTAGCAATAATAACAGTATCTGCAGGCAGTAACAGTTCTTTTCCTTCCTTATCAATAACACGAACACTATTATTAAGTATTTCCTTGCATCTGGCCTCCAAAATTACCGATAATGATTTGGCTTCCTCCATCTTATGACGTAACGCTATCTTATACAGCATATTACCCTGGGCCGCAAGTGTATCTGTCATCTCTATAATAGTAACCCTTTTCCCCTTTATTAAAGATAATTCCAAACCGATTTCAGCTCCTATGGTTCCACCGCCAATTACCACTACATTAGATCCAATTGCTTTTTTATCTGTAATTGCATCATAAAAACCTATAACATTAGAATTATGAATACCAGGGATATCTGGCACAACAGGTTCTGCACCAACTGCTATAATAATTGCATCCGGTTTTAGGCTTCTGACCAAATCAGGTGTGGCTTCTGTATTTAGTCTTACTTCTACTTTAGATTTTGCCAGCTGGGTTTTCAGATATTGAAAATAAGCTTTAATATCCTCTTTGAAATATTCCTTGGCAATAAAATGAAGCGCGCCACCTATATAATTTTCCTTTTCCAGCAGAATTACTTCATGACCTCTTGCATCGGCAGTCAAAGCCGCCTTGCAGCCGGCAGGTCCTGCACCGATAACAATAACACGATATTTTTTCTCTGACTTAGGCAAAGTCCTAGGTACCCAGGCTTCATTTGCAAATCTCGGATTAACGGAACAGCCAACATTTCTGCGGTTTGTAGATATATGATAACATTGCAGACATCGGATACAAGGGATAATATCTTCAGCTCTTCCTTCCATTGCTTTTATCGGCCAGTCAGGATCCGCAATTAAGGGTCTTCCTAAAGCAACCATGTCCACAATCCCGTCTGCAATTAATTTTTCCGCTTCTTCCGGATTCATAATGGCTCCCACAACAGACACCAGAATATGTACATTTTCTTTTACTATTTTAGCATATTTTACATTAAGCATGTGTTCAGTAAAATTGGTAGTTGCCATATATACATTGGCCTCATGCTCAATATCCAGCCCGCAGGATATTTGAACCATATCAATATATTCCTGGGCCGCCTGTATAAAGGTTAATACGTCATCAAATTCAATACCTCCGGGCATCCACTCATTTGCCGAAACACGCATTTCAATAGGGAAATCCGGTCCTACCGCCTTCCTGACAGCTTTTAGAATTCTTAACGGAAACCTCATTCGGTTCTGAATGGGGCCGCCATATTCATCCTCTCTTTTATTAAAAAGCGGTGATAAAAATTCAGACACAAGCCATCCATGTGCGAAATGCAAAAATACCATATCAAAACCAATTTCTTTTGCATCTTTGGCAGTTTTGGCATACCAATAGATAACCTCCTCCATCATGGCCTCATCCATTGCCCTTACTTCTACTCCATCTTCCCTTATATAAGAAGTGGGACCAATGGCAAAATCACCAGGTGCCACTCTGGCATACTGACCCGCATGTCCAATTTCTATAGATGCCTTTGCACCGCCTCTATGGGCAATTAGGATTCTTTGCCTTGTTTTTTCCACTTGGTATTTCCCAAAAGCATAAGGCTCCTCTGATGATGCCCATGAGGATTTTCCAGGCTGAGTTATAACAGAGCCTGCTATAACAACTCCCGGTCTGCCCAATGCCTTATCCTCATATACATGACCAATTGGATTTGCGATAATGCGGTTACTAACCATAATAGAATTTATTTTAATTGGTGAAAATAAATGTGGATATTTCATGTTACCTCCTTTACTTATTCTAGATCTTCTCCATTGCTGGCGATAACTTTTTTGTACCAGTCAAAAGAGGCTTTCTTTCTTCGATTTAAGCTGCCATTTCCCTCATCGTCCCTATCTACGTAAATAAAGCCATAACGTTTTGACATCTGTCCTGTCCCAGCAGAAACCAAGTCAATACAGCCCCAGGCTGTATATCCCATTAGTTCTATTCCATCCTCTGCAACAGCCAATTTCATTTGCTTAATATGTTCCCGTAAATAATCAATCCGATAATTGTCCTGAATACTGCCATCTTTCTCAATACGATCTACTGCTCCTAATCCATTTTCTACAATAAACAAAGGTATTTGATATCGATCATACAGATTATTTAAAGCAATTCTAAGTCCGACCGGATCTATAGTCCAACCCCACTCTGATTCCGACAGGTACGGATTTCTTATTGCATTAAGCATATTGCCTCCGGTCATGTTTTTATTCATTTTATGTGACACTACATTGGAATTGTAATAACTAAAACCAATATAATCTACCGTGCCTTCTTTCAGTACAATGCTGTCCTCATCATCCATATGAAGACTGATACCATTACGGCTAAAAAACTTAAGGGCTTTACGGGAATAGGCTCCTCTTACCTGTACATCGGAAAATAAATAATGACAATCGATTGCTTCCATGCTTTTTAATTGATCTAACGGATGACATGTTTCTCCATAGAAGGTCGGATATAGCATCATCATCCCTATTTTAAAATCAGGATTTATTAAGTGCCCCATTTTTACCGCTTTCGCACTTGCAACAAGCATGTGATGGGCCGCCTGATATACTACCTGATTATAATTTTCATCATCATTGACCCGAATTCCAGCAGACATTATCGGGTTTAGAATAATCACGTTAATCTCATTGAAAGTCATCCAGTATTTTACTTTGGATTTATAACGGTTAAAAATTGTTTCACAAAATTTTAAATAAAAGTCTATCATCTTCCTGCTGCGCCAACTGCCATATTTACTAACCAGGCCGTACGGTGTTTCATAATGGGAAATGGTAACTACAGGCTGTATTCCATACTTTAAGCATTCGTCAAAAAGATCGTCATAAAATTTAAGACCCTTTTCATTCGGTTCATCTTCATCGCCCTGGGGAAAAATCCTGGACCAGTTAATAGAGGTGCGAAAACATTTAAACCCCATCTCTGCAAACATAGCAATATCTTCTTTATAACGATGATAAAAATCAATGGCTTGGTGGCTGGGATAGTATTCTCCCTCAACTATACCATCTGTATATACCCTGGGTTTATCTACAGAACCTGCTGTAATGCAATCTGCTGCACTGATACCCTTTCCGTCGGTACAATAAGCTCCTTCGCATTGATTTGCAGCTACAGCACCACCCCATAAAAAGTCATCCTTTAGTATTGCCATAATTCCTCCTTTACTTAGGAAGGAGAGGTTATCCTCTCCTTCCTAAAGCTAATTTAATCTGTTATGTATTCTTCCTTAACAATTTGTCTGTCCACAATGCGGAAAAACGGGAACCATATTAATGTGGTAATGGCAATTAAGACAACCTGAAGTATGGCTGTTGGAATACCCTGAGCCAGAAAGCCGGATACAATCTGGGGCATAGTCCAGTTAACAGTCGTTCCGGTAAGTCTTGGTGTAATACCAAGTGCAATAGAAATATAACTAAGGGATGTACATATAATTGGATTAAGTACATAGGGGATAAACAACAATGGATTTAGCATAATAGGGATACCAAACAGCAAAGGCTCATTAATTCCAAAGATTGCCGGTACAATGGATAATCTGCCCAATGTTTTCATTCTCTTGCTCTTAGCCGCAAATGCCATCAAAAATGCAAGACCAAAGGTACAACCAATTCCGCCAGGCTGACACAATACGGAGAAGGAGTCAATGATTATATTGGGCAACGGACTTCCTGGAAGATGAACGACCTCTATTTCTTGATATTTTTGATTTTGTAACAGAAATTATATCAGACAGCCGAAATTTACATGCTTTATTATCCACTAAATCTTATAAAGAATTTATCGACTTACTGGTATCGCTTGTTTAATAACTATCTAGATGCTGCGTAATTATTTTACTAATGACCGCCTATGTGGCAGAATGGAGAATTTTATGTTAAAACAGGCACCTGTTGCAAAACGATTTCTTGCTTTTTTAATTGATTGGTATCTATCCACCCTTATAGGTAGTTTACCGGTTATCATTATTCGCTCCTTCCAGTACAAAGATTTAGTTATATCCATTAGCCTGGAAGGACTTTCTGTAAATAAGGCGTGTATGGCAGGCTTTCTTGCTCTTATTACCCATTTTATATATTACTGCCTTATTCCTTATAAAAGCAAAGGTCAAACCCTTGGCTGGAGATTATTTGGATTAAAGCTGTTAACACTGGATAAAACTTCAGTAAGCCTAAAAACCATGACTCTTCGCCATATGGCCTTTGTTGTACTGCTGCAAGGATATTTAACCAGTTCCAACATATATATTATCACTCTGATAAAAATAGTTTTCAACCTTGATATAATTGCATATTTCCAAACATTTTATTATCTAACCTCGCTTATTTCATTGATTATTTATTTTAAAAGCAAAGGCAGTCAATTATTGCATGATAAATTCACAGGTACCATACTTTGTGAAATGATATTAGAACAAAAAAGCAAAAAATAAAGTGCGCCCGCCGGGCGCAGTTAATAAAAAGGCCTTGAAATGCTTTTATTAAGCATCAGGGCCTTTTACAAAGATCATATATTCTAAATGACCTTGGCTTCGGATATATTAAGCAATACTTCAGATAAAACCATACTATGCCTGCGACAGCAGGAATTTTTCATGTATTGCATTCATAGCCTTTTCAACATGAGCCTCATCGATAAGAACTGTAACTCTTATCTCTGATGTTGAGATCATATTTATATTGATGCCTGCATCGTACAGGGCCTCAAACATCTTTGCTGCTACGCCTGCATGGCTCATCATGCCCACTCCAACGATCGATACCTTTGCAACATCCTTTTCCACATCAATATGCTGGCATTTAAGGCTTCCACCACGATGTCTTTCCAGAATATCTACAACCTCATCAATATCATCTTCCTTAACGGTGAAGCTGATGTCCTTAGTACCGTCACGGCCAACCGACTGCAGGATCATATCTACATTAATATTGTGATTTGCCAGATGGTTGAATAATTTGAAAGCCACACCAGGCTTATCCTCCAAACCGATAACTGCTATACGGGCTGCATTCTTGTCGCATACCACACCACTTACGAGCATTTTTTCCATTTTAACTACCTCCTTAACCACAGTACCCTCTGAATTATCGAAGCTGGAGCGAACTACCAGCTGAACACCATATTTTTTCGCCATTTCTACCGAACGGTTATGCAAAACACCTGCACCCTGGGTTGCCAGTTCAAGCATTTCATCATATGTAATCTCATTAAGCTTTCTGGCGCCAGGTACTATTCTCGGGTCAGCTGTATATACACCGTCCACATCGGTATATATCTCGCAGGCATCTGCACGAAGTGCGGCAGCCAGGGCAACCGCAGTCGTATCGGAGCCGCCCCTTCCCAGGGTGGTATAGTCATCATATTTGTTTACTCCCTGAAAACCTGTTACAAGAACCACTCTCTTGTTTTCAAGCTCGTTGCGGATTCTCTCTGTATCAATCCTTTTCAGTCTTGCATTTCCGTAGTTGGATGTGGTATGCATGGCTACCTGGAATGCATTAAGGGATACTGCCGGAACACCCAATGTATCCAAAGCCATAGCCATCAAAGCAACTGAAACCTGCTCTCCTGTAACCAGAAGCATATCAATTTCCCTTTTTGATGCATTAGGGTTAATATCCTTGGCCATAGACAACAAAACGTCAGTTTGCTTTCCCATTGCCGATAAGACTACAACTACCTCATTCCCTTTTCTGTATTCTTCGGCAATTCTTCCGGCAACATTAAAAATTCTTTCCTTGTCGGCAACAGATGTGCCTCCAAATTTTTTTACAATTAACATAGCTGCCTCCTACTTACAATGTTTTCTAACAGGCAACAAGCAAGGTCGGATAAATGTCTTATATCCTTATTGCTGCCTGGAATTGTTAATACCGCTTACCTTATATTACAAGCTGCTTTCTATTTTGAAAACAGCCTGTCAATCAGAGTAAAGCCGTCAAAAATTTCAATGCCGCTCTTTTTTGCATCCTCTTCATTGTAGCTCCAACTGTTACCTTGACGCATTCGACTGTCATACAAAAGATATGGAACCGGATCGCTGGTATGGGTTCTGCATCTGATGGGTGTAGGATGATCCGGCATAAGCAGCATACGGTAGTCTGTGCCTGCCTTTTCCATCTTTTCCATAACAGGCTTTATAATTTTTTCGTCGATGTATTCGATTGATTTGATTTTATTTTCCACATTCCCCTGGTGTCCCATTTCATCGGGAGCTTCCACATGGATATATACAAAATCATAACCATCCTCAAGAAGTACCCTTACAGCCGCTTCCGCCTTGCCTTCATAGTTGGTATGAAGAGTCCCATCGGCGCCGGGAACGCAAATTACTTTCATTCCTGCACCAACAGCTATTCCCTTAAGCAGATCCACCGCTGAAATCATGGCGCCCTTTTTATGGTACTTTTCCTCAAAGGACATCAGCGCAGGCTTTGTGCCGGCTCCCCAGAACCATAAGGAATTGGCCTTATTAAGTCCTTTTGCCTTCCTTTCAACATTAATAGGATGATTATTGAGTATTTCATAGCTTCTTTTCATCATTCTTCGAAGGGCAGGCACCTCCGGAAGGTAATCCTTTATCACCTCGCCAAGGTGATCGTGGGGTTGTGCCAGCTCCTCTACTCTGCCATTCTTCCATATAGTCAAATGTCTGTAGCTGGTTCCTACATAGAACTTGAATTCGTCGTCCTCCAGCTCCTTTTTAACTGCCTCTATCAGTTGTGCGGCTTCTGCTGTTGCTATCTCTCCCGAGCTATGATCAAGAATTGTCAGCTCCTCATATGGTTTGTCTTCCTCCGACAAGGTAACAATATTGCAGCGGATTGCTATGTCTGTCGCTTCCATTTCAACGCCAATGCTTAAAGCCTCAAGAGGCGATCTCCCTGAATAATACAGCCTTGGATTATAGCCTAATATCGCCAGATTTGCCGTATCACTTCCAGGCTTCATGCCCTCCGGTATGGTATGCACCAAACCTATTTCCGACCATTTGGCCAGCATATCCATACTGGGTGTATGGGCAGCCATCAAAGGTGTCTTATTGTTCAGAGAAGGAAGCGGCTCATCGGCCATGCCGTCCCCCAGAACAATGATGTATTTCATCTAATCAAGTCCTTTCTTATGTGCAAACAGTTTATATAGTATTCGTAATATATTTTATGATCTCAGTCAAAAAGTTCTCCTGCAGAATACTATTGCTCAGATTAAAATCTGGTTCGAATAACGTTTAACACACCGCCAAGAGCTTTTCTCTTTTCATTCATTTCCTGCTCACTGATTAACTCTGTAATAAAAGCATACTCACCCTGAATGAGTTCACTAAGCTCTTCAACCTCCCCGAAAAGCTTCCTGACTCGTTCTTTAAGCTCCTGTGCACTGCCCGATACACGGACGAAGAATTTGTGCTTAACCTGGCTGATATCGGTCAGCTCCAGCTTCTTACTACTCCAAATCGTCCAGATATTAGTGCCCAGATGCTTGGCCGCATCAACAATATCTGCAACAACAGCACTGGCAGTTGGCAGCTTACCTGCACCTCTGCCGTAAAACATTACATCGCCTATAACATTGCCTCTTACAAATATTCCGTTAAAGACATCATTTACACTGTACAAGGGGTGATTTGCCTTAATCATGACCGGTGCAACCATTGCATATACCTGATCATCCTGCCTGATGCTGGAAGCCAATAGCTTAATTTTAGCATCCAGGGCTTTGGCATAGGTAAAATCCTTATCACTAATACCTGTAATTCCTTCGGTATAAATATCCTCAGAATCCACCTGCATTCCATATGCAAGTGAAGATAATATTGCAATTTTTCTGCAAGAGTCAAAACCTTCCACATCATTTTTAGGATTTCTCTCCGCATAGCCAAGCCTTTGGGCATTAGTCAGGGCAGCATCAAAATCAAGCCCTTCCTCGCTCATCTTAGTCAATATATAATTGGTGGTTCCGTTCAGAATACCGGTAATCTCAATAATCTCGTCAGCAGTCAAGGACTGGTTCAATGGCCTGATGATAGGAATACCGCCTCCCACGCTGGCTTCAAATAGGAAATTTATCCTTCTTTCCTTGGCTATATCCAAAAGCTCTGCTCCATATTTTGCCACCAGCTCCTTATTGGAGGTAACAACGCTTTTTCCTCTTAAAAGTGCTGATTTGACAAAGCTATAAGCAGGATTCAGTCCTCCAATATGCTCACAGACTATCTTAACCTCCGGATCATCAAGAATTATATTGATGTCCTTTACCAGTTTTTCCTGTATAGGATCGCCCGGAAAATCGTTAATATCTAAAACATATTTTACATTTATCCGGTCACCGGCTCTTTTGGCTATGCTGTCTCCATTGGTATTCAGGACCTCAACAACGCCAGAGCCTATTGTGCCATATCCCAATACTGCTATATTTATCATAGCTGCTCCTCCATTCACGCTGTTACAATTCATTATAAATTAATACTGAAAACATATCGATATGGTTTACGGCTGTATGTCCACTTATTCTCTGGACAAAAGCTTTACATAATGTATTCCTTCAAGAGACTCTATTGACTCTATCAGGGCCGAAGCACTTTCTGTCTGCGGTGATATCTCAACGCTTAAGGTAAGCATAGCTATACCGTTAATCGGAATACTTTGGTGTATTGTAAGTATATTGGCTTCATATTTGGCTACCTGGCTTAAAACCTTGGACAAAAGTCCAGGTTTGTCATCCAGCTGCAGCATAAAGGTAATAGTCTTACCCCTGGTATTTTCATAGAAAGGGAATATATCGTCCTTATATTTATAAAAAGAGCTGCGGCTTATATTTACTGCATCGGTTGCTTCCTGGACAGACATGACACGCTCTGAATCAAGAAGCCGTTTTGCCTCAACAACCTTAATCAGCACCTCAGGCAACGCTTTCTTTCTGACTATATAGTATTGATCTCCACTCATAAGGACCTCCGTACCAATGCATTAATATTATCAAAAGAAGCCTGATAATATCGGTAGCAAGCTTGTTCTGTATGTACAGCAAATACAATTGTCTGTCTTAGAAAGATATACTATCATATAATTATTCATATTGCAATAAAAATTTACCTTGTTTAATTAAAGAATAAGCGATTTGTTAGTTCTGCTTTAAATATGTTGGTATATACAGCTTTTTTTTATTAATAATAATGAATTATTATCAATAATACGAGAGATAAAGTCAAGAAGATTTCTTGTTTAAAAAATGCTGATAAAGGGAAAGCAAAAATAAAAAAGGAACTGCGTCCAATCTTATAACTTAAGCCTTGAAGCAATCCCTTCATGATTTATAAAATTATAATTTATAACTAAAGATTTATAAAAAGCATAACTCTGGCCAAGAATTTTCTATCCGGATATTACCATCAGTTAATTTTACAATATCTTGGACAAAAACTCCTTCAGCCTAGGATGGGTGGGATTTTCAAATAGCTCATCAGGAGTATTCTGCTCAACTATCCTGCCTTCATCCATAAACAGCACCCTGGTGGCCACCTTTTTGGCAAATCTCATTTCATGGGTAACAACTACCATGGTCATGCCTTCATTAGCCAGCTGCATCATAAGGTCAAGAACCTCACCTACCATCTCCGGGTCGAGGGCGCTGGTGGGTTCATCAAAAAGCATCACATCCGGATTCATAGCCAGAGCCCGGATAATTGCAATTCTTTGCTTCTGTCCACCCGACAGCTGACCTGGGTAGGCATTCGCTTTGTCCGACAAACCAATCCTGGCCAAGAGCTCTACAGCCTTCTGCTCTGCCTCCTCCTTTGTCATAATACCCAGCTTGACAGGAGCCAGAGTTATGTTTTCCATAACAGAAAGATGAGGAAAGAGGTTAAACTGCTGGAATACCATGCCCATCTTGCGTCTTATTAAATTTATATCTGTTTTCTTGTCAGTTATGTTGCTTCCTTCAAACCATATCTTGCCTTCCGTGGGAACCTCCAGCAGATTCAGACAGCGCAGAAAGGTTGACTTACCGGAACCGGATGGGCCGATTACTACCACCTTTTCACCTTTATTTATGGTCTCATTT
>ENA-OWOZ01002888-OWOZ01002888.1-bioreactor-metagenome-genome-assembly--contig:-NODE-2888-length-12151-cov-3.339904_pt1 | contig 12151 bp, 6 predicted proteins | sample MGYA00238140_ERZ651804 | MGnify/ENA primary metagenome ERZ651804 (study PRJEB26910, sample SAMN07631232) | bioreactor metagenome | isolation source: Switchgrass digestor | place: USA: Dartmouth... | reverse complement strand
ATTGTGCTAGTGATGTTTTTAGTTTTAAATAATATAAGCTATGCACAATTCACAAATCATTGGGCAGGGGAAAACTACAATTATTTTATAGAAAGAGGATTTTTTCAAGATGTAATGAATGTTGACCTTAATAGGAAAATTTCATTGTTTGAATTTAAGGAAATATACAAAAAAGTTATTAATCAAGATTTATTGATAATCCATGATATTAAGGATGAAGATTTATTAACAAGATTTGATGCAGTCAAGCTTCTTGCAGATTCTTTAGATTATGAAGGAATATTTAATGTTTCATTGGAGGATTACCTTGATAGTAATGAAATAGATAATAACATAAAATCTGATGTGAATAAAATTTTATCCTTAGGTATATTAAATGGATACGATGACAATACACTACAGCTGACAGAAAGGCTGACATTTGGTGAAGCGATTACTATAATTAAAAGAGTAAATGAATTAAAGAGTACTAGTTTAATACAGAGGGCAACTGTCAAAATACCCAAAGAAAATACGAAGATGGGATTGCTTTCTAAAGCTACGAACAATGCGGTTAGATTGTTTGTTTATGGCTCATTACTTAATGAAAAATTGATGAATATGGAATATGATGAGTCCAAATACCATGAATGGATTAGTTTGAGAGACGAAGCTTTGCAAGTGTGGGAAGAGGCATATAAAAGCAGTCTGATGATGGTTTACGCTGCTGATTCATATATTAATGAGTTAAGTCAAGGAATTGATGAGTTGCTAAGTGGTGCAAGTACTGAAGAATATGCATGGGCGCAAAAAATACAGCAGCAGTATGATGCCATTCAAGGCCCTAATAAGCTCAAGCAACTTGGTGAACAATTAGGTATGGACGCAAAAAACGCTTTTGAGGCATTGACTTTGTCACATGAAATCATATCAGGAAATGCTTTGAAAGAAGCAGAATTTTACCGATTCGCCGAGTTGATGGCCGAAACTGTAAAGACTGCAAGCAAAGTGGGGATTTTTGCAGGCAGCACTATTCTAACTGCAGGCGCCACAACGGCTGCAGCTGGATATCTAACTTTAGGAGAAGCAATAAGTGTCACTGTATCAGGAGTGGAAGTTCTGTTAGAAGTAGGTTCTTTGGGCAGCAATATTATTCTGGGGGAAAATAACAGGGCTACCATAGCTTTAGAAGGAATGAATGATGCTTATGGTACGGCTTCTGCGATATTTGGTATTAAGGATTTGTTTGGAAATACGGATGATAAATTATTTTATGTGGTCGATAGATTAATGGACTATGTATCTGAAGGAGAAGTATTGGGGATTACTGTTACAGACGATCCTAGTGGAGCATATCTAGATTATTTTAAAGTTCCCACAGAAGATGGAAGATTTCCTGATGAGCTGTCATATTCTGAACTATTCTCTAAGATGATAGATGGAGCTATTGAGCAAGCACTCGAAAATATATTGAAGGACAACGATATGTCTTATGATGATTTAATATTGAAGCTAAAAAGTGACGGCAATTTGAATAATGATGACTTAATCAATGAAATTGAAGAAAAAGAAGATTTGCCCATAGATGAAATTTTAAATGAAGTTGAGAAAGAACTGGAAGGAAATGCCGATGAAAAATTAGAGGAAGAAGCTAAGGAAGACAAGGATGATCAGGTTGATAAGGACAAATCCGATAAAGACGAGGATAAGGATGATAAGGACAAATCCGATAAAGATGAGGATAATGATGATAATGAGGAGCCCGAAGACCCTGAAGATCCTGAAGAACCCGGAGATTCTGAAGGTCCTGAAGATCCTGAAGATCCTGGAGAACCTGAAGACCCCGGAGATTCTGGAGATCCCGAAGACCCTGAGGACCCAGAAGATTCAGAGGATCCTGAGGACCCCGAAGAAAAAATATACTATACTTTAACAATAAATTATGTAGATTTTAGTGGTACAAGTATAGCTCAACCCTTTGTAAAGAAATTTGAATATGGTGATTATTATAATATTCCTGTTCCAAAGATAGATGGATATACAACAGATGAGGAGTCTGTAATAGGCACCATGGTTAGTGACAGAATTGAAACAGTATATTATTACAAGAATTATCTCCCTACATTATTTATTTCTTATGTCATTGCAGATGGAAAAGTAGAGGCACCGGAAAGTTATATTGGTGAATATAAAGTAGGGGATAGTTTTTCTGTTGTATCTCCGGATGTACCTGGATATTATCCAGATATTCCAGTAGTAGAAGGAACAATGCCAGAAGGAGGCTACTCACAAACAGTGACCTATTACAACAATGAAAAGACCTATACCATAACCATCAGATATCTCTATGTAGATGAAGAAGGTAAAGAGATTGGAGAAGCATTAGAAACCGAAACTAGAGATGTTAAAGTGGGAGATAGCTATACAATCACACCTCCAATTATAGATGGATATTATTCTGATATGGATGAATTTACAAGAATAATGGGTGATGTGGGAAATATAAACTATACAATAAAATATAGACCAAATCCAGATCCAGATTCATATGAAATTTCAGGTATAATAATTGATAATTCTGTCAGGGTGCCTGAAGGAACATCATTAGGAGAGGCATTAGCTTTTTTACCTGAAGAAATACCGGTATATGTAAATGCTGGACATGCCACTTTAGATATACAAGTAGAATGGAAAGAGAATTCTGAAAGGGCATTTCCAATTAAAGATGAAGTTATCGGAGTATTGCCTTATACAGGCACCTACAAATTTGAAGGCGAGCTTAAACTTCCTTATAATGTTACTAATCCATGGGGTTTTATTCCAAAGATTGCAGTAGAAATCTATCCTGTTGTGGAAGATCCCTATAATGATGATTTAGACTATTCCGAATTGAATAGACAAATAGATGGATCTGTCGACGATTATGTTGTTTACTATAAAGATACATACGCTAAAAAACAAGGATTATGGATAAAATATGTAAATGGTCTGGTTTATGAGAGATATACATATAAAGATAATCAGTACCATGGGATACATCAACAATTTACAGGTCCAGATAATAGCCTAAGTAAAATAGCATATTATCGTAATGGTGAACTAGATGGACCATATGAATCGTGGCACAATAATGGCATTAAATATATAGAGGGACAGTATTCCAATGGCTTAAAAACAGGGGAATGGGTCTATTATTATGACAGTGGAAGTAAGAGTTCTGAAGGAAGTTATTCTGAAGGTAAAGAAACCGGAGAATGGAAGTACTATCACAATAATGGCAAAGTTAAATCTCAAGGCAATTATTCTGATGGTAAAAAAACTGGTCCATGGGAATTCTATTATGAAAGCGGAAACATAGAATCTAAAGGCAATTTTACTAATGGTGCAAAAAAGGGCACTTGGACATACTATTATGAAAATGGAGAAGTTTCACAAACTATAAATCACTAATGCGACCAAACATTAGTTTTATAATCATCAAAAAAGGGCTGTGAATTATATTTTGCAGCCCTCTTATTAAAAGGAATGATACTATGAAAAAAACTATTATTTTTATATTTGTTCTCTTGCTTGCAGTATCAGTAAATATATATGCTGCTGAGAACCTGGATTATTTACATGCCCATCTAAGGGAGATAAAGGGCCACACAAATTATAATATTAAAAATATAGAAAAATATATAGAGAATAATTCAGCATCAGACCTTATAGAAATATTAAAGAAAATCTATGGTTCCATTGATTCATATAGCACTTTTTATTCTGGTGATGAACTAAAGGTTAATATTTTTGATAAAAACAATGATTCTATAAATAAATCCATAGAATATGAAATCAAAGATGATATTGGCTATATCTACATTTATACTTTTAATGATAATATTTATGATAAAACTGTTGATATTTTAAAAATCATGGATGATGAAAAGATTAATAAAATTGTGTTAGACTTAAGAAATAACAGTGGTGGAGATATAATGGAAAGTATAAAAACAGCAAAGCTATTTGTAAAAGAAGGCTTAATAGCAAAAATCCATTATTACTCCCAGGAGATTGAAGATAAAGAATACTATTCAAATCTTAAAGAATTAAAATATAATCTTATTGTTCTTGTTAACGAAGAAACTGCAAGTGCTGCTGAGCTATTTGCAGGTGCAGTTCAGGATAGTGAATCCGGGTACCTTGTTGGAAGTAAAACATTCGGAAAGGCAAAAACTCAAAAGATGATTCCAGTGATAACTGAAAAAGCATACATCAGAAATGAACTATATAAGGAACCTACAGTAAATTTATTTAAAGCTATGGATCATGGGTCTATTATTTATGACGAGGATTTGCTGGGATGGGCCAAACTAACAGTAGGGTGCTTTTATAATAGAAGTGGTAAAGAAATAGACGGCAAGGGTATAGAACCTGACTATGTTTATAGTTTTTCAGAAGGAGAAGAATATATGAAAATATTATTCAATGAATTATTTGCATTACCTAAGGCCATACAACTTCACGTGGAGTCATAGCGAGCCATTGAGCAAGTAATACATCAGCAAAATAACAGTGGAAAGAATATTGGCAGCTTTTGTTTTTTATAATATTTGCCGGAAAAATCGTTTGAACTGCAGACAATAATATGGCAAAATGCACTTAAGGACTGTAATTTCTTCATCTTAATGCCAGCCAGTTCAGGAAGATGAACGATTACGAAATCGTTAAAACGCTTTAAATGTGTATCATGACTAAGCGACCTGACAGAGTAAGAAAATATCAGATTGAGTGTGAGCATGTCTGTAAAAAGTGGAGGAATACTATGATATTTGTATGTTACCCGAAATGAACTACCTGCCAGAAGGCTAAGAAGTTGCTGGAAGCAAACTGCGTTTCATTTGAAGAAAGGAATATAAAAGTAGACAATCCTGCAATGGAAGAATTGAAGAATTGGCATAAGAAGAGCGGCCAACCGCTGAAAAAGTTTTTCAATACAAGCGGACAGCTTTATAAGAAATTGGAACTCAAGGATAAGATACCGAACATGAGCGAAGATGAGCAGTATAGACTGCTGGCATCAGACGGCATGCTTGTGAAGCGGCCTATTCTTATCGGTGATAGTTTTGTCCTGGTAGGATTTAAGGAAGCTGAATGGAAAGCTGTACTTGGTGTTGAACAGCTGATCTTTCGTGATAGATGAGGAAACTTATATATTAAAAAAAGTTTTTGCAGAGTGACAGGCTGGAAATATATCATGCGAGGAGAGATAAAATGATGAGAAAAGCAATAACATGCTCCATTGTCCTCTATGTTATATTGATATTAATGATTTTGCCGACGTCAGTGGAAGCCGCCGATGATATTAAGGACGTATCCACAGTGGAAGAGTTGCGTGCTGCGCTGGAAGACAATGCGGGTGCTCATGTGAGGCTAATGAAGGATATAACTTTTACCAGAGCAAACGCAGCCGACAAGGATATAGGTGTTTATCTTGGTGAAGGCTGTTATACCATTGACTTGAACGGTTATACAATAAAATACCATTATATGACAGGGGGAGAGTTTACCGATCAGGGATCACCGCTGGGCAACCGTAATGGCAGGCTGCTCATTATAAACGGGCCCGGTTCCATTATCGGAGGCACTCATGGCTTAGAGCATCATAGCCAATTCGGTACTTTAATCATTAATGGCGGAACTATCAGGGGCATCATGGGAAATGGTATCATTGGCGGTGGAATCTTGTATATCAATGGTGGCACTATAACCGGTAATTTCGGCGGAATTGAATATGACCGTGCTATTATTGTACTGAACGGCGGCGAAGTAAAAAGCGTAGTTTATAAAACCTGGGACAAAAAAAAGGAGAAAAATAACGGCGTGATCCGTAACGGGGTGTTTACAGGACAAGCTGTTCTTGAAAAAATTGTTCTGGATGTTCCCAATCTTACCATAAGTGAAGGTTCATCCATCAAAGTGATACGAGACGGCGGATTTATTGTCAGGGATAACTTTGTCAACAAAGGCATATTTACATATGAATCCGGTCTGAAAAGCATAGGAGGGGAGGCAACCGTACAGAGAAATCAACAGGATTATACACCGATAAGCATATTATTTGATGTAACTTTTAACAGCCTTGACATACAGAGAGACGCTGCTCTGTACATTGAAAACGGCGCAACTGTTACTGTGACCGGTAACTTTACATCTGATTGGAGAAGCAGCATAGAGGCAGAAAACGGATCTCTTCAGCTCTTGGGTAACATAGACCACAAGGGCCGATCTGTGGGCGTGCCTGTTCTTGCTGCACTGGAAGAAGGCGGCATAAGTCCGCTACCGGAAGAACGGGATTTTATTAATGAAACACAGGCAGCTTATAGGCTTTGGGAGTTAGGACTGTTCCAGGGCGTGGGAACCTATCCTGACGGAGGCATCAACTTTGACCTCGCTCGCAAACCCTCGCGTATTGAGGCTCTGGTAATGCTGATACGTCTGTTGGGTAAGGAAAACGAAGCAAAAAACAGTGACTGGATACACCCCTTTACCGATGTGCCTGAATGGGCGGATAAATACGTTGGCTATGCTTATGAAAAGGGGTTGACAAAAGGCAGTTCCGGATCCGAATTTGGAACAGGCACAGCCTCCGTGCAGATGTATCTGACCTTTGTTCTTCGTGCCCTTGGCTACTCTGATGCACCCGGTGGAGATTTCACATGGGATGCACCTGAGAGGTTTGCACAAGGTATTCGCGTCTTGCCAGAGGGTGTTTACATGGAAGATTTCTGCCGTGCTGACATGGTGCTTATTTCGGAAGCCGCTCTCTCAGTAAAACTCAAGGACAGCAGAGATACCTTGCTTGACAGGCTAATCGAAGATGGAGCAGTCATGAGGCCGTAAAACCTACCTAAATACTGGGTTTAACGGGTCTCTCACCCAAAAGGGTGAGGGGCCTTTTTTGTGTAATTCATCCTTCCGAACGATGCTTTTTGAGACATCCTTCCCTAAAATGAATACTGGAGGAGGTATGGTGCAAATGAAATTAATTCGCAAACGGCGCAATGAATATGCCTTATTGTTCGTATCCAGTATTTTTTTGGCGGTGTGGCTCGGCATGGCATTTATGTTAGAAGCGGTTTTCGCCCTTGGAGCGATCAGCCTTATCTCTCTCCTGTTATTGATTAGGCAGAGCCGTCTGCTCTATGAAGCAACACTCATTTGGGATAATCGCATCCTTACGGTGTCATCTGCTCTCATCTCCATGCCGAGTTGTCAAATGAAAAAAGACACCGAGGAAACCGTAGTATCTACCTTTGGGATCCTCATCGGCAGCAAAATTTACCGGTGGGGTCTCGACGGGGTACATGGTGTGCGGCTGCATACCGCCCATATTGATCAGGAACGGATGTACCTGACCTTTGGTGACGCGGCTAAGACCATGCGGGTAGAACTGCTACACGGAATGACTCAAAAGCAGGCAGTACTGGATGCCGCACAAAAGCTGCTTCATGAAACCGGTGTAACGGCAGACATCACCGGATGGTAACACACCAAAAGCCAGTGATTAATGAAGCCTTTAAAAAAGAGAAATAGAATATGGAGGTCGTATGATGAAAGGAAAAATATTATCCTTCTTGCTGGTAACCACCATGCTGCTGTCCTCGACCGCAGGACTTTCCGGCTGCGGAAAAGGCAATCAGCCTAAACAATCCAGCGCGCAGAAGGTTGAAGCCTTTACGGTGGAGGAAGGACAGAGGACATTGGTCTCAGAGGACGGTGCGGCCATTAACTTTGGCTGCCTTCTAGAAGCTGGTGAGGAACTCACCATACAAAAGGTAACACCCCCTCCCGTTGACAGTGATGTAGATATCTACGCCTACGATTTCAAGCTGGCCTCTGGCCAGCCAGAGGGAACTATCGAATTGATTATACCCTATGACGACGCGGGACTTGACAGAGATGAGGAGCTCCTTGCTATCGGCGGTAAATATCTTAATGAGGAAACCGGTCAGTGGGAGGATGTCCTTTATACAGTGAACCCTGAGGCCAATAAGGTGCATATTTTCACTGATCACCTCTCCACCTTTAGCGTATTTAAGGTTATAAACGAAGGAAAGCGCAGCGAATACATCTCCGATGTCAATGCCTACGCCTCTTTCATGACTACCAAGCAGGCGGAAGAATTGCTCAAAACCTACGCCCAGCAGGGTCCATCCTGGCAAGAGGATGTTGTGGCATCCTTTCTGCATGCAAACAACTCCCTTCCAATGTTCATTGAAACAAATATCCCCACTCTCTTAACCCTTGGAGGGGCTTATGATGAAATGATCAGCGGCCAATTTGGTGACTCCCTGACGGTTTTAGGTGTTGTAACCTCCTGTACCCAGTTTGCCTATGACGCCTACAGCAACGGAATGAAAAGCACGGAAACAGCCATTAGCGGCATGAAAACCCTATTGAACCTGGGTTTGAATCTGTACACCACTAAAGAATATCTGTTAAATTCCTTTCAAGTGGCCTATGTGGGCGTGGGAGTCATCGATATGGCCCTTACCGATGTGACCACCTTTGCCATCGATGCAAAGTATCAAAGCACCAAGAATATGTATGACGCTTACTATGCAAGACCTGAAAACAAGCGCCGGGTTAAGGATTGGTACGATATATTTAAAAAGATCCAGAAAGAGAATAAGTCCAACCCCCAGATAGCCCTGGAGAAAATGCAAAAGGAGATTGACAACTATGTAAATAAATACTGGGATGTGGCAGGCAACGACTGGGAATCATGGATCGACGCCTATGATAAAAACGGCAGTCTAGCCAAGTATCCCTGGCCCTCAGAGAAGGATCAGGAAAAAATATCCAACAATTACAAAGCGGAGATCTACGATTATCTTCAGGTTATGTTTGAATCTCTGAGCCGGGATATGTTTTTTGATGCCCTAGCTCATCGAGAAAAGCAGTATAAAGAGCTTGCCGCCCTGCTAAATAGGGAGTATACCGTGAATTTCAGGGAGGATTATGACACTGAGAAGGCCAAATGGGCCAACGCATATGTCAAGCTGGCCCCTCTCTCCAATAAAACCACGGCAAACGAGTGGACCATCCGCCTTGACGACCAGGCCAAAGGACAGATGAAGTTCACCCTAGGCGCCCACAAAACGGCAGGGTTCCCCATGAAGATAGAATTCTACAAAACAGAAAAGGACTTGGAAGAGGGCAAGGTTGCCTTGAGTGCCAAGCTCAAACCTTTTGTGAAAAATGAAATGGAGGTTATCTTAAATAAAAAAACCAATAAGGTGGACTATTCCGGAACATATACAGGGGTCATGAATGTTACGGAAACAGGTAAAGAAATCGAAGTGACCACCGTAGTCACCTATGAAAAAGATTTTGGCGATGGCTCTTACTATAAAATCGTCTGCTCCAATGATGAAACCGGGAGCACTTACATCAATGGCAGCTATTTTGTGCGGTGGTCCTCAGGGGAGGCCAATATTGCGGGAGCAAAATTTGTCTTCTCCTCTGACGGAACATCCTTTACCGCCTCCATGCGGGATCACAACAATAAAGAGTGGGGTGTGATAACCTGTCAAAAATAAAAACAGCCCCAAAAACAATGCGGCACTGGACTATACCTACGCCGGAGCAGGTTGCTTCGCGGCTGGATGATAGCAACGCGGAAGCAAACCACTCCCGCACCGTTTCCAGGAGCTATTGGTTTATGGCAAACGGCAAGTAGTATTAGGGCTATGTGATGTATAGCAGTGACGAGGCTTGGCCGAGCTTGGATGAGAGCGAAACGCGCTCCGAGCGCATCCGCTACCTTGACATTTTCCCCTACATCAACAAGCCTTTCGCCCTGTGCGAATTTGACCAGATGGGTGAGGCGGCAATCATTTACCATATTTTCTCACCCATCGGCTGCCGCTTTTGCTGCTGCTTGTTATCCGTACAGACAGAGGCGAGAAAACTTGTCGCGCCAAGCTACACCTTCAGCTCCCCCACAGAGCAGCACAGGGTTGGTCGGCTTTTCCGACAGGTGTAATTCACCGGAGATACTGGCTAGTTTCTCTACCGTGGGTATGCCTTCCTCAATTTTAGCGTCTACCTTAACTTGCCTCTGCAGGATATAGGTATCTCTTCGATAACTTCGCCCTGTGATACCAGATAGGCTTTATCATATAGATTGCATACTGGGCATATATGGTTTGGTATGATTTCCAACTTGTCTCCTACTTTTACCTTGTCCCTCAGTTCTTTGTTATATATGATGGCATGTTCATCATATACTTCATGTATGTATGCATCTTTATACCCTTTTATAACACCCAACCCCTTGGTAGCACAGATGCCCTTATTTCTGGTCTGCATAGTTAAACCCTTGGCCCCAACATCAGTGATGACCCGCTCCTCAGTAGGGCGACTTATTACAGTGGTGAGCACCGTTGCTGCACAACGGTTGTAGTTTCCTATGGCATTTCCCTGGGAAGCATCCATTAATATATATGTACCTACCCTAAGTTCTGTGATGCCTTCCATTATTTCAAAATCGAACATAGATGAAGGCGTTGAACCGATGCTCACCGTCTCAAGTTTGCAGCCAAGTTCTTCAGTAATTTTAGCAAAGCGCAGAGTTCTTCTCTGACTCTCCATAAACAGCTCCCGGCAGTGGTCCACATCTCTGGCAGAGTAGCAATGACCCTCGTGAGAAAATATTCCTTTGAGATTAATATTTTTGCATCCCTTTATATGTTTTACCAAATCAATGAAATCTTTTTCTTCAATTACGCCCGAGCGATTTTCCCCAACTTCTATCTCTATAAGTACCTGAGCCTTCTTCTCCGCTCCTTCAAAGGCTTCCTCCACCATATTCACCTGAGGTATGCTGTCAACTCCAAAGGATATATCAATTGTCTTTGCCAGCTCCATTATTCTCATAAGCTTAGGCATACCCACGATTTCATTGGCAATGAATATATCCTTCAATCCATTGGCCGCCATAACCTCTGCCTCTCCTACTTTAGCTACGGCAATGCCCTTTGCTCCGTATTCTTCCTGCAGCTTTGCCAAGTAGGGCATCTTGTGGGTCTTGGTATGAGGTCTTAATGTCACATGGTTTTTATCGGCATAGGATTGCATGAAGCGGATATTATCTAAAAGCTTCTCCTGATCTATTATCAAAGCAGGAGTGTCCAATTCTCTATAATCCATTTTTAGCCCTCCAATAAATTTCTGTATATGGTAATGTTAATATTACATCCAGGTGCTGGAATATTCATATCAGTTACTCTTTATACCTGCACCGGTTAACGGCAACACTACTATCTTGTCCTCCAACTCCGGGTATTTGTTTATATAATCCAGATAACCTGCATAATTGGCAGCAGATGTGATTTCCACATATATACCCTTATTAGCTAATACTTGTCTTGCACTTGATATGCTCTGTTCTTTAACACCAATTATATCCCCATGAGTTTCTCTCACAGCCTTCAATATTTCAGCACCTCTTGCAGGAGCTGCAATTGCTATTCCCTCTGCCAGTGTTCCTTTATTTTCACATGGTTCCACAATGGTTTTATTGCTTATAAAAGCATTTTTAATAGGTGCACAATTTTCTGCCTGCACTGCCAGAATCCTTGGCATCCTATCAATAACTCCCCAGGACAGCATCTCTTTGAATGCAATGTAAGCACCCATAAGCAAGGTTCCATTTCCCACGGGTATTATAAAAGCATCAGGCATTTTCCCATTAAGCTGCTCAAACACTTCATAAAAATAGGTCTTTGTTCCTTCCCAGAATAAAGGATTATAAATATGACTGGCATAGAACATATTTGTGCTTTCCACCATATCTATGGCAGCTTTTGCAGTATCCTCCCTGCTTCCAGGAATCTTATGAATTTCTGCTCCGTGAGCTTCTATCTGCTTAATCTTCTTATCAGATGTTGAAGCAGGCACAAACACATGGCACCTTATCCCTGCCCTTGCTCCATAAGCAGCAATAGCTGTTCCTGCATTTCCGCTGCTGTCTGCAACAATCTCCTCTACTCCCAGCTTTTTTGCCATGGCAACGAGTATCGCAGCACCTCTATCCTTAAAAGATAGAGTTGGCATATAATAATCTGCCTTTGCATAAAGGTTTTGACCTATTTGTAGTAGAGGTGTACCCCCTTCTCCCATGGTT
>ENA-OWOZ01002886-OWOZ01002886.1-bioreactor-metagenome-genome-assembly--contig:-NODE-2886-length-12156-cov-3.886083_pt1 | contig 12156 bp, 9 predicted proteins | sample MGYA00238140_ERZ651804 | MGnify/ENA primary metagenome ERZ651804 (study PRJEB26910, sample SAMN07631232) | bioreactor metagenome | isolation source: Switchgrass digestor | place: USA: Dartmouth... | reverse complement strand
TGGTTTATGAATGAGTATCCAAATCTTCCCTTTACGCACAATAGTCCATGATTTGGTACACCCTCAGCTGGCTCCACTCCTACTACCTGATTATCCTTAACCAAAAGGTACATCTGACATCCTACTCCACAGTAGGAACAAGTTGTTCTTACCATATTTACTTCCCAAGCTCTATGTTTAATCCTTTTCTTTGGCATTAATGCCCCTACAGGACAGGCAGCCACACAGTTGCCGCAGGATACACAATTAGAATTAGCTAACCCCATATTAAAGGGTGTGGCCACTTTAGTCTTAAAACCTCTGTTTTCAAGACCAATGGCATTGGTTCCTTGCAACTGGCTGCACACTCTAATGCATTTTCCACAGAGTATGCATTTATTTGGATCGTAGATGTAAAATGGATTGGAATCATCTATAGGATAATCCTTCTTCTCTCCTAAGTAAGTACCTCTTTCAACTCCATATTCATAGCAATAATCCTGCAATTTACAATCTCCTGATTTTTCACAGGTAAGGCAGTCCTCTGGATGGTTTGAAAAGAGAAGATCTAGTATTTCCTTCCTTGCTCTTATAACTTTATCACTATGGGTTTCTATCTCCATGCCATCCCTTACTTTAGTAGTACAAGAAGCCTCTAAGTTTTTCCTCCCCTTTATTTCCACTACACAAAGCCTACAGGCTCCGTAAGGGTTAAGCCTTTCATCATGACAAAGAGTGGGGATGGATATTCCCAATCTGTTGCAGGCTTCAAGTATTGTAATGTTATCATCTACTTCATACTTTACACCATTAATTATTATCCTAGCCATTATATTCAACTCCCATTTCTTCATCTTCATAGTTTAATAGCTTATCCAACATGTCCTTAAGCCCCAAGGCTTCCTTCCATGTAGTCTCTATAAACTGCCTATTTTCCTTAATATATGGTCTTTCAGGATTATCAAGATACATGAATTCAGTAGTTAGCCTTCCCTTTAAGCACAAAGGTCTGCCTTTGCCAGGCTCTTTAGCTCTAACTGCAATATTTTTCCCTTTTTTTACTAATACTTCAAAATCACATCCATATTCGCATACCTTACATTTAACTTCCTTTATTTCGTATTCCCAAAGTCTCCCTTTGCCAAGCAATCTCTTGTCAACTAGAGCACCTACTGGACATAAGGTAACACATCTGTTACAGGATACACAGCTGGATTCTTCCAAAGTGAAATCAGCATCTAAAACTATTCTCGTGTTAAAACCCCTTCCTGCAAAGGAAAGTACCTTTCTATCTTGAACTTGACTGCACGTTCTAACGCATTTTCCACAGAGTATACATTTGCTGTCATCCTTTAATATATATGGACTTGATGTATCCACATAGGATGGTCTTTTTGCTCCAGAATGCTCTCTAAATTTCACATCATACCTATAGGCGTATTGTTGAAGTAGACACTCTCCTGCTTTTTGACAGGTTAAACAATCATTGGGATGGTTATCTAAAAGCAGTCTAAGTATTTCCTTTCTCATATTGACGACTCTATCTGATTCAGTATGAACAACCATTCCCTCTCGAACTCTGGTAGAACAAGCAGCTTGTAATTTTCTACTGCCTTCAATTTCCACAAGGCACAATCTACATGCTCCTACCACTTCCAAATTTGGATCATAACATAGAGCTGGTATATGGATGTCTACTTCTCTAGCTGCTTGAATGATAAAGAAATTATCTGGCACTGTAACCTTTCTGCCATCTATAATAAGAGTTACTTCCCTCATAATATTCCTCCTAAGCTTTATCTCTTTATTACTGCTCCTGTTGGACATACTTCCATACAAGTACCGCATTTAATACATTTTTCTGTATCAATCACATGTCTTTCCTTTACCTTTCCACTTATAGCTGAAACAGGACAGTTTCTAGCACACTTAGTACATCCTATACACTTATCAGTAATGAAAAACTGTAATAGGGCTTGACAAACTCCTGCAGGACATCTCTTCTCATATACGTGAGCTTCATATTCATCCCTGAAGTATTTCAAAGTTGATTTTACTGGATTTGCTGCAGTTTGTCCCAATCCACACAAGGAGCTGTTGGTTATGACTTCCGCTAGAGTTTCCAATCTTTCCAGATCTTCAGGGGTTCCTTCTCCAGCAGTTATCCTTTCTAATATTTCCAACATTCTCTTAGTTCCTTCCCTACATGGAACGCACTTGCCACAGGACTCATCTACGGTAAAGTCCAAGAAAAACCTTGCTATATCTACCATACAATCAGATTCATCTAATACTATCATTCCTCCAGAGCCCATTATTGAACCAATCTTGCTTAGGGAACCAAAATCTACTGGAGTATCCAAATACTCTTCAGGAATACATCCTCCTGATGGTCCTCCAGTTTGAACAGCCTTAAATTTCTTTCCATTGGCAATTCCGCCGCCAATATCAAATATTATTTCTCTTAATGTGGTTCCCATAGGCACTTCAACCAATCCTGTATTCTTCACCTTGCCACCTAACGCAAATACTTTAGTTCCAGAAGAATCTTCTGTACCTATGCTCTTAAACCACTCAGCCCCATTTAATATAATTGGAGGAACGTTTGCTAGTGTTTCCACGTTGTTGATTATCGTAGGCTTACCCCAAAGTCCTTTATGAGCAGTTCTTTCTACTTTAGGCCTTGGCATACCACGTCGGCCTTCTATGGATTCCATAAGGGCAGTTCCTTCTCCACATACAAAAGCCCCTGCTCCCAACCTCAGTTCTATATCAAAGCTAAAATCTGTACCAAATATGTTCTTCCCCAATAGCCCCATTTCTCTAGCTTGTTTTATCGCTATTTTAAGCCTTTCTACTGCCACAGGATATTCTGCTCTAACATATATGTATCCTTGACCTGCTCCTATAGCATACCCACATATAGCCATTCCTTCTAGCACAGAATGGGGATCCCCTTCAAGTATGCTCCTGTCCATGAAGGCTCCTGGATCTCCTTCGTCTGCATTGCATATTACATATTTTTCATCTGCATCATATTTAAATGCAGTCTCCCACTTACGGCCTGTTGGAAATCCTGCTCCTCCTCTTCCTCTTAAATTGGATTCCTTCATGACCTTTATGACATCCTCTTGAGTCATCTCAGTTAAGACCTTAGCTAAAGCTTGATAACCGTCAAATGCTATGTATTCATTTATATCATTGTAGTCTATGATCCCACAGTTTCTTAAAGCTATCTTTTTCTGTTTTCTATAGAAATTCACCTGTGATACAGGTTTAACTCCACCTTCTTCAATAGCCCCTTCATAAAGCAATCTATCCACAATTACATTTTCACATAGATGTTTATCCACAATTTCATCTACATCTTCAACCTTTACTCCACAATAAAATGTAGATTCAGGGTATATTTCAACATTTGGTCCTGATTGGCACAATCCAAAACATCCAGCAAGACTTACTTTTACATTATTCAAACCTTTTTCAGATATCTTCTGTTCAAATCTAGCTTTGATATCCTCCACATTGGAAGAATGGCAACCTGGTCCTCCGCATATTAAAACCAGCTTTTCTCCTAAATTATCTAATACTTCTTCCCTCTGTTTTTGTAGTTTTAAAGCCATTTTTTCCAGAGTATTTTGTCTGATTTCCTTCAACTCTTCAATTGTTATCATTTGCTTCCCCCCAATTCTATCTATAACTATTTATTATCTCTTCCACTTTATCTAAAGTAAGCCTTCCATATATTTGGCCATTAATCATCATTACAGGTGCAAGACCACAAGAACCTAAACACCTGGTTGTATCAATGGAAAACTTGCCATCTGGAGTAGTCTGTCCTGAACTTATACCCAATAGCTCTTCAAGTTTAGCTAGTATATCTTGTCCACCTTTTACGTAACAAGCCGTACCTAAACAAACACCAATGACATTTTCTCCTTTTGGAACCAGTGAAAATTGAGAGTAGAAAGTTGCTACCCCATATATTTCCGATAGGGGAACTTTTATTTCCTTTGAAATGAGGTTCATAATTTCTAAGGGAATATATCCAAATAAGTCCTGGGTTTCATGAAGTGCCATCATGATAATTCCTTTTTTGTCCTTATTTTCTTGAATAAAGTCGGTTAACTTTTGGATTTTATCCCGGTTACCTTCCCAATTAAATTTAAACTCCATGCTACAGCCTCCTTTTATTTCCTCATAAGTAAGCTTATATTTAACATTACAAAAAAAGACAGCTGATTTTATGCTGCCTTGTGTTTCATAATCCATTTCATTAACGATTTTCTTTGTAAATTGGTTAGATGATATAAGCTTGGTATTTTTACAGAAAATATTCAATTTTAATATAAATAATAAGATATTTTTATTTGTTTGTCAACAATTCGCTCTTTTAGCATCTTTGTGAAATAAAGCTAAAGCTTACATTCTATCCTACAACACATCCTTTAATATATTATTCAGTATACACCAATTTAACGATTCTTTTTTGCTTAACTGTCCCCTTTCCTTAATTAATTCATAGGGATTTTTCTTATCCTTTAACATATTTTCTAGAGGATCAATATATTTAAGCTCTTTTACTTTTAGGCCTCTCTTAGCTAAATCTATAAGATTTTGGCCTATTTCAAATATACTTTCCTCCCTTATCCTTCCCTCCAATCCCTTCTCCACTACGCTTTTCTTAGCTAGATGTATATCATTTTCATCCAAGTCCTTAACATATTTGTATATTGTATTTAAGTTTTCCTGATTATACATCAGCCCTTTTATAAAAGCTGCAGCAGAAAGATTTAATGGATATGGAATAGCATCCATCATCCTGATCTCTATGTACTTCTTTGTTCTTACATCAGGAAATACCATAGTCAATACATGTTCTAGCTCTTCAGTAGAAAGACTTTCTCCAGTAAATATTTCCTTAACTAATTTTTCACCTGTAGGATACGTATTCTTTCCATCATGTATAAATATGGGAGGAACATTTAATATATATTCCCCATACTTTTTGTATCCAAAGTCATCATCAAATACTCCAGGTATAATTCCGCATCTATCTTTATCACAGTTTTCCCATATAACAGACCTTAAACTGTGCTTACCCCATGTTCTTCCTTCAAAGTAATATCCACTGTCAAAGATTGCATACATTACTGGAGAAAGAGCATTAGCAACTTTAAATTTCTTCACATAATCTTCTTCAGAACTATAATCTATGGATACTTGAAAAGATGCAGTTCCTTTCATCATATTATGAGCATGGGTTCCTTTTGTTTTAAAATATTCGTACATATAATCATATCTCTTTTTAGGAATCATCCTAATGTCCTTAATCTTCGATACGGGATGATAAGCTACAGTAATAAGTGCTTGATTTTTTCTTTCTAATACCGGAATTATTTCATGCAAGAAATCCAAATATTCCTTTTCCAAGTCTTCAATGGACTCTTTAGGAGCTATACTCAATTCTAGTTGACTGCCCGGCTCTAAAGTTATGTACTTATTCTTAGTATTAAGTCCCAATATATTTTCCCCTTCATAGCTTCCAACCCAACCTCTTCTTTCCATGTCTTTTAATGTTTGGCTAACTCCATCCTTACCATAGTATGAAATAGTCTCCAATGTATCCTTGTCTACTACAAAATGTTCAATTTCTATTCCTACCTTAAATTCTTTCGGATTTTTCTCATGCTTTACAAAATAATCAACAAATTGATTAATTTTGTTAATATAATCCACTAAAAAAATCCCCTTTCTATAGATATATTAGAAATTCCAGCTGATTTTATCTATTATAAATTAGCCGAAAATTATGTATTCAATTATAAATATAAATAGATTATCAATAAATTATTAGTACCCAAATTTTAATAAAAATAACTTGACAAAAAAATAACACGGCTTAAACCGCACAAAAAACACCAGAAAATTAGCTTTAAGCTAAATTCCTGGTGTTTTTTGTTTTCTATAGACACTTATTATTAAACGCTTTTTCCTTCTAAGCTACTTTATCCTCAACTTCTTCATCTTTTATAACTAAGCTATTTAAGTTTCCATCCATTGCCCAAAGAATAATACCTGATCCAATTGCAATAGCTGCAATTACGAAGTATGTTGGTGCAAATGGGAACTTTAATGTTAATTCATATAGGTATCCATAAGATTTTCCTGCAAAGAATACAGCAAGTGTCCAAACAGCCATCATAGCTGATAATAGTCTATTTGGAGCAAATTTACTAATAAATGAATTTCCTAGTGGTGAGAATACCATTTCACCTAGAGTTAGTAAAATTCCAAATGCAATTATCCACCAAAGGGATGCAAGGTTTTCCCCTCTTACAACATCTGCTAATGCAAATACTACATAGGATAAGCCTAATAATATCATTCCTAGAGCAGTTTTCTTGAACATGCTTAGGTCGCCTTTTGGTCTCTTAGCTAATTTTGCCCATAGAGCACCAAGAATTGGTCCTAATGAAATACAACCTAATGCGTTTAGTGAATCAAACCAAGAAGTTGGAACTTCAAAGCTACCTATTGTCCAGTTAGCAAATCCATTTTCTCCACCCCAGTAGTAGTATACTGGCATGTATGCTAGGTACCAGAATACCCAGAATATTACGGAGAATATGGATACTAAAACGATAGCTGCAACTCTTTTCTTTTCTATAGTTGTAAGTGGTTTCTTCTCTTCTACTTGTTGTTTTTTGTTATCTTTTTCTGTAAAGTCATCAGCCTTAAATGGTCTTTTACCTGCTTCACCTAGGAATCTCCATCCAAAAGTAAAGAAAATAGCATTAAAGAACATCATAATTGCACAAATTGTAAAGCTGAATGAATATCCCTTTGCTGCTGTAATAAGACCAATAATTGTTGTTCCAATGAAAGAACCAATATTAACAAATGAATATTGAGTTGAAAATGCACCGTCTAATTCATCTGGATTATCAAAAAGTTTACCTGTGATAGCATTTGTTTGAGGCTTAAATAATCCTGTACCAATTGAAACTAATATAATCATTAGGTTGATCATAGAAGCACTTGTAGCATTTGCACCTACAAAGTAACCTGCTCCCATTAAAACCATTCCTATTGGGACAAGGTATCTAGCACCAATATAGCGGTCAGATAGCACTGAACCAAATAATGGAGCAAGATAAGTGAATGCAACCAAGTTAGCGGACATCTTTGCACCATCTGCAGGTGTTAGGCCAAGCCCTCCATCAGCAACAGCTGCAACAACAAATACTGCAAGTAGCCATTTAGCTGAATAGAATGCAAATCTTTCAAATGTGAAAGCAAGTGAGCACACATAAAAGCCAAATGGCCTTCTCTTTGTTTTTTCCATGTTTCATTCCTCCTAAATTATTTTTTGTGAAGTTTATCTAAAAGCCAGCTTGTTTGTGTTTATAATATAAACTTAAGGGCTTTTATGCTTATTTTATTATTAACAATTCCTTTGATGTATGAGTTAGAATTTCACAGCCTTCTTTAGTAACCACTACAGTATCTTCAATTCTAACTCCTCCCCATCCTGGAATATATACACCAGGTTCTACAGTTACAACACATCCTTCTTCTAATACATCATTACAGATTGGGTTCATGAAAGGCTTTTCATGAATATCCAAACCTAATCCATGGCCTAAGCTCTTTCCTGATACTTCGTAATAGCCGTCACGTACAAGTATTTCTGTTGATTTATCATCAGCTTCTTTTCCTGTAATACCAGCTTTAATGCCAGCTACTGCAGCTTTTTGTGCTTCAAGAACTGAATTGTATACCTTTATCTGTTCTTCATTAGCTTCTCCCATGACAAAGGTACGTGTCATATCTGAACGATAGCCTTTATATACTGCACCAAAATCTACTGTAACAAAGTCTCCATGTTCAATCTTCTTATCTGATGGTATTCCATGAGGCATAGAAGTCTTTTTGCCTGAAATTAAAATAGTATCAAAAGCAACATCTTCAGAACCTAATTTTTTCATAAAATACTCAAGTTCCAATGTTGCTTCAGCTTCAGTCATTCCAACCTTAATAACCTTTAAGAGTTCTGCAAAAGCCTTGTCTGCAATCTCACAGGCTTTTCTTATACATTCAATTTCTTCTTCATCTTTAACATATCTAAGGCCTTCTACTATTCCAGAAGTTGGAATAACCTCAGCCTTCTCTATATCATTTTTTATATCTTCAATCATGCCAAAGCTAATATGGTCCCTTTCAAATCCCATATTTGATATGTTATTCTCTTTAAGTAACTGATTTACACACTGCCCTAATGTGGTAGTTTGTCTGTTGCGTTGTATAACTTCAAATTCTACGCACTCTTTTTTAGCTTGTTCTGTATATCTATAATCAGTAATAAACCACTTGCCCTTTGGTGAAATGAGTATATAAGAATCTGCACCTGTGTATCCACTTATATACCTTATATTTGAAACATTGTTTAAAAATAAGCTCTCTAGACCAAGCTCTTCCATTTTTTTAAGAAGTCTTTCAGTCCTTTTCATCTCATCATCTCCATTTTAGATTACTCAATAATTTTTAAGCTCTTATCATAGCTATTTAGATTTTCATAGCCATCTTCTGTTACTACTACTAGATCTTCAATTCTAACTCCCATTTCTCCAGGTAGATATATACCAGGCTCTACTGAGAATACCATTCCTGGTTTTAATATGTCTGTGTTAGTAGATGATACATCTCCAGTTTCATGGTCTTCAATTCCTATAGAGTGGCCTGTTCTATGAGTAAAGTATTTTCCGTATCCTGCATCTTCTATGATCTTTCTAGCTGTTAAATCCACATCACAGAATCTTACTCCTGGTTTTACTATTTCTATAGCCTTTCTATTCGCTTCAAGTACTATATTGTAAATTTCCTTATGCTTTTCTGAAACATTCTTATAGAATAAAGTTCTTGTCATATCTGAACAGTAAGAATCCTTGATACATCCAATATCTACAACTATGCTGTCTCCTTCTTTTAACATAGAATCATCACAATCATGATGAGGATCAGCACAGTTTGGACCGTAGCTTATTATTGGTTCAAAAGATAATCCTTCAACACCTAGTTCTTTATATATTGCCAACAACTTTTCCTTCATATCTTTTTCGCTGAATTCTGGAGATAATTCATTTATCAATCTTTCAATTGCTTGGTCGTTAATTTGAGATGATCTTCTTAAAAGTTCAATTTCTTCTTCATCCTTGATCATTCTCAATCTGTCAACAATATTGGATCCATTTACATATTCAGGAACTGCTTTAAATTCCATAAGCCTTAATAAGAATCTAGCTGGCCAATTTTTATCAATTCCTAAAGTAGCATTCTTGTCCAAACATGGTACAAGTAGTTTTATTGGATCATCAGTATCTTTAAACCAAACCTTTTCTACACCTAAATCTTCTTCTACAGGGAATAGTTCATTAATAAACAATTTGTTGTTTCCATCCACATTAATGTATAAAGCTAACATTCTCTCTCCTGGATGTATCCATTTGCCTGTTAAGTAGAATATAGACGTAGGATCTGTTACTAATAACTGCTTTACATTAGCTTCTTCCATAGCTTTTACTAATCTTTTTAATCGCTGCTCTTTCACAACAATTCCTCCTTTTTTAAATCCTACACAAAAAGCTTTAAGATTTTGATATTTTTGCAAATCTACCTTATATTTTTCACTCTCTAGCTTGTATCTTTAATATTGTTCTGCTAATATTATTACAACATGTGAGTCTATTTATATTGATAATTTTACAATATTCTCTATTAGTAGAGTTTCAAATATAAGGTTCTTCCACATGTTTATAGCCTTACATTTCTAAGGGGATGTAAATAGCTTTTAACTAGCCAAATCAAAGCCTCATAAGGACTTTGTTAATTTTGTGTTTTACATTTCAATACTAGCACAACTAATAGTGAGTGTCAATGAAATTTTCAGTATAACTAGAATATTTGATTAAATGTTTTAGTATATAAAAAATTCCTCTATTACATAAATTAACTATAATTTGCTTAATTTTTTAACTATTCTCAAAATATTGTTAAATCAAGTTCCATTCAATAGAGAATATTGAATTACTTATTCAATATCTATCAATACTACTCCTTATTTTATCAATATTGACAATTTAAAGGTAAGAATTTTTCAACAAATTTTACTTTTTCAAAATTCATCATTAAAAATTTCATTTTTATTGAATATTTTACAGATATATTTTAGTGAACGTTAACTTGATTATAAATTCATAATATGGTATCCTATTAAAGACCTATCATAACTTATTTAAGAGCCTTTTAATTGACTAAGTTATATTGGAGGATTTGACATGATTGAGGAAATATCTAAGAAGATACGACAACTGAGAAAAGAGAAAAACATGACTTTAAAGGAACTAAGCGAACAAACAGGGCTCTCTGTAAGTTTCCTATCTCAGGTTGAGAATAACACTTCATCTCTTGCTATAACCTCTTTAAAGAAGATTGCAGATGCTTTAGGAAAAGATATAAGCTACTTTTTTAAAAGCCCTGAAGTAAAAAGTTATCACGTAAAGTATGAAGATCAAGAGCCTTTTAAAATTGAAACTTCTAAAGCTGAATTTGTAAAACTAAGTGGTGATTTTCCAAATAAATGTATGGAGGCTATGATTGTAACCATACCACCAAAAGAACAACATGGTGATTTGTTCAGTCATCCCGGAGAAGAATTTATATATGTTTTAGATGGCACTTTGGAAATAGTATTAGATGATGTAACTTATTCAGTAAAGCAAGGAGATTCCTTCCATTTTCCTTCTACTGTTAGTCATCTTTGGAGGAATCCCCTTAAGAGTACATTGAGATTTTTAGTAGTACTTACCCCTTCTATTTTTTAACTTTCTGTTGCGTACAAGCCTTTTTAGGATAAAATATAAACATGTAAAAAAGCTCTTTCTGGTATTTTTTTCAGATTCCTCCCAAAAGTGCATCTACCAGAAATGAGCTTTTTATAATTTAAAATCTTATATTTTTCCCTTAAGCTTTATACATTTTATTCAGCAGCAACTGCTGGCTTTCTTGAGTCTCTTAAAAGAGTTATTGCAGTATAAGAAACTACTAGTATAACTAACCAAGTCAATATCTCTAAAGGCAATGATTTAACTAGGAAAGCAGCTATGAATACTCCTATAGTACCTGTAATATTGATAATTAATGCTGCTTTTCTGTTATAAGCTCCCTCTTGTACGAACTTAGTGGAAGCTGCTGGCATTAGGAATGCACAAGAACCCATCATTATTGGGAAAGCAACACGTGGGGACATTCCTAACATGTACACAAATGCCATACATGGAGCATAAAGTCCTATACCTGCTGTCATAAGAGCTCCCAATACGAAGTTGCCTATAATAGCTGTAATTAACTTAACTCCTGATAGTCCAATAGCTTCACCAGTTCCTAAGTTAGCAATCCATCCCATTTGACCTGAAAGCATCAATAATGCTGTTGCTAATAAAGCTATACCCATTACAAGTTGTATCTTCTTTTCTGGAAGTTTAGAAACGATACCTGCACCTACTATTGATCCCACAACTGAAGCAGCTATCATGGAAGCCAATGTTAATGGTTCAACTTCTATGGCTGCTATGAAAATGAATGCTTCAATTACAACAGGTATTGTACATGAAACGTTTAATGTTCCTGGTATAACTCTGTCCTTAACTTGTTTAAATGCTCTAAGAGCTGCAGTAGTTGGCGCAAAGCTACCTATTCCTAATGTGTCAAAGAAGTTTACAACAAATCCTATAATTCCAGTTATAGCAGCGCTAGTTTCCTTTTCAAATTCATCTTTGTGTTTTAATAAATCCCTACCAAATACAAAACCAAATCCAGCTGTAAACAGCCCTAAAACACTTAACATGATAGTAGTTACCATATTTACATCCCCCTCTTTTCTTTTATGAATTTTTTGTGTTAATTAAATCTTGATTTGAAATTTTCTTAATTTATAAATTTGTTTTATTGAAGGAAATTGCTTATTGCAATTTCCTTCAATAAATACTCCAATAATTACTTGAATAAATTACTTCAATGTAAATCCATATTTCATAGGATCGTCATCATCGATTACAAAAGTATTAAACCCTGTAATATATGCTGAACCAGTTATCTCTGGTATTACTGCATCAAATT
>ENA-OWOZ01002884-OWOZ01002884.1-bioreactor-metagenome-genome-assembly--contig:-NODE-2884-length-12160-cov-2.546884_pt1 | contig 12160 bp, 11 predicted proteins | sample MGYA00238140_ERZ651804 | MGnify/ENA primary metagenome ERZ651804 (study PRJEB26910, sample SAMN07631232) | bioreactor metagenome | isolation source: Switchgrass digestor | place: USA: Dartmouth... | reverse complement strand
CCCTGTATTAAGCATGTATGCATGCAGTCCCACAATCTTCGGAAACCGGATTGTCATGCTGAGCTGTGTATATTGCGTTTGCATATTGCCCTTTGTTTATCAGGGAATTCGCAACAATCTTCACGCCATTAATGTAAAACAGCTGTTGGAGGCTGCCGAAATATTAGGATGCAGCCGATTGATGGCCTTTATGAGGATTATTGTACCGAATATGCTTTCAGGTATTCTGGTCTCCTCACTGCTGAGTGTCAGTTGTATCTTCGGTGATTTTGCAATTATCAAGATTATTGCAGGAAACAAATATATCACCGGTCAGACATTGCTATTTACAAACCGGCAGATGCTGTTACAACTGCAATGTGTAATTGTAGTTTTAATGTTTGTATTGATATTCATTCTGTCGGCAGTTTCCTTTACTTTGCAGAATCGTGAAAAGAAAAAATAATAAGTCGGAGGCTAACTATGGCATATATAGAATTTCGCGGAATACATAAATATTTTGGCCATAACCATGTGCTCAAGGGTATAGATCTTTCAATTGAGCAGGGTAATTTGGTTACGCTGTTGGGACCGTCAGGTTGCGGTAAATCTACTTTACTACGCTGTTTTGCCGGGCTGGAGCAAGTCTCAGAAGGCACTATCTGGCTGAATGGTAACAACATTACCTATGATACCCCCAGACAGCGTAAAGTCGGCATGGTATTTCAACAGTATTCGCTGTTCCCTAACATGACTGTCGCCCAAAATGTTGCGTTTGGTCTCAAGATGCAGCGTAAAGATAAAAAAACGATACAAAAAAAGGTGTATGAAATGCTGGAGCTGGTAGGGCTTTCGGACAAAGCCTCACATTACCCGAGGGAGCTTTCGGGTGGTCAGCAGCAGCGTGTGGCACTTGCACGTGCACTTGTTGTTGAGCCGAGGGTCCTGTTGTTGGATGAACCACTAAGTGCCATCGATGCCCTGCTTCGCCGAAACCTGCAGATGGAAATACGCAGGATTCAGCGTGAACTTAAAATAACAACCATCTTTGTCACCCATGATCAGGACGAGGCAATGGTACTGTCAGATGAGATTCATCTTCTTAACAACGGTTTGATCGAACAATCCGGCAAGCCGGAGGAACTGTATGCAATGCCAAAAAGCAGTTTTGTGGCAAACTTTATGGGTCATTACAACCTGCTTACAAGCACTGACTTTGCACGGTTTTCGGGGGTTAAGTACCAGTGCCGAAATATTGCTGTTCGTCCTGAGGCTATTACTATCGTGCCTGCCTGCAGCACTGAAAAGGACGTACTGTATATTAAGGCGCAAATCGTATCTGCTGTTACCCGTGGGAATACCCGTACCTATACTGTGCAGCACAACGATGTTCAGATGCACATCGATACACTGTTTGATCCTCACTTCCGCCATGAAGTGGGTGAAAATGTTATTCTGAGAATTTCTGAAATAGATATTTTACAATTGGAATAAAGGTTAAGAAAGAAATCAATGGGAGACCAAAATGGATAATTATAAGTTCAGACGTATTACCCAACCTGGAAAGGCAAAATTATTGGGATTTGCCTGCACCTTGATTTATGCAGTATCCTATATCGGAAGGCTGAACTATTCAGCAGCGCTGCCATACCTATTAAAAACGGGTTTGATCACCAAGCCGCAAGGGGGTATCATTTCCACGGCTTACTTCTTTGCATACGGAGCAGGCCAGCTAATAAACGGAATTGCTGCTGATCGAACAGAACCGCAGTCACAGGTTCTGCTGGGAATTTGCGGAGCCGCACTGAAGAACTTCATTATGACTTTGGCTGGTTCATTCCCTTTAATGCTGTTGCTGTGGACACTGAACGGTTTTTTTCAGTCCATGATCTGGGCACCGGCACTTCTTCTGCTTGCTACATCAGTCCCTGAAAAGCAGCGTAGTACACAGTTATGGCTACTAAATACATCCCCTGCCTTCGGTGCGGTGGCATCTTATGTCTTTTCCGGTTCACTGCTGGTTCATTTTCCGTGGCAGGGCTTGTTCAATGGTGCAGCGGTAGTTATGTTTGCTGGTGCTGCAGTTTTTTACTTTTGCAGCAGAAGTGCACTGGAAGGGGCTGTCTATCAGGAAAACTCTTCGGAGGAAATGGTTGTTTCTGAACCGATCGGATCATCTGCACGTTTTTTGCCGTTACTGTTAAGCTCAGGCGGTTTACTGCTGATTTTTCCGGTTATGATACACGGCATGCTGAAGGACGGCACAGCAAACTGGATTCCCACCTATATGAGCGAGGTTTTTTCGCTTTCGGCAGGGCTGGCCGTTATGATGTCAGTTGTCCCGCAAATCGCCAATCTGCTGGCTGCTACTGTCGCTTTTTGGCTGAAAAAGCATGTGAAGTATGAGATTACTGAAGCGATAATTCTGTTTTGCATAGCGGGAGGAAGCCTTCTGTTTATGTTTCTTTTCGGTAAGTTAAGTGCGTTTGTTACAATTGTTTTATTTGCACTGGTTACCATGTCTATGCAGGCAGTGAATGTGGTGTTTGTAAGCCAAATGCCCACACACTTTGCCCGTTATGGCCGCATGGCAAGCGTTTCGGGATTTTTTAATTCCGTTGCTTATATTGGCTGCGCCATTTCCACTTATCTGATTGCGTTGATTTCAGAGTATTTTGGGTGGAACGTGACAATCATCATATGGCTGATTTCCTCCGGTGTTTCTGTTGTGCTTTGTCTGGGGGCAATTCCGGCATGGAAGAATTTTTTAGAGGGAAAAAGAAGACAAGATTAAACGATAGAAAAGACACCGCAAGGCGGAAATATACATGTATGTAATGTTGAATTTAACCGGGTCGGTGCAATGACACACATCATCCCCCGCGAGATTATCCGGGACTTTATTGAATTAACTAATATCCTATATCAGAATCCGCAAAAAAATATCTATGAAATATTAGGCGATAACAGTTTTGAAATGGCCAAAGGCGGCCTTGATGATATCGTAATCAATGACCAGTTTATACACCTGAACGGGTTGCTTCTTGACGCCCACATTCCCGTAACGAAATGGCACGGGGATGCATCACCGAGCCAGAAGGAAAAGCTCATTAAGAATTCGGCCGGCATTCTGCAGATTACCCCGGAGTCTTTGGAAAGCCTGTTAACCAATAAACGGGGTGCCTGCCTTTCTTTATTTCGGATTTAAGATATGTAATCATTGATGAAGTCCACCATTTCATGCGGGATGTCCGGGGATTGCAGGTACTTTGTGTTCTTGAACGGCTTAAACAGTTAACTGGCGTAAATCCACGGCGAATTGGGCTGTCTGCAACACTGGGAGATGTTTCTGCTGCTCAGGAATGGCTGAATACCGGTACGGGACGGGAATGTGCCGTTCCGATTGCAGATGGAGGGAAAAAGCGAATCCGGCTGCATATCGAACGCTTTGCCAATTATATTGACGAAAGCAAACATGTTGAAGGAAATGACGAAAGCAGCGGTGTTACTGGGGCAGGTTCCGGCAACAGCGGGGATCGGGAGCATTTTGAATATCTTTTTAAAAAGACGCTGGATAGAAAGACTATTATTTTCACCAACAGCCGGGAAGAAGCGGAATATATTATAGCAAACCTGCGCCAGATAGCCTTAAAAAATAAAGCTCCCTTATAAAGTTCCGAATGATTTCCCTATTGCGATCGGGATTAACAATGAAGCCATTGAAAACTACTCATATAAACGGTTTGGGTGGGAAATATCCGATGAAGCGCCATTTCTGGGGATGGGTGCAGAGGAAGAAACGGGAGCACGGGCAGCAATTCCGGTAAAAAAGTTTACCGGGTCAAAATGATGATAAATTTATTCGATTAATAATTTAAAGCGGCTGCAGGATTAAGCTGCAGGTTTGTGAAAGAGTTTCGCAGAGAAACTCTTTCTTTTTGCTTACGGTTATATAAAAGCAGTCCTGAAAATTTATGATTAAGGTCTTCTCAAACCGGTCAATGATTGTATAATGCTAATAGCCAAATTTGTAAATATAAGGGAAAATTATAATGATAGATATTTCCATTTTGCTTGCGGAGATAGTTATTTCTGTTTTAACACAACCGTCATTTTGAAGAATGTTGACCGTTCACGATTTAAAGATCCCGACGCTCCTGAAAAACTGTTGAAACTGATTACGCTGGCTGTAGAAGGATATATGTTTGCAAATAACAGGAAGTTTTTAAAAATCCTGAAAGAACATTGGAAGAAATGGAACGGCGTTTGCATGGATTTTACTTTGATTTTTCTGAAAACGTTTTAGATATTTTAATCAAACAAACGATGGAAAATAAAGTGAAAATTGAACAATATTGCATGGCTATTCTGTTATATAATACTTATACAGTTTCTTATGATTGGAAATTCATTTGTATGTTCAAGATTACTAAAAATAGCTTGACATATAAACCTGTATGCTGTATGATAGCTTACAGGTTAAATAATAATTTGGAGAGGGGTAATATGCCGAGAAAGATTGTCAGGAAATCATTACAGTCCGAAATAATCGAGTTTATTCAGGATTACATTCAGGAGAATGGCCTGGTGGCAGGTGATAAGTTACCATCACAGGCTGAATTGATGAATATGATGGGTGTGAGTAGGACTTCATTAAGAGAGGCCATTAAGACTTTGGAAGCCAAAGGTATTGTTGAAGTGTATAACGGAAAAGGAATTTATGTTAAGGATAACAGTAGTAATGCCATGGTTTCCTATTTGGATTTTGTAAAAGAAAAAGAGACTTTGCTTGAAACGGTTGAAGCAAGAAAAATATTGGAAAAAGAAATTATAAAATTAGTTATACAGAATATAACGGACGCAGAACTAAAGAAACTGGGAGAATTGGTAAAAGCAATAATGGATAAATATCATCGCGGTGAACAGCAAACCGAAGATGACAGGGCATTTCATTACTATTTATACGATTGTTGCCACAATAAAATAATGAAACATCTGATTTTATCCATAAGCGAATACATGAATAAGTTCTGGGAATTTCCGTTAAATATGGAGGATCCTTTCTTGGAATCGATACCTTATCATGAAGAACTTTATAAGGCGATATGTGAAAAGGATGTTAAGAAAGCTTTGGAAATAAATGAAAAATTAATAAACATAATCTACAAAGACATATCGAATCAAAAATAGCTTTTATGTAGCGCTCTACAAATATACATAACATATGAACATAAGAAAGAAGGAATTGTATGTCTGACCAAAGTAAATACTTAAAAGACTCCAAATTGATTACTTCACACTATGGGGAGGAATATGAGTATTATTATAATGCCATTGTACCTCCGGTATTTATGAATTCATTGAATGTATTCAAAAGCATTGATGAATATTATGACAGTGATAAGACGGATGACCATATCTATTGCTATGGTAGAGTACAAAATCCGACTGTTCGGATAGCAGAGCATAAAATTGCAGCACTGGAAAATGGTGCGGATGCATATATGTTTGCTTCAGGAATGGCGGCAGCTACTACTGCCGTACTGACAATCTGTAAAGAACATAGCCATGTTGTATGCATCCGGAATATCTATGGTCCATTGAAGGACTTTTTAACCGGTTATTGCAAAGAGCACATGGGCATTAACACTACTTTTGTTAAAGGGGATAGTATAGAGGAGTTTGAAGAAGCTGTTACTGATGAAACGGATTTAATATTATTGGAGAGCCCCTCTTCTGTAGTATTCTCACTGCAGGACATTGAAGCTGTGGTTGCAATAGCTAAAAAGCACAATGCAAAAATTTACATTGATAATACATACTGTACTCCGATATACCAAAATCCGCTGGATTTGGGTGTAGATATTGTAATGCATACGGTGTCTAAATATATCGGTGGACACAGTGACGTTATAGGGGGTGTTTTAGTATCAAAAGATAAGGAATTATTGAAAAAGATATTACGGAACAGAGAATTGTTAGGCGGGATTATCGGTCCGATGGAAGGCTGGCTTGTTATTCGGGGACTGCGTAGCCTTGAAGCTCGTCTGGTACAGCACCAGAAAACTGCTATGGAAGTTGCAAGTTATCTGGAAAAACACAATAAGGTTAAAAAGGTATATTATCCCGGTTTACAAACCCATCCTCAGTATGCGTTAATGAAAAAGCAGCAAAAGGGAAATACCGGATTAATGAGCTTTGAAATTGATGGTACGGTTGAACAGGCAAAAAAATTCGCTGAAAATCTGTCCATATTTAAGATTGGTGTATCATGGGGTGGTTTTGAAAGCCTAGTGTGTATGCCATATGCCAGACTGGATGAGCAGACCTGCCATTGGCTGGGAGGATCCCAGGGAATTATTCGTATTCATTGTGGCTTAGAAGGTACCGAAGCCCTAATAGAAGATATCGAATCGGCACTTTCTAAAATATAAAAAAACAGGAAACAGGAGAGGATTTTATTATGAAAAAAGCAGCAGTGTTTTTACTAATAATGATTTTAGGTACATTATTGGTAACAGGATGTAGTAAAGATTCAAAAAATTCTGATTCCAGCACAAATGAAAGCAGCACAAAAGAAACATCTTCCGGTACATCAAAAGACTCAGGCTCAAAAGAAAATATTACTATTACTATGGTAGAATCGTTAACCAGTCCTGAGCGTACTGCCATCTTAAGAGAGATCGCAGATAAGTATGAAGCACAGCACCCGGGTGTAACAATCGATATTATTTCACCTCCGCTGGAAAATGCAGATACCAAGATTACAACGATGCTTATGAACGGTTCCGGTGTAGATATTGTTGAAGTGCGTGATTCTACACTGAATCAGTTTGAAACGAACGGATGGATTGCCGATTTAGGAAAATACATTGATGCATGGAGCGAAAAGGATACTTTAACCAGTGCAGCAATAAGTGCAATCTATCAATTTGATGATACGGCATATTTAATACCTTACGGCTTTTATCAAAGAGGCCTTTTCTATAGAAAAGACAGATTTGCTGAAGCCGGCTTGAAGGCACCTGAAACTTGGCAGGACATTTATGATGCCGGTGTTAAATTGTCCGACAGTTCAAAAAGCCAATATGGATATTCTTTCCGCGGCGGTACAAACGGATATCAGTACGCTGATACGGTTTATTGGAGTTATATAGGCGTTGATGCTTTGGCAGACCCTAATGCGGGTTATTACACTAAAGACGGAGACGGAACTACCATATTTACTCTGCCTGAGGTAAAAGAAGCGTTGCACTTTTACAAAGCCCTTTATAAAGATGCTTCACCGAAAGACTCCATTGCATGGGGCTTCTCTGAAATGGTACAGGGATTTGTTGGTGGAACAACTTCCATGTTAATTCAGGATCCTGAGGTTATTGCGACATGTGTTGACAGTATGAGTGAGGATCAATGGGATTTGATACCTTTCCCTAAGGGACCTTCAGGAGAAGCAGTATTCCCTAACGGTTTCGCAGGATGGGGAATGACATCATTCACAGAGCATCCGGATGTGGCAGCAGATTTCATCTTATTCTTATCAAATTCTGAGAATAATACATACTTTGCAAAGAATTACTCAACAATACCTATCCATTCAAATGCTACCGAACTGGATACATATTTCTCAGAAGGATACTTCTCAATGTATATGAAAATGGCTGAGCAGCCTGATGTTTACCGTTTCGCAACTCAGCCTCAGATGTATGAAGCTTTTGCTACCTATAAGACAGAAGTTGATGTTATGTACCAGAAATATCTGACTGATGAAATCACAGACGACGAATTATTGAACTGGCTGGATGAGTTCTGGACTAAGGCTTATGCTGAAGAAGGCAAGAAGTGGTAATTAAATAATAGTTTTGTTGTGCGGGCTGCTGTAAAATACAGTGTCTCGGGAGCTTTTAAGAATTGCTTTCGATCTTAAAGTATAATGCAGCAGCCCTTTTTCAGAAGGAATTTATTTTTGACAGGCATATTAGGGGGAAGCATATGAAAAGTAAACTTAGATTAAAACAGAGGAAGAATTTATTTATATTTTTTATGTTACTTCCGGCTGTTGTTATACCGCTTATATTCACCTATTATCCCATGATAGTTGGCTCTAAAATGGCTTTTCAAAGTTACAATCTGATGAATATAAAAAACATAAAGTGGATTGGTCTTGGAAACTTTGCCAAGCTGTTTGAAAGAAGTACCAGCAACAGTTTTTATACCACTATGTGGAATACAGTAAAATGGGTTGGTATCTCTCTGTTTTTCCAATTCACTGTCGGATTTGCATTGGCTTTATTACTTAAAAAGAAATTTAAAGGCTCCGCAGTATACCAAGGGCTTATTTTTTTCCCATGGGCTGTATCCGGATTCATTATTGGTATCATGTGGCGGTGGATGTTTAACGGAACTTCCGGTGTTATAAATGATATTTTAGTTCGTTTCCATCTTATTGAGCAGCCTATTGGATGGTTATCGGAAAAATCTACTTCTTTACTGTCGGCAATTATCGCTAATATTTGGTATGGCATACCGTTTTTCACCATAATGATTACAGCTGCATTGCGTGGTGTACCTGAAGAACTGTACGAAGCGTGTGATGTTGACGGGGCGAATTCTCTTAAAAAATTTATTTATGTTACGGTCCCTTCTATCAGATCTGTACTGGTGCTCACAGTTATGATGAGAATTATATGGATTTTCAATTTTCCGGATTTGATATATTCAATGACCCAGGGTGGACCTGCCGGTTCTTCTAATATTATAACATCCTATATGATGCAATTAGTCCAAAGCCTGGATTATGGACTTGCTTCCGCCGTAGGACTGCTGGTAATTCTGTTTTTGATTATATTTACCGTTTTATATCTGACAGCTACGAGATTTGCAAATTCGGAGGATTAATTATATGGTAAAACGTAAAACAAAGAAAAAGATAGGAAAGACTTTAAAATTTATTGCATTAGCTTTTAATCTTGTTTTGGTGCTGTTTCCTTTTGTATGGATGCTTTTAACTTCTTTAAAGGGAACACAGGGCGAAATTTATGCATTTCCTGTTACCTATTTGCCTAAAAAACCATCACTGGTAAATTACAGTTCGATGCTGTGGAAGGGCAATTTCGGCAGGTATATGATTAATTCCTTAATTGTTTCTATTACTCCGGCTGTGTTTGCTGTTTTTTTTGGGGTACTTGCAGGTTATGTAATATCCAGATATAAGTTCAGGATGAAAGGCCCATTGTTGCTGTTCTTTTTAATAACCCAGATGATACCGACATTCATTACTTTGGCACCGCTGTATCAAATGCTTTCAAAATGGAATATGATAAACAAGTTGTCTACTTTATGCCTGCTTTATACAAACATGATGATACCATTCTCTGTTGTTACTTTGCGCAGTTTTTTTGACGGGGTACCTGTTTCTATAGAAGAAGCAGCATGGATTGATGGATGCAGCCGAACAAAAGCGCTTTTTATGGTTAGCATACCGGTAGTGAAACCGGGAATAGCTGCCGCTTCAATTTTTGCATTTATTAATTCCTGGAATGAATTATTTATGGCAATTATGTTTATCGATGTTGATAAATACAAGACGATACCTGTAGGATTAAACGCTTTAATATTAAAATACGACATAAGATGGGGAGAGATGGCAGCAGGAACGGTTATGTCATTGATACCTACAATGATCTTATTTGCTTTTGCGCAAAAATATATGATCGAAGGCCTTACTGCAGGATCCGTCAAAGGATAAAATGAAAGGCTGTTTTCGGAAGAGCATATAATCTGACTAAAATGAGGTCAACCTGCCGGGTTAAAAACCCGAAACCGTCATGGAACAGGATGGCTGAGCTTAATATAAATTGTTTTAAAAAGTTTAATATAACAGATTTCATGTAAAAGGTTTCCAGATATCTAGTAGTAATTACTTATTATTGGAAACCTTATTTTTTGTCCTGATGTAATAGCTGATATAGGATATGTCCCTGAAGGCAATAAGAAACAATAAAGGTTCTTGTTCCAAGTGTAAATATATGGTATAAATATTATTGACATATATAATAGAATTATATAATGCTTTATGTGTAATGACGGTATAGAGCCTGTGCTGAACGAAAACACATTACGAACCGTATTGTCCGCAAAAAGATAAGTCATAATATCTGACAATAATGTTTGCCATACACAGGAGGAAATAATATGTACAAACTGATAATTGTCGATGATGAGGAAGAGGTCAGAAAAGGCATCATAGAAAAAATCGAATGGGACAAATATGGGTTTGTAGTGGTCGGTGAAGCGGAGAACGGCATTGAAGCAATGGAAGCTGTGGAAAAAGTTCTTCCTGATGTGGTTTTGACTGATATAAAAATGCCATACATGGACGGCCTTACTCTTGCCGGGAAGTTGAAAGAAAAGTTCCCCACAATTAAGATTATTTTTCTGACCGGTATCCATGAATTTGAATGTGCTCAAAAAGCCGTAAAGTTAAACGTAATAGATTATATACTGAAGCCGTTTTCATCGGCTGAAATGACAGAGCTTTTACAGAAAATAAAGAATATACTGGATCATGAGATAGCCCGAAAAAAGGACTATGATATGCTCAGACAGCATTATAGAAAAAGTCTGCCTTTATTCAGGGACAAGTTCCTTAATTCACTGATAACAAACAGATATAACAGCAGAGATGTTTTAAGGAAAGCCCAAAGTTTAGGGATTGACATTGAAAAAAGCGGTTTTATTGTTTCGGTTTTAAGGATAGACTCGGAAGAATCTTTCAGGAATAATTTGTGGGTGCAGAATTACCCCACGTACGAATCGGCAGCCGGAACGGCAGATGAGCGTGAGCTTCTGGAATTTGCAATATTTAATATATCCGAAGAGATAACTGAAAAATATAAAGCCGGAACAGTATTTACCCATGATGAATACATAGTATTTATATTCACATCCAATGACGGCAACAAGGAAGATCTTATAAATAAAAGCTTTTCAATTCTTGAAGAAATTCGGATAAGCATAGAAAAATATCTGGATACAACTGTAACGATAGGTGTTGGCAGATTTTGTCCGGATATAAGCCATCTTTCCCATTCATATGAGGATGCCGTTACAGCCCTTGATTACAGCATGATTTTAAAAAAGAATCAAATTATATATATTGAAGATTTGGAACCTGAGAACAGTAAAAAACTTGTTTTTGACGAACTGAAAGAACGGTCCCTTACAAGTTGTTTAAAAGTAGGCACTCCCGAGGAGATAGCTGCAGTCATTAATAATTTATTTAATGAGATAATTGAAGCCCAAATATCCTTTAAAGATTATCAGATTTATCTTTTACAGATGATTACCGTCATCTTGAAGGTTGCCAGGGATTTAAATGTAGATATGTTTAAACTGTTTGGAGAAACTTATAATTTAATTTCCCAAATATACAAGTTAAAGGAATTGGATGATGCAAGAGAGTGGATGACTGACATATGCATCAAGGTCAGGAACTGCATATCAATTAACCGCCAGAACACTTCCGGTGAGATTGTCAGAAAAGCTGTAGAATATGTTCATAACAACTATCATGACAGTGAAATTGTAATCGAAAAGGTGTGTAAATATCTACATATCAGTTCTTCTTACTTCAGCACCCTGTTTAAAAAAGAAATGAATATGACATTCAATAATTACCTTACCAATGTCAGGCTTGAGGCTTCCAAGGAACTCTTAAGGACAACAGACATGAAATTCTATGAAATAGCTCAGAGGGTGGGTTTTTCAGAACCTAACTATTTCAGCTACTGTTTTAAAAAGAAATTTGGCCTGTCACCTTCTGAGTACAGAAACAAGCTAAACAGTACTTAAGGGGGTGATAGCTTGAACAATGATTTGGTAAGCCAGCCCGAATCATGTTTAAGTATAAGAAACAGATTCAAAAGAATTACCCGATCCATTATTGGTTTCTTCCAGAAGTTATTGCACCAAATAATGAGTTTTATTAACTCTATAAGTATTCAGTTTGTAATAACTGCTTCCTTTATATTCGTTACATCCATCGCGATTACTTTTGTCGGGATTGCGCTGACGCAACGGGTACGAACCCTGGCTGAAGAGAATGCCATCCTCAATACAAGGCAGATTATAAATCAAGTGAACTCCAACCTGGATTACTATCTGAGAAGTATGATGGAAATAT
>ENA-OWOZ01002880-OWOZ01002880.1-bioreactor-metagenome-genome-assembly--contig:-NODE-2880-length-12173-cov-303.591353_pt1 | contig 12173 bp, 17 predicted proteins | sample MGYA00238140_ERZ651804 | MGnify/ENA primary metagenome ERZ651804 (study PRJEB26910, sample SAMN07631232) | bioreactor metagenome | isolation source: Switchgrass digestor | place: USA: Dartmouth... | reverse complement strand
CTTGATTCGCATCAGTATTATCCGCGAGCACCGCTGGATAAAAACTGCTTCTGCATAGAGCAGGGAGAAACGGTCGAAGAGTACTTTTGGTCAAGGAGCTTTTGCTTATTAACTACTGGAGGAGCTCCTATAGAGGTAATAAAGAAGTATATTGAGAGTCAAGGAAGGGAGTGAGGTGAGAAATTTGCTTAGAGCTTATAAATTTAGAATATATCCTAACAAGGAGCAAATGGAGTATTTGCTAAGACTTTCGGTTGTGTAAGGTTTATATATAATAAAATGCTAGAGGACAAAATAAATCATTATAATAAAACTAAACAAATGCTTAAAAATACTCCAGCACAATATAAAAAGATGTATCCTTTTCTTAAGGAAGTAGACAGTCTAGCTTTGGCTAATGTACAATTAAATCTAGAGAGAGCTTTTAAAAATTTCTTTAGAGATACGTCTATTGGTTTTCCAAAGTTCAAGAAGAAAAAAGGAGTACAATCATATACTACTAACAATCAAAATGGAACTATATACATAGAAGATGGATATATTAAACTGCCAAAGTTAAAATCCAAGGTAAAAATAAAGCAGCATAGGCAGTTCAACGGTGAGATTAAATCAGTTACAGTTTGTAAAACATTAACAAATAAATATTTTGTATCAGTATTAGTGGAAGAAGATATAAAACCATTACCTAAAACAGATAAGAAGATAGGGATAGATTTAGGGATTAAAGCTTTTGCCGTTACTAGTGATGGAGAGATATTTGAAAATCCAAAATGGCTAAGAAAATCAGAACAAAGGCTAAAGAAATTACAAAGAGACCTGTCAAGAAAGAAGATAGGCAGTAAGAATAGAGAGAAAGCTAGATTAAAATTAGCAAAACTTCACGAGAAGATAGCTAATCAAAGAAGAGACTTTTTACACAAATTATCTTCTAAGATTATTAACGATAACCAAGTGATAATCTTAGAGGATTTGAAAGTGAAGAATATGCTAAAGAATGAAAATCTAGCTAAGGATATTTGGGGAGCATCTTGGAGTGAATTTAGGAGAATGTTAGAGTATAAGGCTAAGTGGTATGGTAGAGAAGTAGTTATAGCACCATCAAATTATCCAAGCAGTCAACTTTGTAGTATTTGCGGATACAAATATGAAGAAGTAAAAAATTTAGCCTTGAGGGAGTGGACTTGCCCTAAATGTGGCACGCATCACGATAGGGATATAAATGCTAGCAAAAATTTGCTGAAACTAGTTATATAGTTTTGGCACTACCGAGGCTGGAACGGCCTTTTGAGCTTGGGGAACCTTGGCAGGTTACTGCCATTGACCAAGAAGCTCCCACTTCAACAAACGAAGTGAGTAAGTGGGAGCAGTTCACATGGGGAATATGTGAAAAACAACTGTTAAATAAACTAGGAACCAAAAAGAAAAGAATAGTATATATCTATCCATTAAGGGATAGATACCTCTTAGGCGGACTGTATAGAGTTTTCTCCCACTACTTTTCAGATAAAATAAGTCCTAATTGTTTGAGTTATAAAAAGGGAGTAAAAACCTTAACGGCAATTGAATATTTGTTGTCGGATAAAGATATATTTAATAAATACGGGGTAAAATTGGATATAAGCGCTTACTTCAACAGTGTAAGTGAGACGTATTTGAGAAAAATTTTAGATGAATTGATGATTGGTGAGGACGAGTTAAAGAGAGTTTTACATGACCTATTCTTTGATAATACCGTTATATATAAAGGCAGACTTATTCAAGAATTCAAGTCATTAATTCCAGGTACATCTCTTAGCAGTTTCTTTGCAAATTTCTGTTTAAAAGACTTAGACAACTATATAGTAAACAAATTAGGAATAACCTATGCAAGATATAGTGATGACATTATTTTCTTTGCAGATACAATAGAAGAATTAAAAGTTGGACTTCAAAAAGTTAGTGAAAAGCTAGCAGAATTAGGACTAAAAATCAACGAAAATAAATATGAGTGGTTTAAACCTGGGGATGAAATCACATATCTAGGTTTAAAAATACAAGGTGATAAAATAGATATATCTAAAAATTCAGCCAAAAAATTCAAGAAAAAGATAAAGCATGCATGTGTATTAGGGCGTAACGAAATAGAATTTGAAGGCAAAGACCCTTATAAAGTGGCTAGAAAAATTCTGAAGAGATACAATCATAGAGTTTATAAGTGCTATATACAAGACAAATCAAAGTTTGGCTAGGCATACTACGCATTCAGATATATTAATACTATGGATACAATACGAGAATTAGATTTTTATTTAAAGGATAGAATAAGGCAATTAATTACCGGCAAAAACAATGCTAGTAATATAAAGAAAGTACCAGATGAAAAATTAAAGGAACTAGGTTACGTATCACTTTGTGAAATGTATATAAAATTTAAAAAAGATTTTGATATGTATTGTGATGCAGTAGATTTAATAAGGACATAATGTAAGGGGGTTATATAATGAATCCGAGAATAGCAGATATGAAGAAAAGAAATTTAATATCTTTATTTATTTTTGTAATTGGGCAATTAATAATATATGCTATTCTACACACTATCCTCACAAATGAGGCTATTAATGATGACCCAGTAATCTATAATACTTTTATGATTGTGGCTGGAGTGGGATTTATAATAATAGATATAGCGTTTTATATACAAAGAATTTACAAATTAAATGGTTTATTGCATGTGCAGCCCATAGAAGCTATTTTAGAAGAATTTGTAGCACTTTTATATTCAGATGATGGGCAAGTAGGGTACTCTGTATACCCAATTTTAAGGGACAAAAATACGGGAGATTTGTTGTTTACATACAACAAATATTGTTTAGGTGCTTATGATTCGAGATATGTTAAAATGAATAATATATTATGGGGTTTCGTAGCTTATCGAAAAGATGGCAGCAAAATAAATATAGGAGATACGGTATCAGTATATATAAGGCGATTTGTTCCAGTAAATACACAGTTACATAAAAATAAAGATATAGTAAAGTTGAATAAATCAAAATACGGATATGCGTTTATAAATAATAAGTATGATGCAAATGTATTTAACAGCTTAAAATATTTTGAAGGCGTTATTGACGTGGATGGAAATAATAGGGAATGAGTTAGAAAAATATTAAAAAATATTAAAATTAATATTAAAAAGTGTTGAAGAATATATAATAGTGTGGTAAAATATAATAAAAATGAAGGAAAATTTTGAGGAGGTAAGCGTTATGAAAAGAATAATATCACTCTTAATAGCAGTAATAACTTTAGTAATATGCATTCAATCTGTAACTTTTGCAGAAGAAGATCTTGAGAATTTGTGGGTCTATTCAAATGTAGTAAGTACAGTATCACCGGCATCAAAAGTATATATCCCCTATAAAAATGTAGAGATAGCAATATGTAAAAGAATAATAGATAACTATAAAAAAGGAATAAAAACAACAGTCATAGGTTTACAGGGAGTAGGAGATACAATTGATCTACCATCAGAGATATTATTCGATGCGGCAAGTTTATCAGTTGAGAGTAAAGAAATAATTAATGATGGAGACAAATTAAAAATAACAGTAACTGTTGATATACATCCAAGTTTAAAAAACAGTAAAGAATTAGACGAGGAACTTGATAAAATAATAGCAGAAGCTAATCAATATAGTTCTATAAGAGAAAAGCTAGCATACATAAATGATAAAATAGCAGCAACTACGACGTATGGGGGTACTGATGTAAATAGATATTCAACTGCAGAAGGAGTATTTATAGATAAAACAGCTGTATGTAGTGGATATTCCGATGCAGTTCATGAGATATGCGACAGGTTAGGTGTACCATGGACATATATTTATGGATACAAGCATCGTTCAACAATGGTTTATATAGATGGTCAGTGGCATGCATGGGACTTAACATGGAACTGCGTAGGGCCTAAAAGAATAAATCGAGAGGTAATAGTTGCGGTAATAAAGAATGAAGGCGGAGCACCAACAATAATAACGGATTTAGCCAAAAGGCAATACTTTTTACTTCCTTTGGGCAGCAACAGATTTAATGAATACATAAAAGAAATGAAGGCTGATGCCCGTTGCTTAGGCAAGAACGAAATGGTTTTATCTATTTTACATCCTGACATGGCTACAATCGACCTTAGTTTAGATAAATGGGAAATTGACCCCAACACTATTAAAGACCCGAAGAATGATTCAAGTCCTATATATGGAGGTCATACAAATTACAGTGATAAAAAACCAATAATGGCTAAGCCGACAAGTTCAACAGTTTATGTGAATGGCAGAAAGATAGATTTTGACGCTTATAATATAAATGGTAATAACTACTTCAAACTCAGAGACCTTGCTATGGCGATAAGGGGAACAGAAAAGCAATTTGAAGTCGAGTGGGATGGCAAGAATAATGCGATAAAGTTAACCACAGGCAAGCCATATACTCCAGTTGGCGGAGAGTTGCAGCCAATCAAAGAAGATGAAGAATACATTATAGATAGCAAAGGCAACTTAACAGTTATAAAGAAAAAATCGGATAAGGTTGCAATTCCAACAACTTCAAAGATTTATCTTAACGGCAAAGAAGTTGAGTTTACTGCGTATAAAATTGATGGAAACAATTACTTTAAACTCCGTGATGTTGGAAAAGCAATAAATTTTGGAGTGGAGTATGATAGCAAAACTAAAGCTATCACTATAAATACAAAGACTACATATAAAGAATAAATGAAACATTATCAAACACTAGGCAAAAGCCTAGTGTTTTTTATTATACTTATAATTCAACAGATTAATAATATTTAATGAAAAAATAAGGGAAAAAATAAATATATAAATTTATTTTAAATACTCAGAAATAAATTTATGAAAGGGAGAATGGGCATAATAGGTTTCGCAATATTTAATAAGTCAGAAGATGGCAGGATTCAGGGGTATGCAGCAATATATGATAAGGTAAATGACGAACTAAAAGTAGTAAGGTGCTATCCACATAGAGATAGTTCTATTAAAGAGGGCGTAGTAGCATTGGATAGGCCTAATAAATATGTGGTAAAAGAGAAGGATAACGGCACCAAGTATATATTCGTCAAAGGAGCCAATGATACTACATCTGATATTTCTGTGTTATCTCCATTGAATATAAAAAGAAGAATGTTTGAAGCCGCTTTCTTATATGATTTCGGTCAGCCAGTATTTAACTCGTCATGTTTGCATAAATATAGGGTTGGGGATGCTATAGTATATGTATCTGAACATACGGCATACGCTGTCATAAATAATCAGTTATACATGATGGGAAACGACCGGAAGTTTATAGAGAAATTGAAGAAATATATCTTAGGAGAATGCGAAGGGACATATGAATTTAATGAAGATGAAAATGAAGCATTTAATATAACTAATAAGTTAATAGATATGACTGCAGATAAAATAGAGTGGAATGACTCTGTTAAAAATGATGCAAAAGATCTGACTATATTTTCACGACATCTTGGGTTTCCGTCCGCTTATGCAGCCTTTTATAATAACAGGTTGCTAGCCGATTGGACGCAGCAGCGTAAAAAAGACTGCTTGCCCTTTGTGATAATTGGAAATGCTACTTATAATGAACTTCTCAAAGAAATAATAAAAGACAATAAGGAAGAGGCCTTCAGGCAGTTTATGCAGCTTGAAGATATTTATAACAAAAGAATAAAAGAATTTTGCGACAGATTATGTACTAGAGTACAGGATAGACAGTCGCGAATTAAGGCTTTGCATTCGTTGAGAACGTACTTTAGAGGTTCAAAGATTCTTAAGGAAATAATAAAGAGGGAAGAGTGGAACTAACATGATAGAGATACAGGGAAAATATAACACTGCAAAAGTATTTACAGACAATATAGAACAGGAGGCAATATCTCAAATCATAGAGTTATGTAACCAGGAATTTGTCAAGGGGGCTAAGGTTAGGATAATGCCTGACGTCCATTCTGGGGCGGGTTGTGTCATAGGTTTTACGGCAGACCTTGGCGATAAAGTGATACCTAACATAGTAGGTGTTGATATAGGCTGTGGTATGCTTGTGGTGAATATTGGCAAAATAGATACTACAACACTACAGCAGCTTGACACCATCATAAGAAAGTACATACCTTCTGGTATGGATACACATGACAAGAAAGCAAAAGAGTTCGAGAGTTTGAAAGACTTATACAGCTATAAAGATTTGCAGAACATAGAAAGAATAGAAAATAGCATTGGGACATTGGGTGGAGGTAATCACTTTATAGAGGTTAATATAGACTCTAAAGGTGACTATTACCTTGTCATTCATTCTGGAAGTCGCAATCTCGGAAAGCAGGTAGCGGAGATTTATCAGAAGATGGCTATAAGAGATTGTACAGGCATTGGAGACTTAAACATAAAGAAGAAAGAACTCATAGAAGATTACAAAGCAAACGGAAAACAAAAGCTCATTCAACAAGCCCTTAAGGAACTTGAGCAAGAATATTATAAGGCAAAGCCCAAATATCCTGAAGCACTATGCTTTTTAACTGGAGAAAATAGAGATAAATACTTGCATGACATGAAGATATGCCAGGAATATGCAGTTTTGAATAGAGAAACAATGGCAGAAATTATTCTCGACAAGTGGTTAGGTAAGAAATTAAGTGACCTTGACCACTTTACGACTATACATAACTACATCAACTTTAAGGATAACATCATCCGTAAAGGAGCTATTTCTGCCTATGCAGGTGAGAGAGTAATCATTCCTATGAATATGAGAGATGGAGATTTACTCTGTGTAGGCAAAGGAAATCCTGAGTGGAATTATAGTGCACCTCATGGCGCAGGTCGTTTAATGAGCAGAAGCAAAGCGAAGCAGCTTCTGTCTATGGAGGAATATCAGAAACAAATGGAAGGTATATTCACTACATCAGTAAGTATAGATACAATAGACGAAGCACCTATGGCATATAAATCAATGCAGGAAATAATTGATAATATTGGAGATACTGTTGATATAGTGGATATAATAAAACCTGTATATAATTTCAAAGCTAGTGAATAAAGGAGGATAATTATGGGTTATTTTGGGAGGGCACAGGTAACTAGAGGAGAAAGGAACGGTTTGATAGTATGTCATCATTGTAATTTTAATATTGACGGTTTTTGTGATAAATATAAGAGATGGTGCAGTATAGTAAGACATCAGTGCGAGCCTAAGGAGGAACCTAAATCTGAAAATAGAAGCAAAGCATGGCGTTTGATATATGGTGAAGGTCACAATGTAGAGGTTAAATAGTGGATAATTTTACAGAAATATCATTTGATATATTTAAACTTGACAGAACAAAATATGTATTAGCTCACTGCATTAGTGCTAACTGTGCTTTTGGTAAAGGTAAAACCGGCACATATGGCGTAGCGGCAATATTCACTCAAGAATTTCCCGGTATCAGAGATTATTGCTTAAGTCAAAACCCAAAGGTAGGAGATGCCATACTTTTTACCAGTGAAAATGGTTCAGTATACAATCTAGTTACTAAAGAATTACACTGGCATAAGCCTACATACTATTCTGTGCAGAAAGCTTTGCATACATGAAATTGGATGCCTTCAGAAAAGGCATCAAAAATATAGCAATGCCTAGAATAGCATGTGGTTTAGACGGTTTAATCTGGCGTGATGTAAGAGATATAATAATAAAGGAGTTTGAAAACACTGGTATAAATATAGTAATATGCAATATTTGAAGTAATGTATAGCATAAATTAAGCAAAGTAATTGATTTAAGCATATACATAAGTATATGCTTTTTATTATGTTAAGAAAAAATAATGTAATTTTTGGAGGTAAATATGAAAGTAAGTATTATCGCGTCGACAAAAATTGGGTATCAACTTCCTATCAATGAGGCATTAGATTTTGGAGGAAAGTCTGCTGGAATTTGTTATATGCCAAATACTTTTGATGAAATACTAAATGAACCTGCAGAGAAAACTCAGGCTAGAGTTAATCTGACATTAAACAATGCACACCACAGCGTTTACGACCATCCTACATACAATTTATTGTTAGAGGATATACCAAAAATATTAGCTATGGTACTAAATAATGAATGTATGTATACAACATCAGAAAAGTCAGCTAGGTATACTCGAATGAATCCATCACCAAAAGAGTTAGAACTATATAATAAATGGATAGAAATCTTTGAAAAAGAAATACAAAACAAGTATCCTAAAATTAAAAGTATGCAAGTCACAAAACTTGCGCAAGAAAATGCAAGGTACATGATAAGTGTCTTCACCCCAACTACTATGGAATATACAGCAAGCCTTAGGCAAATTAATTACATCAGATATATGATGCAAAAATACATAGAAGAAGAAAAGGATACGAATTTTACAGTTAGGTTAAAACAAATATTCAAAGAATTCTTGAAGGAAACAGAAGGCTTTGCAGTTGAAGATTTAGACTGCGCAATTAAAAATAGAAGGTTATCCTTATTTGATAGCGTAAGGACACGTAGCGAAGAATTCGGGGAGACGTATTGCACTACGTACTACGGAACATTTGCTATGCTGGCACAAGCTCAGCGACATAGAACACTTCAATATAAAATGCTTTTCAATGAAAATGAAAAGAGATTCTATGTACCAATGTTGATAAGAGCAGAAAATCAAGGGAATTCTGCTCTTGAGGAAGAATGGTTAGCTGATATAACTTCTATAGCGGATTTCTTCCCTCAAGGCACACTGGTAAGGATAAACGAGCGAGGAACATATGAAAACTTTATGTTAAAGTGTATGGAAAGGCTTTGTGGATGTTCACAGTTAGAAATAATGATACAAACAAGAAAAACACTACAAACATATATTAAGAAAAGTGGGTATTTTGGAGGATTGGGAATAGACTATATACTAAAAGGATACGGAGATACGCCTAGATGTAAATTCCCCGATTGGAAATGTAAAAGACCATGTATCTGGGGACCTAATGAAGCATTCAATAGATTAATATAAGCTATATCGTTTTATAATACTAAATTTTAGTTAAAAATGATAATAAAATTATATCAGAAAGGAGACAGGTGATTTATGTTTTTAAAAGATAGGGGGACCTACTGAATCTTTAGCTAATTTTATAATTATTGTACTTTTAATACTATTAGTAATAATAGTAATGGACTGCATAATTTTTGAACCGTGGAAGATGCTAAGTAAAGACTTGAAAGAGAAGGATATTACCATTCAAGTGCATAATGATTCTGACGGTATACAAGAGAATACAACAGGAGTATCTAATCGTATTAAACTTAATAATGAAGGAGAACTTCTAATAAAATTGGATAATAAACTTATCACATATGCCAAAACAGTGTTTTGCTGTATGATAACGAACTTCATAACAAAATAGATAGATTCGTGGAAATAGCTGGCGAAACTACAGTAAAAGAAAATAAAAATTTTATAGATGAAATAAAAGGTGGAATGAGAATCTATTGGAATTCAGATATTGGCTTTGGGACACTCGACATAGTTAAGGTTGCTGGAAATGATGGAGAAGATTTCGATAGTTCGTACGAAGAAATAAAATTAAATGCTTATACTGAGACTATGGATTGTAATGAAGATAAATCTTTTATAAGAAAAACACTGGATTTGGTCGCTGATTATTTAAATGTAATAGACTAGATAAAACTTTCATTTGATTTATATATTAGGAGTGATTTTATGAAACAAGAACTAGAAGAAAAACTAATGCAAGATTTTCCTTGGATGGAAGCAAAACATATATGGACGGGTAAAAAATTAGACTTCCCAACTCCTTGCGAATGTGAAGATGGATGGTTTAATATAATATACAATTGTTGCAAGGAGATAGACGACTTGTATAAGTCTAAAAATGCAAACATAAATGATTTAATAATATACCAAGTAAAAGAAAAATATGGAAAATTGTGTTTCTATGTAGGAAATTATATTGATGGCGTTCAGGAAATAATAGATAAATATGAAGAAAAAAGTGCTAAAACTTGTGAAGTATGTGGAGAATATGGCTCAGCAGTACATAAAGGAAGTTGGCTTAAAACATTATGTAATAAACATACTAAAGAATTGGGGTATGAACAATTCAAAGAATTTGAGAAAAATACTTGACCAAGAAAACGAATGTGATATCGTAAATACGTCTTATAGAATAATAATATAAAATAAAAGGAGATGGTTATATGCCAGATATAGCTATGTGCCGTAATTCCACATGTGAAAAGAAAAAGGAGTGTTTGAGATATATGGCTATTCCAAATCCACAATATCAATGCTACGTGGAGTTTCAAAATATTTGCAAAAGTCCTACATATCAATGGTTTTATCCGATAAACGGGAAACTAATGAGAAATGATAATGAAAGTGTGTGATTTGAAAGGTACATATTTTCAGAAAAAAATGTTCGCTGGAGTGTTGTTAAAATACGGATGTTAATATATGTGACAATACTGCTTATAATGGCTGTGATTAATATTGTAATGTGAAACAAAGGAGGTTACACCATGAACCGTTATAAATGCCCCGCTTGCGGGGTGGAGCAGTATACTGCTTGCGATACAGCAAAGGATTGTGTCTACTGTGGAAATGAAGTGCTGGAAAAGGTGGAGATGTTAAATAGCATAATCGAATGGGATGAGGACGGCTATCCAACTGAGGAATCGCTGGAACAATTAGAAAAGGTTTTGAACGGAGACTTAAAAAAGGCCATAAAAGCCTTTTATGCCGCACTCAAGGAAAATTATTACGGGGATTCTGCGGTTGGTCTAACTAAAAAAGAAGTGCGTGGAGAAGAAAGAGAGGTATGGGAGTACCACACTTTTGGTTGGAGTGGGAATGAAGCTATTATCAGTACCCTTTCGCAATTTCCACTTTGGTCATTATGCCTGGAACGGTATGACGCAGGAGGGCATTATTATTTCAAGATGTGGGATGAAATGCCGGAGATATAAAATAGTGGAGGGGTAGAAATGAAGCCAATAATATTTTCCACGCCGATGGTACAGGCAATCCTTGACGGGCGCAAAACGCAGACGAGAGGGGTTGTAAAGATTAACGGACAACCCATATCATCACCAGAAGAACGCCTTGAACTTACAGAAGACGGCTTAATATACCATTCTGTAAATTCAATGAGCGGATACTACAAGCTGTCATATCAGCTCGGCGACATACTCTGGGTGCGGGAAACATGGGCAACAGTAAGTAGTGGAATCATTGAGTACAAGGCAACATACATAGAACCCTATACAGGCTCAACAGAAATAGACCATATTGGCAAAAAGATTACATGGCGCCCCTCCATCCACATGCCACGTGAAGCAGCCCGGATATTCCTCCAGGTGAAAAATGTTAGGGTTGAGAGGTTGCAGGATATAACAGAGGAAGATGCAAAGGCGGAAGGTTGCCATGAGAGACTATTAAACGATGGATGGAAAAACATCGGAAAACTTACTGCAAGAGATGACTTTATAATGCTTTGGGAATATTTGAATGCCAAGCATGGCTACGGATGGGACACAAACCCGTGGGTATGGGTGATCGAGTTTGAGCGGATCACCGAAGAAGAAGCAGAGAGATTGGAGGGAATTGCATGCTGAATGAACTTGCAAAAGAAATTCATCAAAATGCCGTGGATCACGGTTGGTGGGATGAAGAAAGGTCATTCGGTGAAATCATTGCGCTGTGTCACAGTGAACTGTCGGAGGCGTTGGAAGAATATCGTGACGGGTGCAAAACCACAGAAATTTACTATACTTTGAGCAGCCCACTTCCCCAAGATGTAAAGCCTGAAGGCATCCCCATCGAACTCGCCGACTGCATCATCCGCATCCTGGACTATTGTGCATACGCTGGCATCGACATTGACGAGGCGATCAGGCTGAAACATGAATACAACAAAAGGAGGCCCTGGAGACACAACGGGAAGAGGATATGAGGGAAGGAGTGATTTTATGCTGACAAAGATTAAGAAAGCAATTGCTTATTTTGAAGATGCAATAAGAGAAAGTGATGATATTATATCAGAGTGTAGTGAGGCATTGCGGAAGGCGAGGGAGGCACTTGACTATTGGAGGGAGCTATATGGAATAGGACTTGAAGTACTGAATTG
>ENA-OWOZ01002875-OWOZ01002875.1-bioreactor-metagenome-genome-assembly--contig:-NODE-2875-length-12183-cov-3.272179_pt1 | contig 12183 bp, 9 predicted proteins | sample MGYA00238140_ERZ651804 | MGnify/ENA primary metagenome ERZ651804 (study PRJEB26910, sample SAMN07631232) | bioreactor metagenome | isolation source: Switchgrass digestor | place: USA: Dartmouth... | reverse complement strand
ATCTATTTATGTATATAAAAGGTATATTGTAGTTCTGCATTTCATCTATTACTTCATAATCATTTTTCTCAGAAATTAAAATTATTCCTTCTACTTGTTTACTAGTAAAAAACTCTGCAAACTTCATTTCAGCATCTATATTTCCGTAGCTACTGGATAATATAATATCATAATTGTACATTTGTCCTATCTCTTCAATTCCTCTAACCATTTCAGCAACATAAGAATTTCCTAAATCTGTAACAATTACACCTATTAAGTTGGATCTCCTTGTAACAAGACTCCTTGCAACCTCATTTGGTTTATAATCAAGCTCTTTAATGGCTTCTAAAACCCTTCTTCTTACTTCAAAGCTAACAGGTTTTGAATTATTTATTACTCTAGATACAGTTGAAATAGATACCCCTGCTAATTTAGCCACATCTTTAATTGTTGGTGTCATAATCATCTCCCCATTTCCAATTAGATTAACAACAATTATTGTTTTGATTCTACATTATCGTTGAGAAAATATCCCATAGTGTTTTAGCAAGATTATAGGAATTATAATCAAATTCCTTTTCTCTTATTGGCACTGTTATATATCCAATCCCTCTCATATTGTTGTCCTTAATAAGTGGTAATACTATAACCGATTGCCAATTAGGTGTGTTGAGGTTCAATACAGCATCATTTCCTGTATCCCAATCAATCAAAAATTCCCCTTTTTTATTTATAATAGCATCTTCAACTATTTTATGATTTATATAATTATTTTCTGACCAGTTTTTATCAAATCTCTTCCTGGAATAATTAAATAATATATTCCCATCTTTATCTAATTCAATTAAAGTACAATATTCTGCCTGAAGAACCTCTATTACTTTACCTAAGAATAAGAATATCTTTTCATCTTTACTTATGGAACTCTTTATTATACTAATAGTGTCCAGTATTGCTGTTACATTAGTCTGATCAACATTTATATTGCCAGTTAAAATTCCTGCTAATCTATCTACTCTATCTAGGGCATTCGATAAATTGGTGTTCCACATGACTACTCTATTTTTTCCTTTTCTTTTTGCACTATATAAAGCCTGATCTGCCTTTATTAATAGTTCCTCTTTAAACTGACTATGTTTTGGAAAAAGAGAAACTCCAATGCTAATAGTTATGGTATGTTCTATATTGGATATATCAAGTTTGGAAATGCCTCTTCTTATTTTTTCAGCTACTTTAATGGCTTGTTCCTCTTCCACGTCGTCAATCAATATAACAAATTCTTCCCCACCATATCTGGCAATAATATCAGTTTTTCTGATGCTTTCAATCAGATGTTTTCCAATATTTGATAAAACTAAATCTCCTATTCTATGGCCATATGTATCATTTATAGATTTAAAATTATCAACATCTATTATTGCTAATGCAAATGACTTTTGATTCCTCTTTGATTCATTGATTTTATTAGTCAATTCATTTTCAAAATATTTTCTAGTATGGGTTCCAGTTAATCTATCTATAGTAGACAATGTCTTTAATTTATAGTTTTCAATATTGAGAAATATTATATTGATTAGATTTCTGATTAAATCTATCCTTTTTTCGTCAAATCTATTAAATAGCCTATCGGTTTCTAGTAATATAAATCCTTGACTTTTTTGTATGTTCAAATCTACATTTTTTCTTCTTTCAGTTTTAATATTTACTTTTTTCTCTTTAATAGTAATAGGAACACAGATAAGAGCTTTGGTGTTTTTAGGCAACAGCTCCTTGTATAAACCTATAACATTGGTTTCTAATGAAGTACTTAAAAGTATTCCTCCATCATATCTGTTAGCTAAAGCCAACAAATTCTGGTTTAGATTGATATTTTCTCCGCTATGAATTTGAACAATTGGAACGTATTCATTTTTTATCTCATCGTAAACTAAGATACACCCTCTCTGAGCTAAAGTTTCCTTGCATATGAATTTTAAAATTAGATCTAAATTATATTTGTAATTATCTGTTAACTCCTTAATCAGGTTAGAAATATCTAGAATATCTTTTATATCCCCATATAGAACATTTTTTTCCACTAGCTTTGCAAATTGGATTTTATCCATCAAATCTAATAAAGAACTGTAGTCAAAATACTTTTCAATATTATCTTCCCTCTTTAATTCATCTAGCCTTGTCCAGACTATTTTTTCGTTAAAAACTTTGTAAATTGCTTTAGATAACTTGTCCTTAATCTGATCTGAATTTTGTGTTTTTGTAAAACTAATTTGCAAATCTCTTATTGGAACATTTTTAATCAATCTATATATTATGTCCAATGCTTCTACAAAGAAATTAAAGGATTGAAAATGGTTGCCTCTTTCAAAAGCTCTGTTACCCAGCAACAAATTAATAATTATAGCAAGATTCTCAAGGTTGTTTTTTTTCACTTCTTCTTCTAACTTTATGAGATTATTATAGCTACGCTCATCATCTTTCATGCCACTTATGAGCAGCTGTCTAATAAATTCAAAGTTCTGTGCACAATAATCATCCTTCAACTGGTCATCTTCCGTTAATATGTCCATTAGATAATCGTAATCTTGTTCCATAAAAGATAAGACGCCTAGATATAATAGAAATTTTCTTCTAATATAATTTAAACCTTTACTTTTAAATTCAGCTCTAAGATTATCAAATTCTTCTTTATTAAATACTCCTTTACTTAAATATTCAATTTGAGCTAATTTAGATTTTGATATCAGGTATCCTGAAGTATCGTATTGTTTATATTGCTGCATTGCTTTAAAATACCATGTTTTTGCTTCATCCCATTTTCCGAAATTAAAATAGAATTCTCCTAAAAAATGATAATATTGAGTTTCTACCTCGAAACTTATATTCTTTTCTTTTGAGTATTCTTCTTTTAAAATGTTATAGTAATTATAGGCTTGATCATATTTGTTGGTATATAAATATATTAGTCCTAAATTTAAACTGGTTATTAATATTCCATTGCCATCGCCTATCTCTTTGGCAATTTCTCTAGCTTCCTCAAAGTAATTCTTTGCTTTTTCATATTCACATTTTGTCATGTAAACTTCTCCAATATTGTTTAAATATGCAAGTTTTAGATTCAGAACTTCTTGCTTATCTACAATAGCTAAAGCATTCTGGTAGTATTCCATGGCATTATCGTATTGTCCAAGAACAACATAAATAAGAGCTATATTATTCATTGGCCTTGTTGAGTCTATTAATCGACCATATTGATGGAAGTATTTAATACTTTTTTTATAATAACCAATAGCTTCTTCAGCATTTCCAATATAATACTGGTATAAACCCATTAAATTATATAGATTTCCAAATACTTCGCCAATGTTGTTTTCTAATGCAAAAATTTTCACCTCATTTAAATATTCTTGTATATTTTCCATTATATTACTGAAAAACAGTACCTTACAATACAATAATTTTGACTCGGCAATCCCCCTCACATATCCTATTTGCCTTGCAAAATCAATTGTTTCTTTAGCTTTTTTCAACGCTTTTAAATTTAGTCCTATCTGCAAATACGTTTCCGATATTCCAATATTCGCCATGACGCAATATTCAAGTTTGTTATATTTCAAACCTTCCTTATGAAGTTCTTCATATATTTCTAAAGCCTTATCATTTTTTCCTCTCATATAATATATTTTACCTAAGGCTTCAAGAATGCTAATTTTGTGACTTATGTCTATGTCTTTACAAATTTCGTATGCTTCCTCCCAAAGGAGCAATGACTTAGTTCCATATAAATTGTTTTGTTTTTTAACTAAATTGAGTATAATATTTATGGCTTTTTCTCTTTGATTTGAAGCTACTAGATGATGAATTAATTCCTCCATTACCATTTCATAATTATCAGTGTAGCATTCTTGTAGTAATTCAGCTATATTTCTATGTATATCTTCCTTTTCATCCTTAGGTATCCTATAATAAATCAATTTTTTTAACTGTACATTATTTATACTATAGCTAAATCCCCAATCATAAACCACTTCATCTATCAATCTCATTGAAGTAAGTTCTTGCAATATTTTGTTAAGTTTATCCTCATCCATATAAACTATTCTTGATAGGATAGCTTTAGAAACGGAATTCTTATAAGCTGATAGTATTTTCATTATGCCCATGTATTTCTTTTCTACGATTTCCAGTTGACTCTTCAAAGCTTCATCCAAGCTAGATGGAAAATATATTTCAGAATACCTTTGTGCTTTCAAATCCCAGAAACCTTCTTCAACAAAAAACAGTTCCCCCTTCACATATAAATCTTTTATCATGTACTCAATATATCTAGGATTGCCTCTGCTTTCTTTGAGCAAAACAGCTGCAAATTTTAATGGTTTGTAATTAATGCCTAATATCTGTTGTACAAATTCTCCAATTTCATTTAAGTTTAAATTAGAAATTTTAATTCTTGCTACATATTCTCTGTTTAGCCATCTATAAAAAACATCATATTTGTCAGAATTTCTCAAAATTATTTTTTCATCACATGAAACAATTAACATTAAATTTCCATAAGAAATATTCTTTAACAGATAATCTATTAGATAGAGAAAATCAACAGCTGTTTTTTCTATGTTATCAATAATTAAATATTTCACTTCTTCCCTTGAACTAGCAAAATCTTCAAAATAATTGGTGACCCTATCAAACAACCTTAACCTATATTTGTGATCACTAAAATAGCTAACTAAATTGCTTCCCAACATGAATTTCAACTCAGGTAAAACATCTATAAATTCTCTAGCATATTTTTCAACAATTTGTTCTGGAGTATCTTTGATTGTTTGCCTTAATATTTCCGTTAAAGGCATTAAATTGGAATTATTGTTATCATTGATCTCTATACTATAAACATCTCTTCCCCTCATCCTTAACAAGTAAGATACTTCTTTCAGAAATCTAGTTTTTCCTACACCATCCTCTCCACAAATCAATAACATCTTTATAGTGTTGAATCCCTTTGAAATACTGTCATCATTTTCTAATATTTTATTGATCTCCCTATCACGGCCAATAATTTTGGTCTCAAAGTTCAGACCGCCTCTTTCCTTAATTAAATCGTATTTGTAATCTACATTGAAAACTCGTTTTATTTCTTTTATCAAGCCATTTATTTCAATATCCCTAACAAATGGATTCTTGTTCGTTAAAATATTTATTATTTGATTCATAAAATCAATTTGATATTCACTCATTTCTAAAATATGCTTATAAATATAAGGCATCTGTTCATCTTTGAAAAAATTATCAGTTAGTAAATAAGCCATTAACATTCCCAGAGAATATTTATCTGCACTTGAGCTTATCTTATTCTATTGCTGTAAAATTACTTCTGGAGCAATAAAAAATCTAGTGATGTTATCGTATTCAGAATTTGATATATTTTCATAAATAGTTGCTAGATCCATTATTTTTAAATTTTCATCATTTTCAATAAAAACATGAGTTGGACTTAATAGCTTGTACACTATTCCTCTATGATGTAGATAATCAAGAACGGTACAAATTCTCAATATTATATTTATTTTTTCCTTTAAGCTTAAATTATTGTTTGTCTCTTCTAAACTGGGTGCATCAGTATACTCTGTTGTGCTATAGTATTGCTTTATTTTAACTTTTCTACCATCTATGGTCTTAATTATGGAAAACTGCTTACACGTAAGCAAATATGGATGTTTTATTCGGGATATACTAATAAAGTTATTGATGAAGTAATCAATAACTTTGCCCTGTTTTTCTGTGTTATAGACTTTCATAAATAGCTTTTTATCGTTATCCCAAATATCTACAACTTCATAAATCGTAGAGTAGGTACTATCTTTAATCAATTTATTGACTTTATACCTATTATCTACTAATTTCATCTAAAACTCCCCTTTTCCCCATTTTAAACAGCAACAAACTAATCATCTTTCATAGAATCATATAATCGTTCTAACCCTTCACTGAGAAAAACTTTTTGCTCTTCTGTTAAACTTTTCATTTTAGTATTTAAATAATCTATTCTTTTTTCTAAAACCTTATCAACTATTTCATGTCCCTTTGAAAGTACTTCTATTCTTACAACTCTTTTATCATTTTCATCCTTTTTTCTAATAACAAGCCCATTTCTCTCCATTCTATCAATTAAATCGGTGATAGTTGAACATGCTAGAGCCATCTTTTGACTCAATTCGCCTATAGTCATCCCTTGGTTGTTTATAAGAATTTGTAATGCCGTAAATTGAGGAATAGTGATATTAAAGTCACTTAGTATTTCTCTACCCTTTAAACGGATTATATGATCAATTTTTCTCAAGTATTTTTCTATTTTTACCACATTCTCAGATACCTTCAGTCCCTTCAAAAAATCCCCTCCACTAAATAATCATACAAAACTAAGGTACAACAATCCTAAAAGCGCTAGGAATGACTTCATATGTAGCAGGCAACTTGCCGCCATACTCTCCATCAATGTCTATGGTTATATCCTCTTCATCCATGGATTCCACTTTTATTTTCTTTGTCTTAAAATAAACAACATTGGGATGATTTACATGTTCTCCTCTAAATATATTTATAAATATCTGTGCTAAATCTTGTACTTCTGATTTTTTAATAATAATTACATCTAAATAACCATCACTTACATCAGCACCAGGAGCAATTCTTTTAAACCCTCCTATGGAAGCAGTATTGGATATTAAATACAATAATACTTCTTCTTCACCAACAAATTCATGGCTTATAAATCTCACCTTAATTGGTTCGATTTTGCTCCTAGGTATTTCCTTGAGGCCTTCTATGTAATAAGCCATTTTCCCAAAAATAGCTTTTATTTCTGGTGCTACTTTGTAGCCAATGTCTGTCAATAGTCCGCTGGCAGCCACATTAATAAAATATTCATGGTTAACTTTCCCTAAATCAACATCCATGGTATTGCCTTTTTTTATCATATCAACAAATTCATCTATCTCTTTTGGAATCCGCATGTAATTAGCAAAGTCATTCACTGTTCCTGATGATAATATGGCTACAGGAATTTTCTTACCACTAGTAGCAATTCCCTTAGCAATTTCATTAACTGTACCATCTCCTCCTGATGCAACAATAAAGTCCCAATCCTCACTACAGGTTTTTATTGTTTCATACATAGCATCATTCTTAGCTTTAGTGTTATATTTAGCAACTACATATCCTTCATTTATCAGCAAAGAGCACAATGCATCAATTTTTTTTTGGGCATTTTGTCTACCTGAAGAAGGATTGCATATGACCTTAACTTTTTTCATCTATATCAACCTTTCTTAATGCTATAATTATTACCTTTAATATAAAATAATTATTTTAATTAGCACTATGACAAATAATAAACTATTTATTTATATTTATAGTATATCAATAATAATCCATTGACAATACGATATATAGCAAAATTACTTTTAATAATAATTTTACTTGAAATAATCGTTAATTAAAAGGAGAACCATAATGGTTCTCTCTTATGATTTATACTTTTTAATTGTATTTTTAATTATCTCCACTATTTCAACGATTAAATCTATGTAGTCGTTTATATTTTTTATTGTATTTGCTGTTGAGTTAACACTTTCATTAACCTGTCCAACAACATGATAAATTTTTTCGCTAGTAACATCTAATTTTTCTGATATGGAGTTTATATTACTAACTAACTCCTTAGCATCAGGAGACACGGACTTTATTAGCTCCTTTGAATCTTCAGATATTACGCTGACGTTTTTAGTTGTTTCTGACAATTCCTTAATAATAGTATCAATTTCTTTTTTATTCATCTTTATCAATGATCTCAGTTCGGAAACAATACCATTTATATTTTTCATAAATACAATTAAATAAGTTAAAGCTCCTATTCCCAATAAGTATAATATAAACTTAAATAAATCCTGTAGTGTTAAAGTAGCAGTCATGTTACTCACCTGCTACTTCATCATCAGCATTTTCTTCTTCTATTTTTTCATGTTCTACATCGTTGTTATTTTCTGGAATATCATTATCCATTTCTATTTCGAACATTTTTCTTTCTTTTACTTCATTAATTTTATTTTTTATCTCTTCTTTCACTTTTCCTTCTAAATCTTTCATTGTTTTTTTGGTAGCTTCTGCTGTTTCTTTAGTTTTATCAGATATATCCTTTCTGAATTCTTTTCCAGATTTAGGTGCAAAAAGGATACCTGCCAAAGCACCAATGGCAGAACCTATTGCTAATTTTTTAAAAGTGTCAACCTTTCTTTTCCTTTCTTCCGCTCTCCTTTTTTCATTAATAAGATCTGAAAGTTTCATACGCTCCTCCCCTTTGATAATTTATGCTTTTTATACCCTAAATGATGTTAATATAATCCACTTACAACAAAAAAATTGAATTTTATTGAGAGCTTTTATTTCTTCTTATCAATTTTCTTTAACATCTCTTGCAGTTTCCTTGCTTGATGACCTGATTGTTCTGCAAAAGTTCTAAATAAATCTGCTATCTCTGCATCTTGAATATTTTTAGCATGCATTTCATAATCTCTAACCATTTCTTGAGCATCTAATATCTTTTTCTTTAAAATTTCTTTTGTATTCAATTCCATAGTTTTACCTCCCATGAATTGATGTTATTATTTATTGGATATATTTTATGTAATTGGCTTATTATTATGTATAAATTTAATAACATGTTATCTGGAAATATACGTTAGAAAGGGATTAAAATAGATTATTGTCGAAAGCATAATAGAATGGACAAGTTAAATCACACAGAGAATTGATAAAGAAACTGTTCACAATTGCACTAAAATATTTTTCTCTCAATAACATAATCAGCCTGATATCCGCAGTTAGGACAAAGAAAGATATGTATACATTTTTCGCTATTTACTCCATCCACATTGTTAGTTATTTCATCCAGCAAATATGGACTATAATCATCGTAATAATTTACTTTTGCCCCTTGATCCTCCATAGGAGTATTACATTTCTCACAGTTGTATTGTATCGTATAGAGACCATTACATAGAGGACATACAGACTTCATCTGTTCACCACCTATTAATTATATGCCTATAAAATTATTATTGCAAAAATAAGTCATAATATACAAAATCCCTTAGGATTACCCTAAGGGATTTTGCTCCACAATGCCGCTTGCCGAACTAATTCACACCCGCCTCTTACAAGGTGGGTGCCCTGTCGACAGCTTCAAGTTTCCTCTTGCTGAGGCATGCTTTCCACTGTCGAACCCGAACTCCCTTATTATCTACGTCGGTTGAATTATTCGGGCTAACGCACATTGCAGAGTTGTTACTTCTATTATAACGTCTATTATTATATTATGCAAGAAACATTAATAATTTGACATGGTACATTATTCCATTAGCTGCACTTTGTTTCATTTTGCATACCATTTATAATCTCATCTATTTCTTGTTCATTTAGGGATTCTTTTATTATTAGCTTGTTTGCTAATGCATGCAAACATTGAATATTTTCCATTAAAATCCTTTTAGCTTCAGAATATAGATTCCTCAGCATCTCTTCACTTCTCTTTATTAGAGAATTGTCTATTGAAATGTTGGAATTAGCCACTACTTCATAATTTAATAAACCTAATTGATCATCCATTCCATAGGTACCAATCATGGACAGAACCATTTCAGTAGCCTTCTTCAAATCTGATGAAGCTCCAGTTGTTATATTGTCTTTTCCAAATATGATTTCTTCTGCCGCTCTTCCTCCTAAAGAAATGATTATATTATCAATAATATCCTTTCTGCTTTGATACATTCTATCAGGAGGGATGTTTAAACTAAATCCCCCCATTCCTCTTGTACTTGGAATGATGCTAACTCTAGTAACCCTATTAAATTTTGATACCTTCTTTGCAACTAAAGCATGTCCTGCTTCATGATAGGCTGTAATCTCTTTATCCTTTAAGGAAATACAACTCCTATCCTTCTTTTCTTCTCCAACAAGCACATTTAAGAAAGCTTTTTCAATATGTTTCATGGTTATCAATTTATCCTTATTCCTTGCAGCAATCATAGCAGCTTCGTTCATTAGATTTTCAAGCTTTGCTCCACTGAAGTATACTGTTTCTCTTGCTACTTGTTCTAGGTCCACATCTTTTGACAGAGGTTTATTTCTGCTATGAAGCTTTAAAATCGCTAATCTGCCATTAATATCTGGTAAACCTACTTCAATTTGCCTATCAAATCTTCCTGGTCTTAGTAGTGCTTCATCAAGTGTATCAATTCTATTGGTTGCAGCTAACACTATTATCCCTTCATTTTCCTTAAATCCAGACATCTCAGTTAGCAAAGCATTCAGTGTTCTATCCCCTTCTTCACTTCCCATATTGGAATTTGCACCTTTTCTAGCTTTACCTAAAGCATCAATTTCATCAATGAATATTACACTTTTACCAGCTTGTTTTGCTTTTTTAAACAGCTCCCTTATTCTACTTGCTCCCAAGCCAGCATATACTTGTACAAAATCAGATCCTGAGGCTGCATAAAAAGGAACAGATGCTTCAGATGCCAAAGCTTTTGCTAATAATGTTTTCCCTGTCCCTGGAGGTCCATATAACAATATCCCCCTAGGAAGCCTTGCGCCATATCTAGCATATTTTTCAGGTTCTTTTATAAAATCAACTAATTCTTTTAGAGATTCCTTAGCTTCTTCATTTCCAGCAACATCATTAAAAGTCACTTTGTTAGATATAGTACTTACCGTATCAATATTTGCCATATTCTCCATTTCCCTTTCAGCTTGCTTTGTCCCATTCTTCATTAGATACACTACAAGCCCTACAATTCCTAACATCAACACTACAGGAATTATTTTATCTGCAATGTTATTGCCATTTCCTTCTATGACATTTATATTATATAAAAGCATCTGCTCCTTAAAGTTTTCAGTGCGAGGATTATCAGTTATGAACTCAGTTCCATCTTTTAATTTACCTGTTAATTGTGATGTATCATTAAAATTGATTTCCAATACTTGTCCATTTTTCGCATATTTTAAGAAAGAACTGTAAGAAATATCTTTATGTTGTCCTCTAGTATTTAAAGTCAATAGTAAATAAGCTGATAAAATCAATACTAAAACTATTATGGAAACAAGCAAAATCTTTTTTTGCTTATTCATTTTCATTTAAATTTCCTCCTTGATTTACATAATATTGATTTACATAATACTGTCTATTATACATTACTTATATCCAATTGTCTATTGATTTTAATAATAAAAAACGAGATTCTAAATTTTGCTATTTTATCAGAATCTCGTTTCCAAAAATTCTTTATTTATCTTTTCTCAATACTTGAATAATTTTATCAAGCTTTTTTTGTTGTTCATCATCTAGAAAAGGTCTAATACTTTCCAATTTCTTAAATATGGCTTCATATTCTTCTGGATCCTTTTCAGATTGCATCTTTTCATTAAGCCTAATTATTTCAACAAATATATCCTCCTCAGATTTACCTGAGTACTTTTCTGCTAATTGATTGATTATCTCCATCTGCTCCTCAGAAGGTTGATAATCCTTTATATCTTCCATTGCTTTTTTCATCTTTTTATCTCTATCCATATATAGATCCCCCCTAATGTTTTCTAATTTAATCTATGTTTTAGTGGCCTCATATATTACTAATAATTAATCAACTTTAACATGAAAACAGCATAATATAATAATATGGATAAATGCTAGGGGGACTATAGATGAATAGTGTGTTCCTGTTACTTCTATTATTCGTAATAAGAGAAAGTAAAAACAAAAAATTATTACCAGCAATTAATAAAGATTTACAACTAGAAATAGATATCCAGCAAACTAGAGAGAAAATTAGACTATTAAAGAAGATAGGTCCCTATTTTCCTGAGGTTTATTTGAATCCAATAAATAAGGCCATAGGAATAACAGAAAAAATAATCAAGCTATATGAGATATTGGACCATATTAAGATAAGTGAATTCAACTATGTGGAAAGAGCCCTCCCCGTTGAAAATAACAAAGAGCGCCTGAATTACATAGCAAATGTAATTGAAAAAGAATTTACAAAAGATCAAATAAGAACAATGGGAAAAGCTGTAGATATGATATTAAAGATAGATAAGATAAATAAAATGATGAATATGATGAACTTGATTATGGAAAACCCA
>ENA-OWOZ01002874-OWOZ01002874.1-bioreactor-metagenome-genome-assembly--contig:-NODE-2874-length-12183-cov-5.231621_pt1 | contig 12183 bp, 7 predicted proteins | sample MGYA00238140_ERZ651804 | MGnify/ENA primary metagenome ERZ651804 (study PRJEB26910, sample SAMN07631232) | bioreactor metagenome | isolation source: Switchgrass digestor | place: USA: Dartmouth... | reverse complement strand
GGGAGAGTAGGACGCTGCCAAATACATACATGGAAAAAAGGACTCTATTTCGTGGTGAAGTAGGGTTCTTTTTTATTATTTGTTTTTTGGTATACAAATTTTTTAAAAAAGTAGTTGCATTTGTTATTAAATGATGGTATAATTACTTAGAAAATTTAAAGAGTTAATCTTTAAATCAGTCCTGCGAGGCTGGCAAGATTGTAATTAGTAGTGATAATACTGTGAAGTATACAACTTCTTGCTGCCTGCAAGAAGTTTTTTTATGACTAAATTACAATCTGACAGTCCTTTAAAACAGTCCTGTGAGACTGAAAAGGAGAGAAGAAAAAACTCTCCTTAAAATTAAAAAAGGAGGTTTTTTTATGACAGAAAATGTAATTAGTAGTAAAAAGGATGTCCAATTGAGATATCTCGAAAATTCAAAAAAGGTAATATTAGCTTTGCAACATCTAATCGCCATGTTTGGTGCTACTGTATTAGTACCAATACTAACAGGATTGGATACATCTGTTGCCTTATTCACTGCAGGAGTTGGAACATTAATATTTCATCTATGTACTAATGGTAAAGTGCCTGTGTTTTTAGGTTCATCCTTCGCTTTTATTCCAGTAATACTAACGGTAAAACAGATGTACGATGGAGATTTGGCATATGCTCAAGGAGGTATAGTAGTAGCTGGATTAATATATGTTATAATCTCCTTCTTTATTAAGAAATTTGGTGTAGAAAGGATTAGAAAATATCTTCCTGCACAAGTAGTTGGACCTATGATAATGGTGATTGGTATGAATCTAATACCAACAGCATTCAACATGGCAAAAGGCAATTTAGTAATAGCTGCTATAACATTAGGGATTGCGTTACTAATAAATTTTAAGGGTAAAGGATTTGTGAGACAGTTAGGGATATTAGTAGGTGTTACTTCAGGATATATTATTTCAATGATAGCAGGACATGTAGATACTAGTGTTATAAAGAATGCTCCAATTATAGCTGTACCAGCCTTTAGTTTTCCTAAATTTGATATAGGGGCTATAGCAATAATTGCACCAGTAGTATTAGCAGTGTTCATGGAACATCTAGGGGACATAACTACTAATAGTCAAGTAGTGGGAAAAAACTTTATCGAAGATCCAGGATTGAATAGAACTTTACTAGGAGACGGCTTAGCTACAGCTGTTGCCGCATTAATTGGGGGACCTGCCAATACCACATATGGTGAAAATACTGGAGTTCTTGCAATAACCAAAAATTATGACCCATCAATATTAAGACTTACAGCCGTGTTTGCTATAGCTTTAGGGTTCATATCAAAGGTAGGAGTAGTATTGACTACAATTCCTGAACCAGTAATGGGTGGAATTAGTCTAATGTTGTTTAGCATGATATCTTTGATAGGTGTTAAAACTATAAAAACAGAAAAGGTAAAATATAACTGGAAAAATCTATTGATAATGGGAACTATCTTAGTATTAGGAATAGGAAGTGGAATTATAGAAAGTAAGTTTGGAATTTCCATAGGTATTCCAGTCAGCGAAACAGTAAGAATTTCTGGATTGAGTTTAGCAGCTATAGTGGGAATAATTCTAAACATAATATTGAATAGACAATAAAAATAATATGGTAAAATTAAGCTCCCTTTAAAAAGGGAGCTTTTTATAATAATTTTTTCACTTCTTCTAATGCCTTATCATAATCAGGATGAGTAGTTACTTCTTTTACGTATTCTACATATCTAACTGTATTATCTCTATCTAATATCACGACTCCTCTGGCCAATAACCTAAATTCTTCCATTACAAATCCATAATTCAATCCAAAGGATAGATCCTTATGGTCTGATAAGGTTATGACTCTATCTATACCTTTTGCTCCGCAAAACCTCTGTTGAGCAAAAGGCAAATCTACAGATATGGTTAAAATAAGTACGTCTTCTCCTAATTTTGATGCCGTTTCATTAAAGTTTATGGTTTGCAATTCACAAACTCCTGTATCTATGGATGGCACAACGCTTATTATTTTTATCTTATCCCCGGCATCTTTTAAAGTAAATGGAGTTAGGTCATTTTTTAATACAGTAAAATCTGGCGCTTTATCTCCTACTTTTACTTCATTTCCTAAAAGGGTAACGGGATTTCCCCCCATTGTAACTACACCTTTTCTTTTATTCATATCTCATTACTCCTTTATTTTATTAATGTATTTATTGATATTACATACCCAATATGAGATTAGATATTCAAACAAAATAGATGAAAGATGTAATTTTAGCTATTGGAATATTTATAAAGACCTATTAGACAAAATTATAAAATAAGTATAAAATAAGAAAGAAAATGTTTAAAAGTTTAATGGAGAGGAAGTTTGAAATGCCTAAAGTGATAGTAATTGGTGGAGGAGCAGCTGGAATGATGGCTGCAATCTCAGCAAGGAATCATGGTGCAGATGTAACTCTACTCGAAAGAAATAGCAGAGTTGGAAAAAAAATATTGGCTACAGGCAATGGACGATGTAATTATACAAACATTAATCTATCCATAAATAATTATCATGGGAAGAACAGTAAATTTCCCTATAGTTGTTTATGTCAATTTAGTGTAGAGGAGACTATCTATTTTTTTGAACGTTTAGGAATTACTCCTGTAGTTGAAGAAAACGGAAAGGTATTTCCTCAGTCCTTTCAAAGTTCTAGCATATTGGATGTATTAAGATTTGAATTGGAATATTTGAATGTTGAAGTAATTACAGAAGCTTATGTGGTGGATATTGAAAAGAGAGATTATTTTATTATCACATTAAAGGATGGAAGAAAAATACGTGGGGATAAAATCATATTAGCTACGGGAGGTAAGGCTGCACCTAATACTGGTTCTGATGGTAATGGATATAAACTGGCAGAAAGACTAGGCCATACTATAGAAAATATATTTCCAGGCCTTGTACAACTAAAGCTGGAAGGAAATTTTTTCAAAAAAGTATCTGGGGTTAAAATTGTAGGTGTAGCAGAATTGTATCATGATAATAGATTATTAAAAAGGGACAAAGGGGATATACTGTTTACTGATTATGGCATATCAGGTCCTCCCATTCTTCAATTGAGTAGGACTGCTTTAGAACTTATAAATTGCGGAAAAGAAGCAGAACTAAAAGTATCTATAATACCACATAAGTCACCAAAAGAGCTGTATGAGTATTTACAATATAGATTTTCATTTATGCCTATGAAAACAATAGAAGTAGGTCTTATTGGATTTATAAATAAAAGGCTGATAATTCCAATTCTTAAAGAGGTTGAAATAGATAGAAATAAAAAGATCGCTCACTTGAGCGTGGATGAGGTAAAAAGATTATGTAATATTTTAACAGATATGCGTTTCAAAGTAACTGGCAGTAAATCATGGGATGATGCTCAGGTTACAGCGGGAGGAGTTAAAACAGATGAGATAAACAATTCTACCATGGAGTCCAAACTAGTAAGGGGACTGTATTTTGCAGGAGAAATAGTTGATGTTGATGGAGATTGTGGAGGTTTCAATCTTCAATGGGCTTGGTCATCGGGATATGTAGCAGGTAAGAATGCTGCGTTACACTAGAGATATACACAGGAAAGGATGAATACTATGTTTACAATGAATAATAAACTACAGAAGTTATCAGAATCTGGAAAGAGCATAAGGGTTTCCATAGTTGGAGCAGGCAAAATGGGCAAAGGTTTAATAAATCAAATGTCTAATATAGATGGAATGGTACCAGCATTAGTTGTAAATAGACATATAGATAAGGCAATAGATGCGCTGATATCTTCAGGGATTTCCAGAGAGGATATAGTAGAGGTAAGTTCCCTTAAGGATGCAAATTTTTATTTGGAAAAAGGCAAATTTGTTGTTAGTGAGAATATAGAGCTTGCTACAAAAACCCACATTATTGATGCAGTGGTAGATGCTACAGGTGTTCCAGAAGTAGGAGCAAATGTAGCCTTGGATGCCATTGATAATGGAAAACATATAATAATGCTTAATGTTGAAACAGATGCAGTAGTAGGACCAATTTTATATAAAAAGGCAAAAGAGGCAGGAGTGGTCTATACTGGCACAGCAGGAGATGAGCCTGGTGCTACAATGGAACTATACAATTTTGCTGAAAGCTTAGGATTTGAAGTATTGGTTATCGGTAAGGGAAAGAACAATCCTTTAAATGTTTATGCAACTCCAGATATGGTTTATGAAGATGCCATAAAAAAGGAATTGAAACCCAACATGTTGGCTGAGTTTGTTGATGGCACAAATACAATGATAGAATTAACTTCTCTGGCAAATGCTACTGGTTTTGTACCAGATGTGACAGGATGTCATGGCGTAGAAAGTGATTTAAAGAATTTAACTAATGTATTGAAATTAAAAGAAGAAGGGGGCGTCTTAAACAACTATAAGGTAGTTGATTTTGTAAAGGGTATTGCACCAGGTGTATTTGCCATTATCACTACTAAGTCGGAAGAAGTCCATAAACAGTTAAAGTATTTAAGTATGGGATCTGGTCCTAACTATGTGTTATATAGGCCTTATCATCTAACATGTTTAGAAACCCCTCTAACCATATTTGAAGCATGTTATTACAAGGAACCAACTATTGCTCCTATAAAAGGGCAAGTGGCTGATACTGTAACTGTTGCTAAAAAGGATCTAAAACCAGGAGATAAGCTAGATTATTTAGGGGGATATACAGTTTACGGAAGTATTGAAAAACATGAGATAGCTAAAAAAGAAAATTTCCTTCCAATAGGACTTATTGATGAAAATACTGTAGTTAAAGAGCATATTAAGAAAGGGCAATTCATTACCTATGACATGGTAGAATTGAATAAGGATAAAACTGTATATAAATTGAGAATGTTACAAGATTAAATTATAGGTTAAAAAATAAACAATATTTTACAATAGTCATAATTTTGTGTAAAATAAAGTTAATTATCACTTTCGTTGGAGGGGTACTATGATCTATATTAGAAATGATGATAACAGGCCACAATTTAATCTAGCCTTGGAACAATATGTGTTTGATAATTTAGACCAGTTTGATGAAATTTTCATATTATGGATAAATGAGCCCACAATAGTAGTTGGGAAAAACCAAAATACCATTGAGGAAATCAATCTGGATTATGTTAGGGAAAACAATATTAATGTTGTCAGGAGACTGTCTGGTGGTGGAGCAGTATATCATGATTTTGGCAATTTAAATTATACCATAATATCTAAGTCTCAGAAATCCACTGCCTTTAACTTTGAGGCTTTTACTAAACCTGTCATAGAAGTTCTTGCAAAGCTTGGAGTAAAAGCAGAGTTTACAGGACGAAATGATTTAACCATTGATGGTAAGAAGTTCTGTGGCAATGCTCAATATGTGAAGAAAGGGAAAGTTTTGCATCATGGAGCAATTCTATTTGATACTGATCTAGAAGTGCTCAGCAAGGCCTTAAAGGTATCCAAGGATAAAATTGAATCTAAGGGAGTAAAATCTGTAAGAAGCAGGGTTACCAATATTAAGGATCATCTACAGGTGGACATTACCATAGAGGATTTTAAACAGCTTCTATTGGAGCATATGAAGGAAAATAGCAAGGATTTCCGAGAATATAAGTTGACAGAAGAGGATTATGAGAAAATAAACAAATTGATGGAAGAAAGATATGCAACTTGGGAGTGGAATTTTGGCATATCCCCTGAATTTAATATAGAAAAGTCTGAGAGATTCAACACTGGAAAGGTTCAAACAAAGATATATGTGGACAATGGAATTATAAAGGGAATAAAGATCTACGGTGATTTCTTCGGTAGTGGAGAAATATCGGATGTGGAAAATATGTTTATAGGTATTAAATATAAAGAGGATGAGATAGATAAAGTATTGGATTCTATAGATATAGGCTATTATTTTTCTGGTATCTCAAAAGAGGAAATAATGCGTTGTTTAATTTAAATAACTTGACAAATGAAATAGTTTTGATGTATATTAATATTCAAAATACATAGTGAAAATGCGATGAAGAAGAGAGTAGTAAAAGAATTTATTATACAGAGAAATAATCGTTTTGGTGAGAGATTATTAATAAATTCTTTTACGAAGATCACTTCGGAGCATAGCATCTGAAATAGCAGTAAGATGTTACGCTTAGTGCGTTATGCTAAAATGAGAGGTAAGGCTTTTTTTGCTTTACAATATGGGTGGTACCGCGGAAGTAATCCGTCCCTAAGTATGTTTACTTAGGGACTTTTTATATGTAAAAAATAAGTAGAAAGGATGAAGAAGATGAAGAGGTTTCCAGAGTTGTCTAATGAACCAGTAAGGCAAAGAGAAATGAAGATTTCAAAGTACTGGGAAGAAATAGACTTACTTCATAAGTCTGTTGAAACTAGAGATGAGAATAAACCTTATATCTTCTACGAAGGTCCTCCAACGGCTAATGGTAAGCCAGGAATTCATCATGTAATGGCTAGGACTTTAAAGGACTTAGTATGTAGATATAAGACCATGGAAGGATATCAAGTAAAGAGAAAAGCAGGATGGGATACCCATGGATTGCCAGTAGAAATTGAAGTAGAAAAGATGTTAGGCATTAACAACAAGAATGAAATTGAGGAATATGGAATTGAGAAGTTTAATCAAAAATGTAGAGAATCCGTATTCCAATATGAGAAATTGTGGAGAGAAATGACTACTAGAATGGCCTATGAAATCGATTTGGATAATCCATATATAACCTTGGATAATGATTATATAGAATCTGTATGGTGGATATTGGATAGATTTTTTAAAGAAGGATTTATATATGAAGGCCATAAGATACTTCCCTATTGTCCTAGATGTGGAACAGGACTTGCTTCTCACGAAGTAGCTCAAGGATATGAGGAGATAAAAACTGAAACTGTAGTAGCCAAATTTAAACTAAAGGGTAAGGACAATGAATACTTCTTAGCATGGACTACAACTCCTTGGACTTTGCCAAGTAACGTCTGCTTAACAGTAAACCCTGAAGTCACTTATTTAAGAGTAAAACAAGGCGAGGAAATATATTACGTAGCAGAAGCTCTAGCTAATCAAGTGCTAGGAGAAGACTATGAAGTAATAGAAAAGTTCACTGGAAAAGACTTAGAGTATATTGAGTATGAACAGTTGATTCCTTTCATTAAGATTGGTGAAGATAAAAAGGCATTCTTTGTAACAGTAGCTGATTATGTAACTACAGAGGATGGTACTGGAATTGTTCACACTGCTCCAGCCTTTGGAGAAGATGACTATAATACAGGAAATAGATACAATTTGCCTATGCTAAAACCTGTAGATGATGAAGGGAAGTTTACAGATACCCCTTGGAAGGGAAAATTTGTCATGGATGCGGATCCAGACATAATACAATGGTTAAAGGAAAATGGAAAGCTATATAAGAAACAAAAGGTAGTTCACAACTATCCTCATTGCTGGAGATGTCATACTCCTTTACTATATTATGCAAAGCCTAGCTGGTATATAGAGATTACTAGATTAAAGGATAAGTTGATTGAGAACAACAACAGTGTTAATTGGTATCCTTCCTTTGTAGGAGAAAAGAGATTTGGAAACTGGTTGGAGAATTTAAACGACTGGGCTATATCCAGAAGCAGATACTGGGGAACTCCCCTACCACTATGGAGATGCAAAGATTGTGGCCATGTTACAAGCGTAGGTTCCAGAAAGGAATTGGTGGAAAAGGCTATTGAGGATATTGATGAATCCATTGAACTTCATAGACCATATGTAGATAACATTCACTTTAAATGCGAAAAATGTGGCGGCATAATGGAAAGAGAGAAAGATGTAATCGATGTATGGTTTGATAGCGGTGCAATGCCTTTTGCACAACATCACTATCCTTTTGAAAATAAGGAAAACTTTGATAAGCTATTCCCTGCAGATTTTATATGTGAAGGTATAGACCAGACTAGAGGATGGTTCTATTCTTTAATTGCTATATCTACCTTTGTAACAGGCAAATCTCCTTATAAAAATGTATTAGTTAACGACTTGATACTTGATAAAGATGGAAAGAAGATGTCAAAGTCAAGAGGAAATACAGTAGATCCTTTTGAACTATTTGATAAGTATGGTGCAGATGTATTGAGATGGTATTTAATCTATGTATCACCACCATGGACACCAACAAGGTTTGATGAAGAAGGATTAAAGGAAGTAGAAAGCAAGTTCTTCAGAAGCTTAAGAAATGTATACAATTTCTTCTCTTTATATGCTAATACGGATAATATTGACCCAAGGAGCTTTTTCATAGAATATGATAAAAGGCAAGAGATAGATAAATGGATACTTTCCAAATACAATAACCTAATAAAACAAGTTAGGAAGGATATGGATGAATTTGAATTGACAAAAGTAGTTAGAGCAATTCAAGAATTTGTAGTTGAAGATCTATCCAACTGGTATATAAGACGTACTAGAAGACGTTTCTGGTCTACAGAACTAGATGACGATAAGAAATCCGTTTACAATACTACTTATGAAATACTAGTAGGCATATGTAAGATGATAGCACCATTTGTACCATTTATATCAGAAGAGATATACAGGAATTTAACAGATAATGAATCTGTACATTTAGACTATTATCCTGAGCCAAATGAAGAATTGATAGATATGGAATTAGAATATAGAATGGATTTAGTAAGGGATTTAGTAAGACTTGGTAGAGCTTCTAGAGAGGCAGTTAAGATAAAGGTACGTCAACCATTAAGAGAGGTTCTAATAGATGGAAAATATGAAGATAAGATTAAGGATTTAGTACCCCTTATAAAAGAGGAATTGAATGTTAAAGAAGTAGTGTTTGAGAAAGATCTAAGCCAATTCATGAACTTCTCCTTAAAGCCAAACTTTAAAGTAGCAGGACCTGTACTAGGTTCCAAGGTTAAAGCTTTTGCCAAAGCATTGAATGAACTAGATTCTCATGAAATAGTCAAAAAGCTAGATGAAGATGGAAAGCTAGTCCTAAACTTAGAAGGAGAAGATATAGAGATTACTAAGGACTTCATTATGATAACCATCTCTGCAAAAGAAGGTTTTGATGTAGCAATGGAAAACAATCTATTTGTAATTCTAGATACTACTCTTACAAGAGACCTATTAAATGAAGGATATGCTAGAGAGTTTATCTCAAAAGTGCAGCAGATGAGAAAGTCTAATGGCTATGATGTACTAGACAATATCAACATCTACTATGATGGTGATGATGAGATAAAAGAAGCAGTAGATCTATTTGAGGATTACATTAAAACTGAGACATTAGCCCTATCTATTACAAAAGTAAAAGATGACACTCTTGAAAAACAGGATTTAAACGGTCATATGACTGGAATAAAATTAGAGAGAGTAGAAGAATAAAACCCTTATTTAAGGGTTTTATTCTTAAAATTATCATATTGCAGAGAAAATAAAGCTAATTTATGATATAATATAAAATATCTGAAAAAATAAATTATTTGGACATATCCGACTAAAAGCACTAGGATAAACAACTATTTCATGATATAATCATAAAAGACGACTAGGAATGTTGGAGTTAAAATATTTTAAATTTCAGTAATCTTTTTAATTAATACAAAAAGTTGGCTAAGGGGGAAGTTAAATGAAAGTATATCAGACTGAACAAATTAGAAACCTAGCTTTAATTGGTCATGGAAGTAGCGGTAAGACAACTCTAACTGAAGCGCTATTGTATGCTACTGGTGTAACTAACAGACAAGGTAGAGTTGATGATGGGAATACCATGTCTGATTTTGACAAACAGGAAATTGCAAGGAAGGTTTCAATTGGTACATCTGTAATTCCTATAGAGTGGAAGGATACTAAGTTTAATTTATTGGATACTCCTGGTTATTTTGATTTCGTTGGTGAAGTATACAGTGCGCTTAAAGCTAGTGAAAGCGCTTTAATATTAGTAGATGCTTCGGCATCTGTAGAGGTAGGTACAGAAAAAGCTTGGAAATATACTCAAGAGTATAATATTCCTAGAGCTATATTTGTAAACAAGATGGACAAGGAAAATGTTAACTTCAATAAGGTTTTAGATGATATAAAAAATACCTTTGGAGATAAAATAATACCTTTCACATTGCCAATAGGAGAAGCAGAAAGCTTTAAGGGAATAGTAGATGTTATAGATGAGGTAGCATATGAATATAACGGCAAGGATTCTAAAAAAGTTGATATACCAGCAGATATACATAGCCAAATTCAGTCTATTAAAGATCAATTGATGGAAAAAATAGCAGAAACAGATGAAGTGTTAATGGAAAAATATTTTGAAGGAGAAGCCTTCACTGAAGAGGAAATCAAAAAAGGAATTAAACTTGCTATCAAAAACGGCGATTTAGTACCACTTCTTGTAGGTTCAGCTGAGAAGACAATGGCGGTTGACTCCATTTTGAATTTATTCAAAAACTTCATGCCAAGTCCATTAGACATGGATGTAAATGTGGGATATAAAGATCAAGAAAAAGTCGAAAGAAAACTAGATGTAAAACAACCATTCTCCGCATTAGTGTTCAAAACTATCGTTGACCCATTCGTAGGTAAACTTTCCCTATTCAAAGTTCTATCAGGAAAAATTACAAAAGATCAAGAAATTTATAATTCCAGCAAGGAAAAAGGTGAAAAGCTAGGTGGATTGTTCGTATTAAGGGGTAAGAATCAAATAGAAGTTCCAGAAATAGTAGCTGGGGACATAGGAGCTACAGCAAAGCTTCAATTAACCCAAACTGGAGACACATTATGTGACAAATCTAGCCCAATAGTCTATGATAGGATTAAATATCCAGAACCAACATTGTTCCTAGCAGTAGAGCCAAAGGCTAAAGGGGACGATGAAAAGATAAGCGCTTCATTGACTAGACTAACAGAAGAGGATCCAACATTTGTTGTTAATAGGAACACTGAAACTAAACAGCTATTAATAGGCGGTCAGGGTAATATGCAACTTGCAGTTATAGTAGATAAATTGAAAAACAACTTTGGAGTAGATGTGAACTTAAGCAAACCAAAGGTTGCTTACAGAGAAACTATCAAAGGAACTGCTAGTGTTCAAGGTAAGCATAAGAAACAATCTGGTGGAGCAGGACAGTACGGAGATGTTCATATAAGATTTGAGCCATGCGAAGAGGAATTCGTATTTGCAGAAGAAGTATTTGGTGGTGCAGTACCTAAGAACTTCTTCCCAGCCGTTGAAAAGGGATTAAGGGAGTCATTGGAGCATGGTGTTCTTGCAGGATATCCAGTTGTGAATGTGAAAGCAACTCTATTTGATGGTTCTTACCATCCAGTTGACTCAAACGAAATGGCATTTAAGATTGCTGCATCATTAGCTTTTAAGAAGGGAATGGAACAAGCTAATCCAGTATTGCTAGAGCCTATAATGAGAGTGGAGATATTAGTTCCTGAAGATTATATGGGAGACATAATGGGAGATATGAATAAACGTAGAGGTAGAATACTAGGAATGGAACCACAGGAGGACGGATATCAGTTGGTTATTGCTGAAGCACCACAGGCTGAGCTATTTGAGTACGCTATAGATTTAAGAAGTATGACTCAAGCAAGAGGAAGCTTCAGAATGGAATTTACAAGATATGAAGAAGTACCAAGCAATATAGCTGAAAAGATAATAGAAGAAGCAAAAGCTAATAGGGAATAATAAATGAGCAAAATGGGCTTTCATCTATATAGTATATAAGATGAAAGCCTTTTTTAATTAGGCTCTTTGTCAATAGTTGGGGTGGGATTTTTTGCAATCCCGCTCCATTACTATTTTTAGCCCTAATTTTGTGTTATGAATGAGATGGATAGAGATATACGTGTTTTAGGGTGCACTTAATAAACCTAGCTAAAATGTAGGCTTTTTACAGGTATTCACTTTTAAGATGTTTACCTAGTACAGTGAAGAATCCTATTGCGAAATCTATAAAAGTTTTTAAGTCCAAAAGATATTCGTTTTAATACCTTGATCTTATTGTTGAAACCTTCAGTTGGGCCGTTAGTATAACCATATTTAAAAGCATTTTTAATTTCTTTATGCCATCTTCTATATGTATCTGCACACTTCTCAAACTCTGGTATTCCAGAGCTTTCTGCATTTTGAATCCACTT
>ENA-OWOZ01002865-OWOZ01002865.1-bioreactor-metagenome-genome-assembly--contig:-NODE-2865-length-12212-cov-3.777256_pt1 | contig 12212 bp, 11 predicted proteins | sample MGYA00238140_ERZ651804 | MGnify/ENA primary metagenome ERZ651804 (study PRJEB26910, sample SAMN07631232) | bioreactor metagenome | isolation source: Switchgrass digestor | place: USA: Dartmouth... | reverse complement strand
TCCATCTCCATATACCATGACTTCTATAGTTTTGCCAGTTTTCTCGAAAAGCTGCTTTTGTATTTTGTCCACCAAAGTCTGGCAATCCCTCGGGAAAAGCTTTATGCTGTCCTCAGTGGCTTTATTTGAGCCCAGCAATCCATATAATTCATTGTATCCACTGCCATCTATGGGTGTTGTCAATATATCCTCAAGACCGTAGACTTTTTCTCCTCCATTAGCATGGAGAAGCCTTTTGGTCCTTTTTCTTGTATGGATATCACAGACTAATACACTTTTTGTATAATCCAATATGGTTTTTGGGTCATTGGAGAAAATTATCTCACATTCAATACCATATTCTTCAACAATGGATTTGTAGTATTCTATATAATCTACTCCTGTAAAAGTATGCTTATTATAACCGAAATAATTTCTGAATTCCTTTTCTGTCAATACATCAGTCCAGGGATTTACTCCCTTCACATCCAGCACATCTATATCTACCAAATGATTGCCTACCTCGTCGGAAGGGTAGCTGAACATTATCACTATTTTCTTCGCTCCCTTTGCTATGCCTTTTAAGCATATGGCGAAACGATTTCTGCTTAAAATGGGAAATATAACTCCGATTGTATCGTCAGCGAATTTACCACTGATATCCTTTGCAATGGCATCGATGCTTGCATAGTTACCCTGAGCTCTGGCTACCACAGATTCGGTTATGGCCACCACATCCTTATCATATATGGAAAAGCCTTCTGATTCCGAGGCCTTCAACACAGTGTCGACAACGATTGAAGGTATATCGTCGCCCTGCATTATAATGGGCGTGCGCAGGCCCCTAACTACAGTACCAACCATTCTTTCCATTCCAACATCTCCTCATAATTCTCTTTTTGGGTTTAATATGCATTTCCCTCTTGTACTATATACTATCATATGATATAAGTAAAATAAATATCCTTTATAACGGGTATAAGAGGAGGTTATATGGTGGTAAAACTTGAATTATATAGGGTTTTTTGTGAGGTGGCAAAGCAAAAAAGCCTCTCAAAGGCTGCGTCTTCCCTTTATATGACCCAGCCTGCCGTCAGCCAGTCAATAGCACAATTGGAAAGAGAATTGGGACTTAGGCTTTTTACAAGGACTTCCAAAGGTGTTATACTGACTAATGAAGGAAAGCTGCTGTTTGAGTATGCAAATTCAGCCATTAACCTTATAAACAAAGGTGAAGAAAAGCTTGAGGAATGGAAAAATTTATCAGCAGGGGAATTGAAAATCGGAGTAGGAGATACCATCTCCAGGTATTTTTTACTGCCTTATTTGGAGAAATTTCATAAGTTATATTCAAATATAAAATTGAAAATAATGAATAAGACCACATTGGAGCTTTGTGCATTGGTTAAATCCGGAGAAATAGACATTGCAATATGCAACTTGCCCATAGAAGAGCCAGCACTGGAGATTATAAAAATTATGGATATACATGACATATTCGTATGTGGTAATGTATACAAGGAAAAACTCTCCTCTGCATTAAGCCTGAAGGAACTGAGCAATCTTCCTCTAATACTATTGGAGCCTAAATCCAATTCAAGGAGATATGTGGAAAAGTTTTTCTTATCTAAAGGCATAAGCATAAAACCGGAAATTGAGCTGGGTTCCCACGACCTGCTGCTTGAATTTGCCAGGATAAACCTGGGTGTATCCTGCGTAATCAGGGAGTTTTCCCAGGAATATCTGAAAAAAAAGGAACTTTTTGAAATAAAACTCAATGAAAATATACCAGAAAGAAGCATAGGTATATGCTTTTTAAAAAGCGTGTCACTGTCGCCTACATCAGAAAGGTTTGTCCAAATATTAGGAAAATCTTGATATGTAGATGGCACATTTTTTTTAGCGGACGTGGTATAATAACATTACAAAGCGTTTTAATAATAGGAGGACAATTTATGAAAGAAGGAACAGTTAAGTGGTTTAATTCTGAGAAAGGTTATGGTTTTATAGAAGTTGAAGGCGAAAAGGACGTTTTCGTTCATTATAAAGCTATACAAGGCAATGAAGCCCATAAGAATCTTGAAGAAGGGCAAAAAGTTCAATTTGAAGTGGAGCAAGGACCTAAAGGGCCTCAGGCAGCAAATGTTGTTAAACTATAATAAGCAAGCAAAAGGGGCTGTGGCAAATACTGCAACAGCCCATAATTATTTAATAGGACGTTTTTTATGAAGCTGATTTCATGGAATGTAAACGGTCTCAGGGCATGTGTAGGTAAAGGTTTTCTGGAGTATTTCAAGGAAGTAGATGCAGATATTTTCTGTATTCAGGAGACAAAGCTGCAGCAAGGGCAAATAGAATTGGAACTGCCTGGTTATGAGCAGTATTGGAATTATGCAGAGAAAAAAGGCTATTCAGGTACTGCAGTGTTTACCAAGATAAAACCTGTAAGCGTTAAGTATGGCATAGGAATGGACGAGCATGACCAGGAAGGCAGGGTCATAACATTGGAGTATGAAGATTTCTACCTGGTCAATGCATACATACCCAATTCCCAGAGAGAACTGGCAAGATTGGATTATAGGATGAAATGGGAAGATGATTTCAGGGAATATCTGATGGAGCTTGATAAAGTAAAGCCTATAGTGTATTGTGGCGATTTAAATGTGGCTCACAAGGAAATAGATTTGAAAAATCCCAAGTCCAACAGAAGAAATGCAGGATTTACCGATGAAGAAAGAGAAAAGATGACAAAGCTTTTGGATTCAGGCTTTGTGGATTCCTTCCGATATTTCTATCCTGATAAAGAGGATGCGTATACCTGGTGGTCCTATATGGGCAACGCCAGAGCCAAGAATGTGGGATGGAGAATCGACTATTTCATAGTATCAGCGAGATTGAAGGATAGGATGAAGGATGCAGAGATTCATTCCCATGTAATGGGAAGTGACCACTGCCCAGTAGTGTTGGAACTTTTGTAAGGAACGCATTTATGCGTTCCTTTAATAATAATTTGTTATATCTGAGCTACCATCTATTTTTACATTTGCAATTACCTTCACCTTTACTTTGTCAAGAAAATCTTCTGTGGCAAGTTCCGGATATTTCTTTTCTATAGCTGCTTTCAGGTTAAACACATCTATGCCCTGCTCCTTGAACTTCCTAAAAAGTTCCATACAGCCTTCTTCCACAATTTTTTCAACCTCGGCTTCTATGGCTTCTCTGATAGCATTTTCCTGAAGATTTATACCACCTTCAGATCCAGCAAAGCTGGCTCTTACATTAACTGTTCTTATTACATGGATGGTTTTACCGTCATAATATATTTTTCCCTTTGTTTTGCTGCTTTCGCTTTCTAATATTACATGCTTGCCAGGTTTTTCGGGGTTTGTTACATTAATGGTTCCTTTGTGCTTTAGTCCTTGAAAATGTCTATAAAATCTGCCTTCCTCAAGGCTCATCTTTCCTACCATTTTATCATCCTGTATGACAGCCAGGCCTTTAATATCTATTCCCTGATAGCTTGGATTTTGATGAAGACCAATCATGTTTATAACATTAATTTTACTTCCCAAGCTCTTATTCAGCATAAACTCACCAAAGGTGGTTTCACTGGTATTGGCAAGAGCTTTTTCGTTCTGCATAAGAAGATTGAGAAATATGCCTACAAATTTATCTTCCTCCATTTCAATTTTTATTAACTCTTCAAGTGGGCAGCAAGCAATGAAAATATGCTGTCTGATTAAAGACTCCTGATCTCGTAAAAGGAAATCCAGGTAATCATCCATACCTTTCATGGCAGCTTTTTCACTGAATAAAATGGCTCTATTCATAACAAAGGATATGGGATATCTTGAATTCAAGTTCATGTTTCTTATAGCCTGGAAGATGGTTTTGCCTTTATTCATAAAGGTGACCGCTTCTTCTTTTCCTTGTAATTCCCCAGCTTTCCTGCCTGCAACAAAAACCTCTCCATATGCTACAACATTATCATCTTCATCCACATCTATTCCAAAAGCAGTAAGGAAAAACATTCTGTTTACATCCTTGTAATTATAACAACTAGTGAGAATTAGGGTACTTGCCAGTATAATAAAGCAGATAAATCTTTTTTTCATTCAGCATCATCCTTGATAAAAATATTATGGCTGATTTCATCAAAGTCCCCTCTGAATATGATGTCTTTATACTTAAAGGTATTAAGGGTACCCAAAGGGTATAGACAGGGATAACCACAGCTTGTAAGGCTAGAGAGATGAGAACAAAGCAGTATAAAAGCGATATAAAACCCTGGAAGACCCAGCAAACCTGAAAACAGGATTATAATTATATTCCAATAAAATATGGAAACAGATAGTGTGGGCACCAAAAAGGAGGCAATGGAGGTGAGAGCTACTATCATAATGGTTATTTGAGAAGCAAAGCCTGAGCCAACAGCAGCATCACCTAGTATCAAAGCTCCTACAATGCTTAGAGTTTGTCCTATAGGCTGTGGAAGTCTTATACCCGCTTCCCTCAGAAGCTGGAAGAATATGAGCATCAATATTACCTCAACTATTAAAGGAAACGGAACTCCGTACCTGGAAGCTGCCATGTTGAATAGTAATATATAAGGCACCAGGTTAAAATGATAAGCAAAGAGAGATATATAAATACCAGGCAGCAATGTAGAGCTAAGGAAAGCACCCCACCGTAAAAGGACACCAAAAGGAGAAACATATTTATTTAAAGTGTAGTCATCGGCAGTATGGAAATTCTCAATGAAGAAATAGGGGGCTGTTATGCATAAGGGTGTCCCGTCAACAAAAATTGCTACTCTTCCTTCTCCCAGCTTGGCGGCAGCAACATCAGGTTTTTCTGTAAAACCTAAGGTATTAAAGGAACTTTTGGTGACTGTCAGTTTTTCTTGAATTATATTTGCATATATGACATAATCCATACTAATATCATCGATTCTTTTGGTGATAAATTTCACTACATCATCAGGTGCGCTGCCTTCTATATAGGCTATTACAACCTTAGTCTTAGATTTTTTTCCTACTGTAGTACTTACCAGTTTTAAATTTGGGTCCTTTATTCTTCTTTTCACAGCAGAAATATTATCCTGCAAAATTTCATTGAATCCTTCTCTGGGTCCTTTAAAAACACCGCCTGTAGGAGGGATATCCAGAGACCTTTTAGCATAACCGGGGGCAGAACAATAAATAACTTCATCCAAAAAATCAAATATAAGAACCACAGCCCCAGAAAGTATATGATTTACAGCTTCGTCAAGAGACTTGATACTGCCTATGGTAGCTGAAGTAATGACCTCTTTTTCCAGAGTTTCCAGGTCAGTAATGATTTTATCTTTGTTTAAAATGGGAGAAATCACGAATTCACTTATGAATTGAATATTGACCATGGTATCATCGTATATTATTTCCACATTGCCTTCATGGATTTCTAAACTTCTGTATATGATTGAATAATTGTTGTTTAGTTTTTGTTTTATTGAAGATACAGTAACTGCACTCATATATATCACCCAACATATTTTTTGCATGAAAAGGTATAATATGCACAAATTAAAATAAATAACAGTCATGTGAGGTAATGTATGGATAAAATAAACACAAAGCATTTTGCTTTTCTTCTTTTAGCTACAGGTATTGTATCCCTAAAAACCTATCCCGGAGTGTTTATGAGAGATGCAGGCAGAGATAGTTGGATTGCTGTAACTGTTGCATCTGTGCTAATATTTGCCTTTTATATTTTTATAATCAGCACATGTAAAAAGACTGAGGTATATAACATGCGCGAGATATATGAGAAGGCTGTAGGGAAGAGATTGGGAGATATATTCATAGCATTGTTTATTGTGAACTTATTTGCAACTCTTATTGAATGTGTGTCTGCAGAAGCTAATTCCATGCATACCAACATGCTACTGGAGACCCCAACATGGTATTTGATGATATTTTTTGTATTTCCGATAATATATACAATACGAAAGGAAATCGTATCTATCATTACAGTTACAGTCATAGGCATCATTCTCATAATGATGGCGGGAATAAATCTAGGAATTCTTACTGCCAGATACAAAGACTGGAGCTTGCTTTTTCCTATATTCAAGGATGGGCTGAAATTCAATTTTTTTGTGGCTTTAGCTAAAATACTGGGGTTGTATGGCAGTGTATCCATAACCCTTCCCTATCTCATCAGAGTGAGAAATAGGAAGAGTATAATAAAGCATGTTATTATAGCATTGCTCATAATAATTCAAATGGAGATTGTGTCTACAACTGGAGTTATAACTACTTTCGGTACTGTTTTAGCCAATACTATGCCTTATCCCAAGCTTATTCAGACTCAGCAGGTGAGCTATTTCAGATTTCTGGAATTTGGTGAACTATATGTAATGCTGCAGATACTTGGGGGTTGGATGCTGAAATATCTAATATCCTTTTATGCTATGCTTAGTCTTTTAAAGGGATTTGGGTTGAAAAGGAAGCATCTTATATGGATTACATATATAGTGAGCTTAGCTGCATATATATCATCATATTTTATAGCTGATAACCTGTTCAGGCTGTTTACATTTTTCAATATATACTCCTATTTATCCTTATTTAACTTTATAATCATTCCCCTTATCATGTTTACAATTTTTGCACTCAAACAATCTTCATCAACACAAAATTAGAAAAATATAACTATTTTATTAGAGGAATTATGCTTTTTTTCTAGAATATATAAACTCATACTATATTTGTATACAAGTTATTAGATGAGTATGAAATTAAGTATACATAGATATGTAGTTTTTATGGAGATGGATTATATGAATAGAAATAAAGTGCTGTCTTATCATTATCTTAAGGTGCTTGCCATTGATTTTGTAATATCAATCATTCTATATTTTGCTTTATGGAAAGTCAATGTCTATGCTGTTCATAGTATATTGGAAAGCTTATGCTTATTTATTGCTGCTGCTATATTCTTGATAGTATGGAATACTGCAAATGAAATACCTGATAAAAAGCCTTTCTTGGGTTTTGCCATACTACCTATCCTTATTTTTGATGCCTTTCATGTATATCTTTTTGCAGTCCCCATAGATTCAGGCATACAATCCTCAGACTTTGCTATTAAATTCTGGATATTGGCACGTTTGACAGAAGTCATTGTATTATACATTGTGTCCTTAAGCATCCCTATAATCAAAACTAGCAAATGGATTTATCTTGCTACAGCTATAGCGATACCTTTTGCTATAGCTGTATTGATGATCGAGTATCCAGATATATTGCCGGATTTGCTTACTGAATCAGGATTGACATCGGTGCAAAAAGTTGCAGAAATTGCAGTAGTATTCATTGCATTTCTGAGTTTGCTTAATATAAAAAAAGAAATGCACAACGAGTTTGTAAAGACCTACAGGTATCTACTGATGGTTCCACTCATAATCATTGCTTCCCAAATAATGTTCATAATTCCTAACTCGCCTTCTTCAATTAGCTGGATATATGGACATGTATTAAAGATAACCTATTATTATTACTTATACAAAGAGGTATTTGTCAGCTATGTAAAATACCCTTATAAAATGATGGAGGATAAAAACAAAAAGCTTCAGGAAGCATATCATCAATTGGAACTAAACAGGCAGGAGGAAGAAAGGAAGCATAGTTTATTGATCCAGCAGGAAAAACTTGCTCTCCTTGGTCAAATGGGAGCAGGCATAGTACATGAAACCAGAAATTATTTAACCACAATAAAGGGCAGTTGTCAGCTCATGGAGGTCATGACTAAGGAATCAAATTTATTAAAGCATGTAAAAAAAATTAACAAGAGCATAGATGAGATTGATAGTATAATAAGCAGATTTTTGTATATGTCCAAGCAAAGGGATACAGAGTTTGAGGAAGTATCTATATGCGATTTGGTTCAATCAGTAGAAAGTCTGATAATGAGTACATCTTTTATGAAAAAGATAGATATTACATTTGAAACTTCTAAGGAGGAAAGATATTTACTCTGTGATGAAGGTCAGATAAATCAAGTTGTTTTAAATCTATGCAAAAATGCTGTTGAAGCGATGGAAGACACGGCAGATCCAAGATTGGAAATAGAAACAGGTTTTAATGAAGAAAAGAACGAGATGTACATAAGGGTTACTGATAACGGTAAAGGTATATCTGCTGAGGAACTTGAAAAAATAGGCAATGCCTTCTATACCACAAAAAAAACAGGAACAGGTTTGGGGCTATATGTATGCAAACAAATTGTAAAAGAACATGGGGGAAGAATTGAGGTAGTAAGTAAGCCTGGAAAAGGAGCAAGCTTTATCGTGTGGCTGCCTTGCATTGATGAAGAACCACCAGAAGAAATTGCGAACGATGCAAGTTAAAACATAAAACATGAAGAATATAATAAAAATGTCTGTAATATTAATAATAAAGGCTTATAGTGGACATAATATATTCTAATATCAGAATGACAAAAATAATATTTAATTAAATGTTCGTGTATAGTATAATAGGCTAAAGATTATAAATTCTATAAAAGGAGATATGAGGCATGAAGCTTGTTTATAAAGGAAAGACCAAGGATGTATATTTATTGGAAGACGGTAACTATATGTTGAAGTTTAAGGATGATATGACAGGAGAGAATGGAGTGTTTGATCCAGGCTCAAACACTGTAGGTCTGACTATGGAAGGAGCTGGTAGGGCAGGACTCAGGCTTACAAAAATGTTTTTTGAAATATTAAGGGACAAAGGTATACCTACCCACTATATAGATGCGGACATTGACGCCGCAACTATGACGGTTAAACCGGCTACATTATTTGGCAATGGATTGGAAGTAATATGCAGATACAGGGCAGTTGGAAGCTTCTTGCGCAGATATGGCATGTATGCCAAAGAAGGTCAGCCGCTAGATGCATTTGTGGAAGTTACATTGAAGGACGATGCTCGACAGGATCCTCCAATTACTGAAGACGCCCTTGATATGCTTGGTATTCTCACCCATGATGAATATAAGATACTGAAAGATCTGACAAAGAAGATTGCAGCAATTGTAAAGGATGAGCTAGAGAAAAAAGGTATGGATCTTTATGATATCAAATTTGAGTTTGGAAGAATAGGTGAAGATAATCATATAGCATTGATAGATGAAATATCCGGAGGAAACATGAGGGCCTTTAAGGACGGGAAGCAGGTAGAACCTCTGGAGCTGGAAAAGCTGATGTTGGAGCAATAGAGATCAGCAAATCAGGGAGCTTACTTTGGCCTAATTGGTTTATTAATGTAAACTATGGTATAATCGAATACAAGCTCGAAGCTTTATATCACTCGTATAAATATTTGAAAAGGAGGAGTTTATATGGGAATAGTTAAGCTAGAGGCTTTTAATCGAGATCAGAAAGGTTACAAGGTAAGAAAGGAGAATTTTGTACCAGGTGTCATCTATGGCAAAGGCATAGATCCAATCACAGTAAAGTTCAAAAAGCAGGATGTGGATAAAATAATCAAAGACTTTGGCAGTAGAACCAAGCTGACAGTAGTATTAAACGAAAAGGAAAGCTTCGGGTTTATAAGGGACACTGAAAGGGACAGCATTTCGGGAGAGTTGATTCACATGGATATCCAAGTGGTTAACGAAGAGTCGGAGGTAACTCGTAATGTGCCTTTAGTTTTCAAAGGTACAGATACATTGGCATATAAAAAGTTGATACTCCAAAGCCAGACTGATGAAATTCTGCTTAGAGGAAAGGCAAAGCTTATACCGGATACAATTGAAATCGATGTAAGTGATGCTAAGAATGGGGATAATATAATGTTGACAGACATTAATCTGCCCGAAGGTGTGGTATGTATAAGTGCAGATGATGCCCCTATAGCAGTATTTACACAAATTAAGACACAAGAGGCAGATGAAGCTGCTGAATCTGAAGAACAAGCCAATACAACAGCATAGACAAAAGTATTTAATACAATAAATTGTGATATAATAAAAAGGGGTTATCTTATAAGATAGCCCCTTTTAGAACTATTCATTTTGAAAGGAAAGCAGCCATGGAAAAGAAATCACCCATGTATTATTTTATCTATACCATTTTCATCGTAAGCTTTATTCTCATAACCTTCTTTGGGATAGGTCCTGTACTTTTCGCTGATGGAACAATGAGAGAGCGGATATTGACAGCCATTATTGTTTTGATTATATATTTTGTATGGGGATTTTTGCTAATTAAGTGGAAAAAACATTATAAATAACAGGTTTGGAAGGTAATAGAATGAGAATTAATAAGTACATAGCAGAAAGCGGCGCTTGCTCAAGGAGACAAGCAGATAAGCTGATAGAAGAAAAAAGGGTTACTATAAACGGCAAAGTATGCGAATTAGGTACTGTTGTTGAGCCTGGAGATGTGGTATCCATAGATGGCAAACCTATAAAAGCAAGGGGTAAAAAGAAAGTATATATAGCTTTAAACAAACCGGTAGGCATAGAAAGCACCACAGATAGACGAGTCCAGGAAAATATTGTGGACTTTGTAGGCCATCCCGAGAGAATATTTCCCATAGGAAGGCTTGACAAGGATTCGGAGGGCCTTATTCTTATGACCAACGACGGAGATATAGTCAACAAGATTTTGAGAGCAGAGAATAATCATGAAAAGGAATATATAGTGACAGTAAACAAGCCTATAACAGATGACTTTCTCAAGGGAATGTCTGAGGGAGTAGAGATATTGGGAAGAAGGACAAAGCCCTGTAAGGTATATCCAATAGATAAGACCACATTTCGCATAATACTGACTCAGGGATTGAACAGGCAGATAAGAAGGATGTGTGAGGTATTTGGCTACAGGGTGCTGAAGCTAAAGAGGATTCGTATAATGAATATAAGACTTGGATTGTTGAAAACAGGCCACTGGAGAAATATAACTCCTAAAGAACTTGATGAATTAAAGCGACTGCTTAAATAGGGACAATGGGGACGGTTATTTTTGTCCCCTTTTTAGGTATAATAATATTTGAAAGGAGGAGACCAATGGAGGTAAATGCTCAAAGGGTAGAAAGATTAACTGAATATGTAAAAGGTGTATTGGAAAGAAAAGATGGCACCATGCTTTACAATGAATATAAGGAAGATGTGCAAAAGGTTACTCCCCAGGAAACATTTCAAATATTCTACAACCAGCTTCAAAGAGGCATTGAAGCTAAGGAAATACTGAAGATATTGGATAAGGTCATACATGTTTTTAATAAATCCTTAATCCAATATGAATGTAAGAAGCCAGAAAAGGACAGCTTTCTGGATACATTGATGGAGGAAAATGAAGCCCTTGAGGATAAACTATCTGCCATAAAGGAGATAATTAAGAAAAAAGATTTTAAGAACAACAAAGATGAGTTATTGAAGAGGATTCAAGAGCTTCAGCAATTTGATGATCATTACCTGAAGAAAGAGAACATACTTTTTCCATATATGGAGAAAAAGATGGAAAAGTTCGAAGGGCTTTCCATCATGTGGGCCCTCCATGATGAAGCAAGGGCCTCTTTGAAGAAACTGATATACATACTTAAATCCGAGGAACCCAGTGAAACTGATTTCAACCCAGAGATAGGGAATTTATTTTTCATTTTATACGGTCTTGTTTATAAAGAAAGATATATTTTATTTCCCTCAGCCATGGAAGTCATTGATGATAAAGAATGGGAGGATATGAAAAAACAAAGCTTTGAGTATGGCTTCCCCTTTATTGAAAGGCCTCCTATAGATAAGGATGATATGTTGAAAGAAGAGGATAAATTGGTGAGGCAGGGACAGGAGTTGGTGATGAAGACAGAAACAGGAGAGTTAAGCTTTCAGCAGGCTCTTATGATATTCAATGCACTTCCTGTAGATTTGACATACGTAGATGAAAACAACAAGGTGAGATTTTTTACAAAGCCTAAGGACAGGATATTCCCCAGATCTCCTGCTGCCATAGGCAGGGATGTAAAGAACTGCCATCCGCCCCAGAGCGTTCATGTAGTAGAAAAAATAATTGACGAATTCAGAAAAGGTCATAAGGATTCAGCAACTTTCTGGATTCAGATGAAAGAAAGAACAATCCTTATACAGTATTTCGCACTGAGGGATTCAGAAGGGCAATACAAAGGAGTACTTGAAGTGAGCCAGGATATAACGGAGATTAAAAAAATAGAAGGGGAGAAGAGGCTTTTGGAGTGGCAGTA
>ENA-OWOZ01002861-OWOZ01002861.1-bioreactor-metagenome-genome-assembly--contig:-NODE-2861-length-12224-cov-5.298428_pt1 | contig 12224 bp, 9 predicted proteins | sample MGYA00238140_ERZ651804 | MGnify/ENA primary metagenome ERZ651804 (study PRJEB26910, sample SAMN07631232) | bioreactor metagenome | isolation source: Switchgrass digestor | place: USA: Dartmouth... | reverse complement strand
CTGGTTTTCTATTTAGTAATTCTTGCCAGAAAGAAGTCATTTTATTTATTTCCATACACAAAATTTTGGATATTCCCATTCGCCTAGCCCCAATTTTTTATGTGTATATTCTCCACAGTGGGGCTTATCCTCACACAAATAATGTTTTGTGCAAACATATCGATGTTTACATCTGTTAGTGATACGGTACAGAGGCTTTTTATTACTTTCTACAGCACGCTTAATAATCTCTCTGGTTATGGTAGAAGTACTTTTCCTCAAATATTCAGCAATTTTTTTGATCGAAATTTGTTGATCAAGTAATTGTTCAATTTGCTGGCGTTCAAGATAAGTAAGATGTTTATTTTTAGCCATGGTAATCACCTCAATAAATGAAGACCGCAAAGATACAATACTACTATGCTGTATGTTGATATAAATTGCAAGACTAAATGCAACCGACAGTTTGGAAAAACTAAATGCAACCTCTTCTTGTTTAAGGGGTCGCATTTAGTTTGTCAATTAACTGGGACAAGGAACTGGGACAAGGAACCTGTCCCCTTGTCTTTCTTTGAATGGGGATTGATTCTAACCCTTAAATGTAGTATAATACGGAAGGTTCTGAGTCAAAAGCAGGGAGAAAAAAGAAATTTATGGCAATTATATCTTGACTTAGAGCAAACCAATGCGACAATGTTAAACCAAAGGAAAAGGGAAAGGAAGGGAAAAAATGTCTCTCAATTGGATCATCACTGTACTGTGTATCATTGCTGCAACACTTGCATATGTGGTTTGGAATTATATCCGGATTCTCAAAATGCCGGAGGGAACGGCTGATATGGTTGAGATGGCTGCAATTATTCGCTCCGGTGCGAATGAATTCATGAAAACCGAATATAAAACCATTGCTATTGTTGTCGTTTTGATTTCATTGGCTTTATCACTTTTTGTAGAAAAAACCAGCGGTATTACTTTCCTGGTAGGCGCTGCCATGAGCAGCTGTGCGTGTGTGCTTGGAATGAAAAGCGCTACGTACGCTAACGTAAGAACAGCCAATAAGGCACGTGAAAGCATGTCCATAGGTGATACTGTTAAGGTGGCGCTGTGCGGGGGCAGCATCTCCGGTTTGAGCGTACAGGCTTTTGGAATGCTCGGCCTTGCTGCGGTTCTGCTGATTTGGGGCGGAGTCAACCATCAAACCGATGGCAGCGGTCTGCTGATTCACCTCCAGGGAGTCAACGCTTCTGTGATGCGCGTATCAACATATTCGCTGGGATGTTCTTTGGTAGCCATGTTCAACCGTGTCGCAGGCGGCAATTATACAAAAGCTGCGGATATTTCCGCTGATATTCTGGGAAAAATCCGTAATGATCTTCCTGAGGATGACAGCAGGGTTCCGAACGTAATTGCCGACTTCATCGGTGACAATGTCAATGATATTGCCGGTAACTGCTCAGATCTTCTTGAGAGCTTTGTTGCGACAATGTCCGCTACCATTATGATTGCTGTAATCATGTTCCAGAAATTCAGCATCGAGCAAATGTTCAATCCGACAGTGATCTTCCCGATCGCCCTTGCGGGAGCAGGTTTGTTGAGCTGCCTGATCGGTATGCTGTATGCGAATGTGAAAAAGATGGGAAGCGATCCTTCTCACGAATTGAATCTTGCCACTTGGATCTCTGCGGGATTGACGGTTATTCTTGGTCTGGGGGCATCCTGGCTTATCTTCGGAAAGATCGATGCCGCCACATTCGAAACATTCGGATGGAAAGCAAGCTGGTTGAGCCCGTGGATCTGTGCGGTGTTCGGACTCGCCAGCGGTGTGGCAATCGGATCCATTACCGAATATTATACATCTTCTGACTTTAAACCTACCCGGAAACTTGCTGAAATGGCACCCGAGGGCGATGCCTTTGTTATTACCAAAGGTGACGCGATTGGAAGCCGCAGCTGTCTGCTGCCGATTCTAGTGATCGGTATCGCGCTTTTCGTCAGCGGAAAAATAGGCGGTACCTATGGCATTGCAGTTGCGTCTCTCGGCATGCTCGCTTTCGTCGGCACTACGGTTTCCATTGACGCGTTCGGACCAATTGCCGATAATGCCGGTGGTCTGGCCGAAAGTTGCCACCTTCCCGATAAGGTTCGCGAGATTACCGACAAACTGGATTCCGTTGGTAATACGACCGCAGCCATCGGCAAGGGTTTCGCCATTGGCAGCGCCGCATTTGCAACGGTCAGCCTGATCGTTTCCTATGTTGGAAATTTCACTCCTGCAAACTCGGAAATGATTCTGAATATTGCCAACTTCACCGTGGTTGCCGGCGCGATAATCGGCGGTGCCCTGGTGGAATACTTCAGCGCAATTCTGGCGGACAATACGATTGAATCCGCACGGGAAATGGCTGATGAAGGTGACAAACTTTTATCTGTTCCCGGTGTCCTGGAAGGCAAGGTTCGCCCGGACTATAACCGTATGATTCAGATGGCAACGCAGGGAGCCCTCCGCAAAATGCTGTTTCCTTCCGTATTGGCAATGTTGATTCCTGTAATCAGTGGATTTGTTTTCGGTGTTGATTTTGTTGGGGGCTTGTTGATTGGGGCTACGATTGTCGCTATCCCGCGCGCCATCTTCATGGGGAATTCCGGTGGAGCGTTTGACAATGCGAAAAAGTACATCGAATCCGGAGCTCTGAAGGGGCACGGTAAAGGAACGTTAGCGCATAAATCAGCGGTTACCGGTGATACTGTCGGCGATACACGCAAGGATGTCGTCGGTGTTGCACTTGATATCTTTATAAAGACTATGTCAACAGTTGCAAATACACTGGTCAACGTTTTCCGAAACTTCACACTCATCCGGTAACATTCGGCGAACTGAATGATTTTTACCCCGTTTGCCGTCGCAGTCTGCCTGATATTGGCAGATTGCGGCGGTTGTTTTGTTCTCAGTTTTGGACTTCTGTTTCAGCTGTACAGCGATTCTTTCAAAAATCACCGATTCCTATAACAGGAGTAGTATTGTCTGATCAAGTCAAATTATTGGATTGGAAAGCTCGTAACATAAAAGTAATAAAGCATTATGATCCAAACGATGCACAAATTAAAGAAATAGACGAAATTATTGATGAATGTCTGGCTAAAATAGCTACATACCTGACATAAAGACCCTATGAGCTTTTCGATCGACAATATTATTCTCCATTTTTTTTATTCCCTTCATCATGGAAATTCAACGATATATATAAGTAAAATGTGTATTTGGCGACTTACATTTTGCCAAAAAGAGTGGTCTCTTGTTCATTTTATCCTGTAACAATTTTACACCTTGCTTTAACACTTTACCTCCCCTTATTTCAGCGGAAATACGTATATTAGGGCTACGGATCCTGTTCAGCTTCGGAAAGAACTGATGGCATCGATCGAATTGAGTACCCCGGGAAAAGAGATTGTTCTGACCATGAGCCTGGATTCACTTTTTATCCTGTCCGCCCTGTCGGATATTACGAAACAGCAGAAAGCCCGGATGATGCTGGGACAATTGAATGAGCCTGCTCCGCCGAAGATAAATGAAATACAGAAATTCCTGGATGAGGCCGTGAAGGACACGGATCCGAGATGGTGGCTTACACCGTTCCTTTACAGCATTTATGGCCTTAACAGAAAAATCAATGTTTCCGAGGAATTGAAACAGCTTCAGCAGCTTGAGATTGCCGACGAGAATGCCTGACAGGAAACTGTTCTGCAGTAATTGCGGCAGTGAACGGAAGCCGGATGCACGGTTCTGTTTGAACTGCGGCCAAAGACTGTAATCGCGTAATCACGGGGACAATTCACTTTTATTGGAACTGTCCCCGTGAATAAATGATACCCGCATGTTGAATACACAAGAATTATCCCTGTGCAAACCCTCCTTGTTTGAACAATAAATTGTTACTTCCGCCCGGGCCATCGTATTCCTTTCATTTGGTTATTGATTGCTCTCTGAATTCTTTAGGAGTCTGTCCTGTAAGACGTTTGAAAACAGTCTGAAAATGGCTCTGGGACGAAAATCCCAGGTAACTGGATATTTCAGATAAAGGCTTGTCTGTGTTTGTAAGCAGATTTTTAGCCCGCTCGATCCTCTCATGAACAATAAATTCATTAAGTGTTTTTCCGGTTTCATTTTTAAACCTTGCACTAAGTTGATTCCGGTTGATAAAAAAACGGGTTGATAATGTTTTGCAGGATAAATCGGCGGAGATATTCCTGCGGATATAATTTATTACTGAAGCAACAAGAGGACTGATTGATGTATCTTTACCTATAGAAAAAACATGTTCTGTAAAATCTAATGCCATTCTGTAATTTAATTTTATAATGGCTTCTATTGAAAACAGCTCTTCGCATCGGCGAATATACATATCGCTTAACTGGTATGCCTGGTCTTCATACATTCCGCCTTCTATTGCTGCCCTGGATATCAGCGTGGTAGCAACAATGAATAAATTTTTCTGCTGACGAACTTGATTATATGAGAGTTTTCCAACATTGCCATGAATATGTGATGAAAAGAATTTTTTCAGGCCTTCAACATCTCCTTCACGCACATAATTAAGCATCTCTTTTTCAAAAGAGCGTGTGTAATAAAATTGCTTTTCGTGGTTCGACAGTGGGGACACTTCTTCCTGGGAGCTTGTAATTATAATGTTATCCTCATCAATTTGCTGACATGCTACTATTTCAGTTATATCTTTACGTTCTCCGTTAAAATAGAAATTTAATAACAACAAAAAATGCAAAAAATTTTCTAATGAAAACGCAGGAATTTGTCGCATTGCTGAAAGCAACTGATCAAATTCCATGGGAGTTATGCCAAGAGTGAAAGCATAGTCCCTTTTTTCCTGATGGATGTAATCTGTTTGCCCTACCGGACCAAAAATAATGGTAAACTCATTATGCTGAATTGTCCCGTAAAACTGGTAAAAAGGAGTGCAGAAATAACTAATATGTTCATTGTTTGCAAGTAAAGTTTTTTCATAAGGAACAACAGGATCGACAGGCATATTTGCCATACCAAAAGAATGTTTCAAGACGTTATTCTGATAAACACGGGCCGGTATGGCAGAAATACCTGTAATACAGTTGCAGGCGTAAAGTATATCGTCTAATTGCATAAAAACTGTCGTCTCCTATTTTACTATTTCATAAAAATCATACATAGTATCGTGCAAATTTGCAATATAATGTTGCAAATCTGAAATGCACAGCATTATATATTTGCTATAATTTTGATACAATTCAAACAATTATATCTTTTCCATTAGTGTTTTGCATAGTGGTAAAAGGATGTGTTTGAATAAATAAATTTGCCTTAAATTTTAAACTTCAATACGTAAGAGAATAATTATACATACCATATCAAAGGAGAGACCATTCTATGAAATATTTAAAAATGGTGGATAAGGAATGCTTCAATTCACGTATTACCGATAGTAATGTACAAAAGCGCGAAAAATGGTTTGGTTATCTTGTCGGTCCGTCAGGTGCATTGCTTCTTAATGCTGTGTTGGCTTCTTATCTGAATGTTTATTATACAGATGTGTTAAAGTTAACCCATATCTGGGGCGGGGCTTTTTTGGCTCTCTTTCCTGTTATCAGTAAAATTATTGACGCTGTTACCAATGTTATAATCGGCCAAGTTATTGAACACACGCGTACAAAACAAGGTAAAGCAAGACCATGGTTGCTGCTAAGCGCACCGTTAATGGCGATAACCGGCATCCTGCTGTTTACTGTGCCTAAAAGCAGTGAAACTGTACAAGTTATTTGGGTTATGCTGAGTTATAATTTGTTTTATTCCATTGCTTATACAATCTATAACATGAGTCATATTCTGATGGTTCCCCTGTCTACAAGGAATATAACACAGCGGGGCGAATTGTCCGTTTTCAATAATATAGCTGCTATTACGGTCAGTGGTATTATTGTTGCTTTAATTTTTCCTATGCTGATATTACCGTCATTGGGAGTAGACCCTAAGAAATGGATTTCTGTAATGGCAATTATATCTATTCTGGCTTTTCCGCTTACATTGATTGAGTACTATTTTACCAAGGAGCGAATAACTGAAGAATTTGCAGAAGCAAATCAAAATGAAGTAAACATAAAAAGCCAGCTTAAGGCAGTATTCACTGACAGATACTGGGTTGTAATAATTCTTTATTATTTTATCTATACTATTGGAGTCAATTTAAAGAATATATCACTTGTATACTATTGCAACTATGTATTAGGCAGTTATAATGATGGCATTACCCAGACCATGATATCTGTCATCGGCGGGATTCCAATGGGTATTGGGATCTTCGTTGTATGGCCTCTGGCCAAAAAATTCGGTAAAAGAAATATAACTATGATAGGTTTTGTTCTCTATGCAATCGGAGGAATTATATGCTTAATTAATCCCCGAAGCATGGTTGTGGTACTCATAGGTCAGTTTGTAAAAAATATGGGCGGTTTGCCCAGTGCTTATGTATTTATGGCACTTTTCGCCGATGTATTGGATCATATTGAATGGAAGGCAGGATTCCGTGTTGATGGTCTGTCGGCAGCTGTTAATACTATTATAGTCACTATATGTTATGGACTTTCAAACGGCTTATTCAATATATTACTTGCACGTTCCGGATACATAGCACCTGTATTGGTAGATGGAAAAACCATTGCCGCCAGTCAGAACCCTGCTACTCAGAATTCTATCATTTTTAGTTTTATAGGTTTGGAGGTTGTTACAGCTTTTATTTTAATAATTCTTCTGGCATTCCTGTCTGTTGAAAAGGTTATTGACAAAGAGCAGGCAGAGATTAAGGCAAGACTTGGAAAAATAGAATAGTGTAAGGTGAAAATATTGAAAAAACAAGCATTCAGATAAAAACGTTCAAAGAGTATATCCAAATTATGATGGCTATCAGAGAAAGTCAATGAAATTGCAACGGAATATTGAAACGAGATAATACGAAAAACAGGAGGAAAAACATGCCCTGTCAAATGACGCTCGAGGATAAAATTGCTTTATGCGAAGGAAAAAACTTTTGGGAGACCAAGGAATTTCCGCATTATGGCATTCCGTCTGTTTTTATGTGTGACGGGCCCCATGGACTACGTAAGCAGGAAAATCAGGAGGATCACATGGGAGTAAACGTATCCCGGCCAGCAACCTGCTTTCCGGCAGCAGTATCAACTGCCTGCAGTTGGGATACAGAATTGATGGGGAAAATCGGTTCAGCTATAGCCGAGGAAGCATTGGACCAGGGGGTGGGTATACTGCTCGGACCCGGGGTGAATATCAAACGCAATCCTTTGTGTGGGCGAAATTTTGAGTATTTTTCGGAGGATCCTTACTTAGCCGGGAAAATGGCGGCAAGTTACATTAAAAATGTCCAAAAGTATGGTATTGGAGCATGTCTTAAGCATTATGCCTGCAATAACCAGGAATATAAGCGCTATATATCTGATTCGGTACTGGATGCCCGCTCTTTACATGAAATATATCTGACACCTTTTGAAATTGCTGTACGGGAAGGAAAGCCTAAAGCCGTAATGTGTGCCTACAATAAAATAAACGGAGTTTACTGCAGTGACAATGAAGAATTACTTACCCGCATCCTGAGGGATGAATGGGGGTTTGATGGTGTTGTTGTAACTGATTGGGGTGCAATGCATGATCGTATGGCAGGCTTTAAGGCAGGCTGTGACCTGATGATGCCTGGCGGCAGTAATTATATGTTGCAGGAGGTTCTTGATGCCGTTTCAAAGGGTATACTGGATGAGTCATTTATTGACCGGAGTGTACAACGTATTATAAAGATGGTGTCTGAAATTAATCCGGCATTAAGCAAAAAGATATATTGTGACTATAATGCACATCATCAGTTAGCACGTATTGCAGCTGAGCAAAGTGCGGTTCTGTTAAAAAACGAGGACAATATTTTACCACTGAAAAAAGAACAGAAAATAGCAATTGTAGGTGATATGGCTAAATGCATGCGTTATCAGGGGCTCGGATCAAGCCATATAAACGCGACCCGGATTATACAACCGGCTGATATTATGGGAAACAGTGTAAGCATAGAAGATGCGGATGTTGCAGTAGTGTTTACAGGCATGCCTCCTGAGTATGAGAGTGAAGGATTTGACAGGGAGAATATGGAAATTCCGCGAGAACAGGTAAAGCTAATAGAGTATACCGTGGCCAAAAATCCAAACACAGTGGTGGTACTGTTTTGTGGAGCACCGGTAGAGATGCCCTGGGCTGATAGCGTTAAAGGGATTCTGTATATGGGTTTACCAGGACAGGCAGGTGCGGAGGCGGTGAAGAATTTACTGTACGGTGTCGCTAATCCTTCGGGCAAACTTGCTGAAACCTGGCCAATAAAATATAGTGACTGCCCGTCATCAGCTTATTATCCTCAGCGGGATGGCCAGTATCGCGAAGGTATTTATGTCGGATACCGGTATTATGACAAGGCAAATGTTCCTGTACGCTGGAAATTTGGTTTTGGACTTAGTTATACTGAATTTACATATTCCAATCATCCATTAGATAACGATACTGTCCGGATTACGGTTACAAACACGGGAAACCGTCCGGGCGCTGAGGTAGTGCAGTTATATATAGCACCTCCGCAGGACGGAATATATCGGCCGGTTAAGGAACTGAAAAGATTTGCAAAAGTTTATTTGCAGCCTAAAGAAAGTGTAGAGGTAAGTTTTGATTTGGACAGGCGGTGCTTTGCAATATGGGATAACGGCTGGAAGGTCCCGACCGGCAGGTATACAATTCTTGTGGGCGGAAATCCTGACAAACTTATTGTAGTTGGAACTGTTGTAAAATCAGGTGAAAAAGTTAAAGTTCCCGAATGGCAGCCCGGTTCATGGTATGAAAAGCCTGTAGGTTCTCCGGCAATGGAACAATGGGAATTGATGATCGGGCGAAAGTATGTGCCGTATATTTTGCAAAAAGGTAAGTTTACTATGAATGATACGGTTATGGATATGAAGGAATTTTCGTTGGTTATGAGGGTTATGTACTGGGGTGTCAAAAAGACTGTTTCCAAACATGCAAAACTGGGAACACCTGAGTTTCGGATGTTGATGGAAGCCAGTGCAGGGAGTCCATTACGCAATCTGCAAATTTCCGGCGGCATAAAACCAAATTTATTCGAGGGACTGCTTGCTATGGCTAATGGTAAGTTTTTTCAGGGATTAAGAATTTTATTGGGTTTTAGAAATAAAAAGTAATAGGTTTGTCCTGTAAAATGATACTTTGAGAAGTGGTTTGCGCGAAATCAAAGGAGGCAGGTTATGCTGAAAATATCTTATATCAAAGTAAACGGATTAGAGAAAGGATTGATCACTGATACTGCTCCAAACATTAGCTTTGCCCTGGAATCTGACATAAAAGGTGAAGAACTCGAATATGCCATTATTAAAGTAGGCGATTGGGAGAAAAAAACGAATGATCAGCTAAATAACATATATGACGGGCCTATGGAACCTTTTACAAATTATGATGTATACATAGAAGCAAAGGGATTAAGCGGAGAGACTGCGTCGGCTGCAGCAAACTTTAAAACAGGGCGCTTGGATACACCATGGGTCGCGAAATGGATTACTGATATGAGTTATAATTTTCCGGATAAAATGTCTCCTAAACCTATGACATTCCGGAGAAGATTTGAGTTAAACAAAAAAGTACGCCGGGCCTTCTTCAATTCAACCGCTTTGGGTATATATGATTTATATTTAAATGGTGAAAAAGTAGGGGAGGATTATTTCTCACCGGGATTTACTTCTTATAATTATCAAATTCAGTATCAGACTTATGATGTGACAGAGCTGCTTAACAAAAATAATGAGATTTTGGCCATTGTTGCGGGCGGCTGGGCAGTTGGTTCTTATACTTACAGACGAAAAAACAAAATAAGTGCAGACAGGCAGGCTTTTTTATGTGAGCTTCGTATTGAGTACGATGACGGCACTTTCGATATTGTTAAGACAGATGAAAATTGGGAAGTTACTTTGGATGGAAATTATATAATGGCTGAGTGGTATGATGGTGAAACTTATGATGCCACGGTAGATCTTCATAAATCCGGTTGGAAAAAAGCAGATATTACGCGTCCTCGGGGAAATCCGAAACTTTTGGCTCAATATGGCCCTCCTGTTCGGGCAATGGGGAAGCTGCTCCCGGTTTCAGTTAAAAAGGCAAAAAGCGGCGAATTTATCTATGATTTTGGCCAGAATTTTGCTGGTGTAATTTATGCCAAAATCAGAGGTAAAAAAGGACAAAAAATAACTATTCGCCATGCAGAAGTCTTGTTTGATGGCGAATTATTTGTTAAATCATTACGTACTGCCAAAGCTACTGCAACTTATATTTGTAACGATGGTGATCAAATTTATTCTCCAAGATTTACATATATGGGTTTTCGTTATGCAGGTGTCAGTGGAATTCAGCCAGAGGATATAGAACTTTCAGCTCTGGTTTTGCATTCAGACATTGATGAGATAGGATTTTTTTCCTGTTCCAACGAAATGGTTAACCGGCTTCAAGAAAATATTCGCTGGAGTGCCAAGTCAAATTTTGTAGATATTCCGACAGATTGCCCGCAAAGAGATGAACGCCAGGGATGGACAGGAGATATTGCAGTTTTTGCCGGAACGGCCTGTTTTAATTTCGACATGAGCAGATTTTTTGATAAATGGCTGATGGATATGCGTGCTGAGCAGGGACGCGGCGGAGGAATACCTATGGTAATACCCAGGGCCGGAGACAGCTGGCCGGTTATGGCAACATCCTGCTGGGGGGATTCATGCGTATTGGTCCCATGGGCAGAGTACATGGCACGGGGCAATATAGAACTTCTCAGAAAGCAGTATCCTACAATAAAAAGATTTCTTAAAGCCGCTAAATGGTGGTCAGGTTTTTTATCTGTTACACCTAATGGCCGGTACATCTGGCGATGGCCTTTCCATTTTGGTGACTGGTGTGCGACTGAGGGGACTGCAAAAGACTGGATAGCCAAGGGTAAATGGATTGGTACGGCTTACTTTGCCAATTCATGCGGTATAGCTGAAAAGATAGCCGAAATATTGGGATATGACAAGGATGCTAAGTATTATCACGATTTACGGAAAAAAATTATTAAAGCCTACCGGAAAGTATTTACAGATGGCTCGGGCAAGCTCAAAAATGAATTTCAGACTGCTTATGTTTTACCTTTATATTTTAATATGGCTGAAAGCACAGAGGCAGAAAATATGGTAAAAAATCTTGCAGGTTTAATACGGAAAGCCGGCAATCATTTATCAACCGGTTTCCCCGGTACCCCTTACATACTTTTTGCTTTATCAGATAATGGAGAAATTGATTTGGCCTACAATTTGCTTTTACAAGAAACATGTCCTTCCTGGCTGTATGAAGTCAAAGCCGGAGGTACCACAATTTGGGAAAGATGGGACGCACTGCGGCCGGACGGAACAGTTAATACAACTGATTTACTTAAGCCCGGGGACGATTCCGGTGGCGGTATGGTCAGTTTTAATCATTATGCCGGTGGAGCTGTGGGAGACTGGTTGTATAGAAGAGTGGCCGGAATTAAAGCAACCAGCGGAGGATACAAGACTTTTATAATTGCTCCAAAACCCGGAGGCGGCTTAAGTTGGGCCAAAGCCACACATCATAGTCCTTATGGTGAAATTGTAAGCGACTGGAAGATTGAAGAAAATGTATTTTCATTAACTGTCCATATACCCTGCAGTACAAGAGCGCTTATTATTCTGCCTAATGGTGAAAAACATAATATATCCAGCGGGTGGTATACTTTTGAAACAGAATGGCCAAGTTAAAAGAATCATGCGCAGGGAGTATAGTGCAAAGATTGCTGTCTTACCCTTTGTAATTAGCAGAGAAACACGGTGATCGTAAATTCTAAATAGTTCATTTAGCTGTGAAGAATAATAACAAATGGTGTTAAACCAGAGCAATGTTTAGACCATTGGGGCAGTTCTGCGAATCTCAAGTATAAACCGCAGGAACTGTCCTAAGTTTATTATGCGGAAATGTTCCGTCAAACGACGTTTTTACAGAAATCAGCTCAAAACCGGTTGACATGTTCCCGCAAACAGATGTAAGCGTCAAAGAAACCCTCACATAGTATATCGGTTGTGTAGTTGATACAATCACAGTAAAACAAGTTGAAAAA
>ENA-OWOZ01002860-OWOZ01002860.1-bioreactor-metagenome-genome-assembly--contig:-NODE-2860-length-12229-cov-3.657505_pt1 | contig 12229 bp, 12 predicted proteins | sample MGYA00238140_ERZ651804 | MGnify/ENA primary metagenome ERZ651804 (study PRJEB26910, sample SAMN07631232) | bioreactor metagenome | isolation source: Switchgrass digestor | place: USA: Dartmouth... | reverse complement strand
GATAATTTGTTTTGTTGCAGAAACATTGTACCAGAAAGTGTGGCAGGTCCTCAATTTTCATTTAACTTTACAAAACGTTGTTAATTGAAAGGAGGAAAATCATGAAAGTAGAAGTAGTAGAATACAATAGAGAATGGCCATCACTATTTGAAGAAGAAGCTCAAAAGATTAAAAATATCCTTGGAGACGAGTTAATTGAGATTCATCATATTGGAAGTACTTCGGTTGAAAACCTAAAAGCCAAACCAATTATTGATATTATGCCTGTTGTGAGAGATATTAATAAAGTTGACAATTACAATGAAGAATTTATTAAGCTGGGTTATGAGCCAAAAGGGGAATATGGCATAGCTAGAAGAAGATTTTTCAGGAAGGGATCTATAATAAGGACTCACCATGTCCATATATTCGATACAAGCAATACCTATGAGATTCAAAGACATTTGGCAGTGCGGGATTATTTAAGAACACATCCCCAGGATGCATTTGAATATGGAGAGTTGAAGAGCAAATTAGCAGCTATGTATCCCTCTGATATTGAAGCTTATTGCGATGGTAAAGATGCCTTTGTTAAAGAGTTGGAAAGAAAAGCATTAAAATGGTATTTGGGTGAAATGTAAGTGGGGGAATGGGCACGCTAAAGAAGTCTGGGAAAGACACGGTAAGCATGATACATATATGACCATGGATGAAATAAGGGCATTAGCAAAAAAACATATACCCACAGCAAAAATAAAGAGAAAGCTTTTTTTGGAGATATTTATTAGTATGGCAAAAGTAATCTGTATACTTATTTAGCTTCATATAGGGGTGAGAATATTGGTTGAAGAAAGAAAGAAGATAAGGTTGCTTTTATACGGAAGTATGTTTTTGGCTATTATATTTGGAGTGTATGCTCAAGATATTGCTTATTTATTGTATTATAATTTAGCTATACCTTTACTGGCGGGTTTGAGCATTGTAACTATATTTAGCATACTTTTCTTTTTGATTCCACCTATATTGATATCCAAGGTTAATAAACAAAATAAATTTGGAAAGAAAGAAATTAAAATATATTTAGGTGTTAATGCTTTAATAGGTATAGTTATATCTTTATTTTCATTAATTGTTTTGGTAGCATGGTGGGGTTAATATAAAGAATTATAACATTCCATGCAGCTCTGACTGATAAATTTGGTGTTGCTTGGAACATCGTAGCGGAAGAAGCACCAAATCATAAATAACAGCCGAATTCTTTTATCGTGAGAGCATAAGAAACAAGGGTTTTTGATAGAGTATGCTTTTATATAAATGATTTATATTAGGGGGAATAGTGATGGTCATTTATACTATTGGATTTACAAGAAAATCCGCTGAAGAGTTTTTCGGGTTACTAAAAAAGAATGATGTTAAGCATCTAATAGATATTAGATTAAATAACTCCAGTCAACTAGCAGGATTTACGAAAGGAAGCGATCTCAAATACTTTTTAAGGGAGTTGTTAGGTATTGGATATATATGATACAAAGTTAAGCCCGACTAAAAAAATTATGGATAGCTACAAGAAGAAGTCAATTTCATGGAGTGAGTATGAAGAAAAATTCATACAGTTACTTGATGAAAGAGACGTTAAAAAACATGTAATCGAAAATCTTTATGATATTTTGGATGGTTGCTGTCTTTTATGCAGTGAAGAAACAGCAGAGAAGTGTCACAGAAGATTAGTTGCTGAATATATACAGAGAGCATTTCCAGATAAAGAAATAAGGATTGTACATATATAATACAGAAATAGATATATGGAGAGACATAAAAAAATCAGCGAAGTAGTAGGAAGAATTCCTATAGCTTAGCTGTTTTTTTATGCAAAAATTTTTTGTACAAGTGTTAACATTTTTGTACATGCCTAAATATATTGTACTGAGGGATAAAGCAGGAACTTTATTTTCTATAAAAAACATGCTTTGAAAGGAGGGATATTATGGCACCGAAAGACAATGCTATAGACAAGAATCTGCAGCCTTTATATGATAATGAATATGAAGAAGAAGAGCAGACTAATTTTCAAAAACAGATAAATAAGCAAATTAACTACAATCCTTTTGTTCAAAAATTAATTATAAAGCAGGGACAGGGACAAAAAGCAGAAAACGAAGCAGAGAGTGAAGCGGAGGCTAAGGCAATAGCAGAGGCTGAAGTTGAAAATGAATCTGAAGAAAAACCATACGGAAGGTCATATAGATAAAGCAATTAATGAATGAATAATATAGAAATTTTATATAATGAAAGGGGGGCCAATTAATGGTAGACATCAAAGACAATAAGTTTAATGTGGATTTGGCTAAGCATATTGAGAAGGATATAGATGTTGAAAAAGAGTTTGAGAAGGACAGCCAGTTCAGCAAACAGAAGCAATTCAATAAACAATACAACTATAACTGGTTTGACCAAAAAGTTATAGTAAAGCAGGCACAGGGACAAAGAGCAGATAATGACGCAGACAGTATCTCAGGTGCTGAAGCTACATCTGTAGCAGGCGCCGAAGGTAAAAGATAAAATCAGGTAAATATTTTCTCCTAACCTCACAAAGGAGATGAGTAATGCTATGAAGGATAATAATGAGACACTTCTACTTGAAGATAATGATATTGATAAGAAAAAAGTGAGTACTGGAACCAATAAGAAGCTACAGCATCAGCAAAGCTTACAAAGCAACAAACAGGATTTGGATCAGGCGGTAGAACTTGATGTAAAACCTTCACAGCTCAATCTCCAGAGAATAGACGTAACAATAAACAATAAAATTGAGAATTATTTGGGAAGAATTATTGGTTCCGTATTAAGGGAAACAGATGGAGAACAGGTGGCCAATGCGGTGATTCTACTATACTTTGGATCAAGAACAGAATTTCCTGTTTATAGAACTGCTTCTGATGAAAATGGGAATTTCGCTATAGATAATTTACCACCTGGGTTCTATACAATTGTTGCAACGTTTAATGATATGCAGTGCATGGCGCGCAATATAAAAGTCCTTCCAGGCGAAATTTGTGAGCAATCCTTATCATTAGTACAAAGAGTGAACTATGGTTTTAACCAGAATACTTGGTAGGTTACAGGCTTAAAAACATCTCCTTTCTTGTGATAATAGAAGCAGGAAAGGAGATGTTTGCTTATGCTAATGTATGATTATCAAAATAGAAGTCAGATAATTTAGTAAGTTAGAAAGCAAAACAACAGAGTGTGGACGAAATCCTGATAAATGAGAATATAGAGCTGGATGTTGTTCATAATATATTATTGGTACCATTAAGGTTTCATGCAAGGAATGAGATAAGTTGAAAAACAATATGGAAATACTTGACATAGGCTATTATAAATTATATAATTTGGATAACAGTTATTAATTGAAAATAATTAACATTTAAACATTTTGCATAGACTATGTTAAACTCATTGACATTGAATGGATGTGAATACAAGGGACTTTTTATTATTACTATAAAAATAATAAATAGGAGGATGAAAATATGCCTAACTTTGCTAATCCGTTTCAAGGAAATGTAGTTCGTAAGCTGACAAAAGAAGAATTGATTCAGGCGATACGTCTGAATATTGCAGGCGAACTTGAAGCTATCTATGTTTATGACGCCCATGTCCAAGCGACAGATAATGAAATAGCTAAAAAGGTTATTGCAGATATTCGTGATGAGGAAAAAGCTCATGTGGGAGAATTGATGGAACTCCTTAGAATTCTTGATCCTCAGGAAGCAGAATGGTTTGCTTCCGGTCAGGAGGAAGTCAGAGAAATGCTAGAAGATTTAGGGATCAATGTACCCAAGGAAGAAAAGAAGAATAATTCAAATTCTCCTACCGTTGGTAGTCTATTAGACAAGTAGAGATGTTTTGGATATTAATAAGGAGGTTAAATTATGAGTTATTTATCAAGAGAAGCTTCTACCTTTTCTGATAAGCTTTGGGAAGATATAGATGCGGCAGTTATTGAAGCGGCTCGCAGAGCTCTTGTTGGCAGAAGATTTTTGCATATATTCGGCCCCCTTGGAATTGGAGTCAACTACATAGCCATTGACGATGTGGATGAGGTTGATGAAGTATCAGAAAAAGGTATCATTACTACTAAGGGAAGAAAATATGTTGAAATACCTACCATATATGACGATTTCACGTTGCTTGCAAAAGATTTGGAGAATAGCGAAAAAATGGGTTTTCCTGTTGATCTTTCAAAAGCCATGGCTTCGGCGGAAGCCTGTGCATTAAAAGAAGATAGATTAATATTCTATGGTGATAGTGAGCTTGGGTATGAGGGATTGCTAACTGCAGAAGGCATCAATAAAGTTGCAAAAAAAGATTGGTCTGAAGGAGAAAATGCTTTTATAGATGTGGCTTCTGCCATTGAACTTTTGACGGAAAATGGCATTTACGGGCCCTATACCCTTGTATTAAGCCTGGATCTTTACATGCAATTGCAGAGGTTGCAACCTGGAACCGGATTGTTGGAGATAGACAGGATTAGCAAGCTGGTGGACGGAAGAATATACAAATCACCTGTATTAGGAAAAGGCAAGGCTGTGCTTGTATCTCCTGAGTCAAGGAATATGGATCTTGTCATAGGGCAGGATATGGCAGCTGCTTATTTGGAGCAGAAAGATCTGAACCATGTTCTAAGGGTACTAGAAACTGTTTTGCTACGCATTAAACGAAGAAAAGCCATTGTGGTTTTTGAATAAGAACATGGAATGCCGTTGACATTAGAAATTGCATATAATATAATTTACTTGTAAATTTTGAAAGGAAGGTACTAAAGGAGCAATGAGAAACTAATCCATTCTTAGCTTGAATCATATACAAACATGGTGTTTTGCATTAAGCTGGAGTGGATAAGTGCGCCCTTTTTTAACTACTTTCTTTTCTATAGTGATGTTGTTTGTTTTTTATTGATAATATTCTATTGTCAATGATTATAGCATTTGAAAGTATGTATAGGGATAAAGTATATCCTCTCCAGCAATTATGGAGGGGATTTTTCTATGTTGATAGCGGAAATGAATGGAGTAAAAAAATATTATAATGACAGATTGATATTGAAGGTTGATGATTTCAAGATATATAGAAATGACAGGATAGGAATAATTGGTTTAAATGGTTGTGGGAAAACCACTTTCCTAAACATTCTAACAGGAAGAATAGAGCCTGATGAGGGCATGTCTCGGATATATGGAACCTATTCTTATATAGAGCAGTTGGAAAATGATAATATAGTGGCTGTTGAAAATATAGCTTCCAGCAAATTTGGGGTAAGCGGATTAAATAATCAAGGGTTAAGCGGGGGTGAAGTAACCCGGCTCAAGATAGCTAAGGCTTTGGGGAGAGACAATGCTCTTATCATCGGGGATGAACCCACAAGCAATCTTGACAGAGAAGGCATAGAGCTTCTTCAAAAGGAACTGGAGGCATTTGATGGTGCAATTTTGGTAGTTTCCCATGACAGAGATTTTTTGGATGCAGTATGCAATGCCATACTTGAAATAGAAAATGGAGAGGTATGTCTTTATAGGGGCAATTATACCAAATATAAAGAATTAAAGGAGAAAAAAAGGAAAAGAGCTGCCTTTGAGTATGAACAGTATGTTTCAGAGAAGAAAAGGTTGGAGGAAGCTTTGCTAGAAAAGAAAAGCAAAGTAAAATCCATGAGAAAAACTCCTAAGAGGATGGGAAACTCAGAGGCCAGGCTTCATAAAATGGGAGCCCAGATAGCAAAAGCAAAACTGGAAAGACAGGTTAATGCTATTAGAACCAGAATCGAAAAGCTTGAGGTTAAGGAAAAACCAAAGGAATTGCCGGATATAAATGTAGATATACAAAAGACCACACAGCTTCATTGCAAGGTGGTATTAAGCTCTGATAAGCTAAACAAGAGCTTTGGGGACAAAGTTATATTTGAAGAAGCCCAATTCAGGGTATTCAACAACAGTAAGACTGCAGTAGTAGGACCTAATGGGAGCGGAAAGACTACTCTTATTAAAATGATTATTGATGGAGACCCGGCAATATATAGAGCTATAGGAGTCAAAATAGGCTATTTCAGTCAAGACATAAGCACTTTAGATGGAAGAAAGACATTGCTGCAAAATGTTATGGAAAGCAGTGTTTATGACGAGACTTTTGTAAGAACCCTTCTGGCAAGGCTTTTATTTAAGAGAGAAGATGTCATGAAAAGAACATCTTTGTTAAGCGGCGGTGAGAAGGTAAAAGCTGCATTAGCTAAAATAATTACCAGTGACTTTAATGTTTTGGTTTTAGATGAACCCACTAATTATTTAGATATATATTCTATGGAAGCTGTAGAAGAGGCATTATTAGAGTATATAGGAACTGTGATTTTTATCTCCCATGATAGAAGATTTGTAAGTAATGTGGCGGATCATATAATATCCATAGAGAATCAAAAGACTATATGTTTTGATGGGACATATGAAGAGTATATGAAAAAGAAAGAAGAGTTATCAATCAAAGATGATAAATCTGAGAAAATAATGATTCTTAAGCATCGCATGGCAGAAATATTAAGCAAATTGAGCATGCCATCTAAAAATGATGATATCGAAGCCCTCGATAAGGAGTATCATGAAATTCTGGAGAAATTAAAGCAATGCAGATAACATCTAAAAATGCGAATAAAACATTGTAGAAATTAAAGGAAAATAGTAGAATTAATAATAAGATTATCAAAGCATAAGGATCATGATAAGTTCCAGAGCTCTAGAAATTCAAATTACTTACAGTAAAAAACGGGGGGTGAGAATCGTATGAACAAAATAAAGTTTTTTGAAAATGTAATAGAGACACTACCAGATCCAGTATTCGCCATTGATAGAGATGGGAAGATTATTCTGTGGAATAGTGCTATAGAGAAGCTCACAAAGGTAAATAAAGAAGATGTATTGGGAAAAGGCGATTATACCTACTCTCAAATATTCTACGGATATAAAAGACCTACCCTCATAGACTTGGTATTACATCCTGATGAGGAAATTGAAAAAAAGTATTATAAAGGTTTCAAAAGAAACGAAGATGGTTCTGTAGAAGGAGAGACATACAGTTCGAAATTGGATTATTACGACTGGGGAAAAGCAGTACCCATAGTCAATAATGAAGGAAAGATAGAAGCAGTAGTATCTATATCAAGAGATACAAGTGAGAGTATAAAGTTCCGAAAGCAACAAGATATCCTTTTAAACAGATATGAAACCCTTTTTATTAACAGCCCTGATGCTATAGCCTGTTTCGATAACAATCATACGGTTTTTGATGTTAATGAAAGTTTTCTCAAGGTTTTTGGCTATACAAGGGAGGAGTGTATAGGCAAGAACCTGGATGACCTGGTGGTTCCAAAGGAGCTAAAGAAGGAAGCAGTGGGGAAAACTAATGAACTGTTTGAAAAAGGTATAGTAGATGTAGAAGCTATCAGATATAAGAAAACGGGAGAACCTATTGTAGTAAATATAAGAGCAATACTTATGAAGATGAAAAATGAAATTCTTGGAGGCTATGGTATATATACAGATGTGACTGAAAAGGTTAAATACAAGGAAGAGTTGGAATCTACAAATATTGAGCTTGAAGCCACCATTGAGCAATTGATGTCCAATGAGGAGGAGCTAAGGTTTCAATATGATGAAATACAAAAGTATTCGGATAAGAATGAGGAGCTTAGACAGAAATATGAAATTGCTATAGAAGCTACTGATAGTTATATATGGGAGATAAATACGGACAAAGGAACAATAAATTTCTCAAAGAATTTTGTAGATCTTGTAGGGCTTGAGGCAGTACAAAAGGAAAGCATTTATGAGATTATTGATGAAGTAGTTCATGAAGAGGATAGAAGTATACTCATAGATGAAATTAACAAATATAATGCTAAGCTAAGTGGAGATATTGATATACAAATTCGAATTATAGACAAAGATCAGAGGATCCATTGGTATTTGGTAAGAGGTAAAGGAATAACGGATAGAGAAGGAAATGTTAATACTATTCATGGGGTATTGATTGAGATTACAGAATTAAAACAACAGGAAGGTTACATTAAATATTTAGCGGATCATGATCCTTTGACCGGACTTTATAATAGAAGAAAGTTGACAGAAATTTTAACGAAGGAACTGAAGCATAATAAAAATGGAGCCATTTTTTTACTAGACATAGATGATTTCAAGAACATTAATGACATTTTGGGCCATGTCTATGGAGATGAGTTATTAAGGCGCATTGCCAATCTGATTATGGATTCTGTATCTGAAAACATAATTGCTTTTAGATTTGGCGGAGATGAATTCCTGATTCTTTTGAGAGAGGAAGAAAACCATAAGATAGTTGAGTATGCAGAAAAGCTGCTAAACATTTTTAAAGAAAGAGTGTTTATAGATGAAATAGAAAACAACATAACTGTAAGCCTGGGTATTGTGAAATATCCTCAAGATGGCAAGACCATTGATGACCTTCTTATAAAAGCAGATATAGCTATGTATAGTGTAAAAAGATCCGGTAAGAACAGATACTTGTTCTTTGATGAAAAGATGAAGGAAAAGTTTAATAAAAAGATAAAGATAGAAAACATGTTGAGAAGAGCTATTAAAAATGAAGATTTTCTATTGCTTTATCAACCTATAATAGAGACAAGCACGGGAGAAACATCCTCATTTGAAGCACTTCTTAGAATAAAAGGACATGATATATCTCCCCAGAGTTTTATACCTGTAGCAGAAGAAACAGGTCTAATATTGCCAATAGGGAAATGGGTAATAAAAGAAGCGGTAAAACAAATAAGCATATGGAAAGAGAAGGGTTATAAGCCTTTGCCAGTATCTATTAACTTATCGCCAAGACAATTTTATGATTTGAGTCTGATTGACTATATCAAGAAGACCCTTGAAGAATACCATGTAGAACCTAGCTTATTGGAATTAGAAATAACGGAGAATATTTTTGCAGAAAAAAGGCACGAAACCATAAATATACTGAATAGGTTGAAATCCCTTGGAGTCATCATTTCTTTGGATGATTTTGGGACAGGCTACTCCTCTTTGAACTATCTTACTTTTATGCCTATAGACAAAGTAAAGCTGGATAAAAGCCTTAAAGATAAATTCATTGAGCTAGAAAGCATAAAAATTATGGACTCCTTGATTGCTCTTGTACACGGATTGAACCTGAAAGTCGTAACAGAAGGGGTGGAGGAAATAGAAGAGTTTAAGAGGATGAAAAGAGCCGGAAGCGACTTTCTACAAGGATACTTATTTAGCAAACCTTTAGCAAAAGCAGATGTGGAGAAGATATTTTATAGAAACTACAAGGAATTGCTGAAAAAATAGTATGGATATGCACCTGAAAACACCTGTCAAAAGACAAGGTGTTTTTTTCATGCCTTTATCTAAGACATCAAGGACTATCCAAATATCTAATACTGTATAAGAAAAGGTGTTCATCGGCGAAAGATTGTTTGTTATATAATAAACACAATCAACAATGTAAAAAAATATGCAAGAAAGGGGATCATAAATGGAGTCAACTGGGAGAATCAATAAAGTTCAATTATTTGTTGCTTTAGGAATTATAGTTCTGATTGGAATCTTTGGCTTCTATTTAGGTCAGACCAACAGTAAATTGACACTTAATATCATTACCGGAGTAGCATTAGGGTATATACTTACAAGATCTAGATTTGGTTTTGCTGGTGGCATCAAAAGGATCTATATTACAGGTGAAGGAAGCCTTACAAAAGCACTTCTTATAATGTTCGCTATATCACTGATAGCAACTGCAGGAATTCATTGGGCTGCAGCAGCTAATGGTGCTGTACCATCTTATATGGCATCAGAAGGAGCTGCAGTTATACCCGGATCCAGTTCGGTAGGAGCGTTTAACATTTCAACAATTTTAGGTGGATTTATATTCGGTATAGGTATGATGATTGCCGGAGGATGTGCATCAGGAACCCTAAGCGATTTGGGTGAAGGAGCAATACGGGCAGCCATCGCTCTATTATTTTTCGTATTGGGGGCTGTTCCAGGCCATGCTCTAAGATATAGAATCGCTGAAACAGCAATAGGCAAAATAAAAGCCACCGTTTATTTACCCCATGTATTTGGTTATGTCGGTGCAGTGATAGTTTCCCTATTAATATTGTTAGCACTGTATGTAGTAACAAGGAAATATGAAGACTTCAGAAAGAAAGAAGGCTATTATCAAAAGAATGTTTATGAACCTGATGAACTACCATTGCCCGAGAATAAGGATTTTAAACTGTTCAGCTATAGAACATATCACAAGTTTTTTATAGAAAGATGGAGCTTTTTAAAAGGTGGAATATTACTATCAATAATGTTTGTTTTCATAATCAATACAACTGGTTCAAGCTGGGGAGTAACATCTGCATTTACAAAATGGGGAGTGGCATTGCTTCAAGGTATAGGAATGGAGTTTACATCACCGGAATTTGCCAGTATTGTGGAAAGCGTAAACAAAGGTCTTCTATACGATGGTGGAACCCTAAGAAACATTGGAATTATAGTGGGGGCAGCATTAGCTTTATTGCTGGCAGGTAAATTCAAGTTTGATTATGATTTCAATCTAAAAGATGTACTGATTTATATTTCCGGGGGATTCATGATGGGTTTTGGTGCAAGATTAGCCGGAGGATGCAATATAGGAGCGCTCTATTCCTCAATTTGCAATTTTTCACTATCCGGATGGATATTCCTCGTAGCCCTTTCTCTTGGAGGAATAGCAGGATTAAAGCTATTTGAAGGCAGGGTCAATATCATTCCTGCTAATAGATACCTTAGAGAAAAGAAGATAGAGGAAAACAAAGTTGTGGAGTTGAAAGCGCAATAATGTTTTGCATGTCTGATTTTGATGTAACAAATCTAATAAAAAAGGAGGACTCAATTATGAGCAAAAGAGTACTGATAGTTGGAGGAGTTGCAGGTGGAGCTTCTGCCGCTGCAAGAGTGAGAAGATTGGATGAATCTGCAGAAGTTATCATGTTTGAGAAAGGACCTCACGTATCCTTTTCAAACTGCTGTTTGCCGAATCACCTTAGCGGTATGATAGAAAACAGCGATGATTTGGTATTGATGTGTCCTGATGGATTCCAGAAGCAGTATAACATAGAAGCAAGAGTTAACAGTGAAGTTGTGAAAATAAACAGGGAAAAGAAAACAATTACTGTTAAGGATCTAGTGACAGGCAATGAATATGAAGAAGCCTATGATAAGCTGGTATTGTCTCCAGGAGCCAATCCTATAGTGCCGAGAATAGAAGGATATGATAAATCTCATGTGTTTACAGTTAGAAATGTGGTAGATATTGATAAGCTTAACAGATATATCAAGGATAATAATATAAAGGATATAGCGGTAATAGGCGGAGGGTTCATAGGAGTAGAAGTGGCAGAGAATCTTCAATTGGCAAATGCAGGCTATAATGTAACTTTGGTAGAAGCAGCGGATCAGATTATGGCGCCTTTCGACTATGATATGGTTCAGATATTGCACAAGGAAATGATGGATAAAGGAGTAAACCTCATTGTAGGAGACGGAATAGCAAAGGTTGCAGATGAACATATAGAATTGGCTTCTGGGAAAAAAGTACCAGCTCAGGCTGTAATCATGGCAATAGGTGTAAGACCTGAAACAACATTGGCAAAAGAAGCCGGCCTTGAAATAGGTGAAACAGGTGGAATAAAGGTAGATCATAACTATCTGACCAGTGATAAGGACATATATGCAGTTGGAGATGCCATAGAAGTATACAATAAATTGACTCACAGCAAATCAAGGCTGGCATTGGCGGGACCAGCTCAAAGACAGGCTAGAGCGGCTGCAGACCATATGTACGGTATACCCCACAGAAATACTGGAGTAATTGGTTCTTCATGCGTAAAAATATTTGATATGAATGCGGCTTCAACAGGATTAACCGAAAAGGCTTGTCAGAAAGCAGGTATACAGTACGACTTTGTATATATCATTCCTGGAGACAAAGTAGGATTAATGCCTGACAATAGCCCCTTCCATTTCAAATTGGTTTATGAAGTACCAACAGGCAAGATATTAGGAGCTCAAGCCATTGGAAAAGGCAACGCTACCAAGAGAATTGATGTAATCGCAGCCATGATAATGATGGGAGGTACCTTAGAAGATCTCAAGGAATTAGAATTATG
>ENA-OWOZ01002859-OWOZ01002859.1-bioreactor-metagenome-genome-assembly--contig:-NODE-2859-length-12233-cov-4.852665_pt1 | contig 12233 bp, 9 predicted proteins | sample MGYA00238140_ERZ651804 | MGnify/ENA primary metagenome ERZ651804 (study PRJEB26910, sample SAMN07631232) | bioreactor metagenome | isolation source: Switchgrass digestor | place: USA: Dartmouth... | reverse complement strand
CTGGGAATCTTATAGCGCTGAGCCAAACTGGCTGCTGCAGCGCTGATCAACGCCAGTTCAGGACACCCCACTGTAGCTGTTGCTTTTCTAAGATCAAGAATAGTTGTTGAGCTTCCATAGATCACAGGAGTGCCTTTGCGCGTCAATTGTGCCAAACAAATACCACCTAAAACCTCAGCATTATGGGTTACTAATGTGCCTGCTAAGGTAACCGGAGAAGAACCACCTGCCATAGCCATAGATAAAATATTCATCGGCAGTCCGGCTTTGGCATACTCAATAATCCCCTCACAACACGCCGGGGCAAAGGATAAGGGACTTGTCGGGCAAACTGTAGCTGATGTAAACTGCCGCTCCACTAATCTTTCTTTGCCGCCCGCAACCACAGCTGCCATTTCCAAGAGATCCCTGGCATTTGCAGTAGATTGCGGGGCCTGGGTGCAGTGCTTGGTGGTATTGCTGACCATCGCTTCATAATTATGAAGACTGAAACAGCGAGGGTCCACATCCCGCGGTAAACATGCAACCTCGCAAATGTCATAGGCCTCTAAAGCATCTGTCAGTCTTGCGGCATCTGCTTCATCTTGTTTTGTTGACGGACGGACTTCGCCTGTCTCCCGGTCAACAACCTGAACCCCTTCACTGAAAATACAAAAATGCACACGGTTGGTGTCCAGTATCACATCATGTTTGGGATCTCGAGCACCTAAGCGGACATATGAGGGAGCAGAGTTAATACACTCTTCTACAATATGAGGTGGAATATAAACCTTCTGGTTTTTCCTGTCCACAGTTGCGCCGCCATTCTCAAAAATATCAAGTGCTTCCTCACACATGAAATGTAAGCCGGCGGTTTCCATAATTTCAAGAGTAGCTAAATGGATGCGCTCTAAATCTTCGTCTGAAAACAGCTTAATTCCCATTCCCTGCCAACTGTTTCGTCCGGCAGACAAACTCCGTTTCACTTTAGCCCTCCTTCCGGTGAAATCTTCTGCCAACCTGTTCCTGTTTCCATGGCTGACCAAACATTTTAAACGGTCTTACTCATTACTCACCCCCTTATAACTCATCTGATTTTTGTACACCTACAATTTTTAACAGGTGCAAAGAGCATGCCATCCTTAAGATTGGGATCTCTTTGATAAGTGTTTTTAGATAAAAACTTATATTGGCGCTGTTTTCTGGCCGTCTTCGAGAAGTACAGTTCTAACTGAAAGGTGAACTATGGCTCAATTATTTTGGCAGTTGCCAAAAATGCTTCTTTTTATTTTAGGTCTACCTTTTGTCCTTTTTTGAAGGAGAAACAAATAAAATGTCGAAAGTTATTAAACAAAGACTCATTTTACCAAGCGAACAAAGCAAACAAAACCCGCCTGGCTTTACTAATATTGACAGTATTATCCCTTCATACATTTACAACACCAACAATTATGAACTCCGAGCTGTACTTTTAATCCCAATTTTCATCCAACCCTTCATTGTTCACGTAAACATCCAAAAAACTACATATATAAATGTGAAAGGGGGAAGTAGATCTTTGATCAGTCGAGAGAAGTTGTGCGACTATTGGCCAAAATCTGAACATTTCAACACCAAACTACCGAGGGATTGGCTTGCTGTAATACTTAATCATCTTAAACACCCAGTCTTGTTAACAGACGATAGACATCAGATTCTTTACATGAACAAATCTGCCCAAAAAAAGCTGAAACAACATGGTAGTTTAACTGCAATGCTCGACTCTTGTTTCCACTGGAAAAGTAAGCTTGGAGACTGCACGCTGATTGAATGTGATGACCAGATGTTAGCGAAACGCATAATTGGAGAAAATGCGGAGGAATTATTTGATCGAATTTTTGAAGGCCTTCATATAGTAAATGAAGCAGGAGTCACAATCTTTTTTAACAGAACATGTGAAGAGCTTGACGGAATCCCCTCTAGCGATGTTATAGGCCGCTCCATTTTTGAGATTTACCCAGAACTGAATGAACAAAGCAGCACCTTTTTCAAAACCTTAAGAACAAAACAGGAATTTTTGTCATACGAGTACAAATACTCAAGCAAGAAAAGAAAAAACATTGAAGTCCTATCATCAACAATACCTCTTTTTGTTGACGGTCGCATAGTTGGTGCTGCCGAAATCGTGCATGATATTAAGGGTAATCAAAGCCTTTCAGACAACCTGTCCGGAATCTCAGAGCGCATTAAAAAGAAAAGAGGAAAACAATCGTTGCAGGCTCGTTACACTTTTGATGATATTATTGGAGAAAACAGCAGACTCAAGAAAACAATCGAATTAGCTAAGCAAGCGGCAAAAACCGACCTTCCTGTTTTCATTTACGGAGAAACCGGTACAGGAAAAGAACTCTTTGCGCAAAGTATTCATAATGCCAGCCCCTTTTGTGGTGGCCCCTTTGTTGCCGTCAACTGTGCTGCTATTCCGGATAATCTTCTGGAATCCTTGCTTTTCGGAACTGTAAAAGGGGCATTCACTGGGGCAGAGAACCGTATCGGTCTGCTGGAATATGCTGCAGGAGGCTCTGTTTTCTTTGACGAAATTCAAGCATTAAGTCCGCAAATGCAGGCAAAACTGCTACGGACACTTCAAGAAAAAACTTTCCAGCGTGTTGGTGATGTTGAACATATTCCGCTCCAGGCAAAAATAATCAGCGCAACTAATATAGCGCCGGAAAAAGCCATCAAAGAGAACCTCCTCAGAGAGGACCTCTACTATCGTCTTTGTGTCTTTAGCATTACAATACCGCCGTTAAGGGAGCGAAAAGATGACCTGCCCTTATTAATACAACATTTTCTTGCGGATTTTAACCGTAAAACAGGCAAATATTTTAAAGACGTTCACAGCGATACCATCCGTCTTTTTCAAAACTATAATTGGCCTGGAAATGTTCGTGAATTAGAACACTTGCTATTAACCCAAACAATTATAAACGACCCCGATGAACAGGGCTTATTAAAAATTGAAATCGATTCTATTTGCCATTCAATTGATTCTCCTACACAACCGGAACTGCCATCTCTCACCAAAAAAACGCTACCCGATACATTATTGGAAACTGAACGCAAAATCATCATGCAGACTTTACAAGAACACGACTATAACATAACTAAAGCATCATCCGCTCTTGGTATTACACGCCAGAGTCTTCAATATCGCATGTCCAAACTAGGTATCAAACTGGAACGGGAAGCCATCGACTCAACAAAAGTTCCATCATAAAATGGTACTACCAAACCATGCTGCCAGCGAGCGGCTCGCATTTATAAGTACCTGACATTCATTTTGACATAAATATCCTGGAATTTATCAATATCATATAATAAACGCCTTAAAATTAACGAAAGCAATAGAGGCGCTTCAATAAGCACTTCTATTGCTTTTTAATTCTTTAACACTATTACATGTACATAAAACTTCTCTCAATTTGACACAGCACTTATTACCACTGCCCCTCTTCTATGCTACAATATAACAAATATTAACACCGCAAAGGGGTGAGTGCTGTGCCCCAAACCAGAGAAGATATATTTTATATCCCAGGTAAAAAAAGAGAGGTACTTGTTGCTGCCCCCCACCACGGATATATCCCTGGTTCTGATTACTACACCAAAGAATTTGCCGCACTTCTAGCCACTAAGCTTGATGGTTCTCTGCTCTATGCTGAGAATCTCAGGCCCCTGGTGGATCTAAACAAAAACCCCCAACTCGCTTCAACGCCACAGCTAATAGAACTCTGCCATACTTATCAGCAACATGCTCTGTCTGAGCAGGTAGAGCTTTTTCTGGAGGTTCACGGACATGTCAACGGCCATTACGACGTGGAGCTCTCCTGCGGCTTTGAATTCAACCTCTCATCTCAGTTTGACATAGAGTTTGACGAAAGATTGGCTTCACTCCAGAGAACACTGAAACAGGAAATAAGGGACAACTGGAAGGAGGGATTACCCCTACCCCCTCCTTCCATCGGTGTGTTCCCTTTTGACCAAGATGTTGTGATGAAGGCAACAAAAACCTACCTTTTCCAAAGGATCAGGGAAGTGCAGCTCCAGGGGAGACGGATCTTCGGAATACATATTGAGCCCCACATTTGGTTCGATCGCACCCAAACCACGGGCCGGGGAAGGACAGGGAAGGGAGCGCTCCCGCCAGTCGGTGATGCCCTCCCAGACACTGTTGATTCCGCTCTGAAAAGCTTCTAGTTTTTCTTTTCTGTTTTCCTCAGTTTCTGCGATGATCAGTGTTCTCATCAACAGATTAAAATCATCCCGCCTGTTGGCTTTAAGGGTTTCTTTGATTTTTTCCCTCATTCTGGGCTCAAACAGTCTAGTCAGTTCTCTTTGCAAGTGAAAACGGGAGTATTGATATTCAGTTCCCAGGAGTTCGGCGCCTTTCCGGATCCACTCAGAACCATCTCCAGCAATGATTTTTCTTTGACACCCGTCAAGATCATAGACCCGGCTCAAGTGTCGTTCTAAGGCAACCCAAAACTCTTCTCCCCTCCCGTGATAAACAAAGTAGGTGGGATTAATCAGTTTCGCCCTGCCCCCGGGACATTCTTCCCATCCTTCATAAATCACTGCTGTTTTTAATTCAAAATGCTTCCCCTGGTTTTTAGTTCTACGCTGCCGCCTGACCATCGCCCCGTCCACCTCGATAATCAGTAAGGGAACGATACGGGTTCCGGTATTGTCCAGTGCAGTTTCTTTATCCCACTTTTTGAGGTGCTCACCGGCCACTTGCACATCCTGGTGGATAGTTTCATGGCTGATACTTACACCTAATGCTTGGCTTAAGGTTTCAGCCGCCTTCCGGTAGGTTTGCTCAGCCGCCAGCATCACCGCTATTTCATTTAGCCGAGGAGAAACGTGGACTCTTGCCGGTATGCCCAGCAGTTCATCTAACAAAAAGACGTAGGCATAAGCCCCACTTAAGGTGCGCTTTTTGTAGTAGCGTCTCCGGTAAGTGAGTACCCCTAAGGTCGTTTCTAGGGCACGTTCCCTGATGTTAACAACTTCCCACCCCTCCCGTTCTGCAGAGTAGAAAATGCAGCGATCCAGGTATTCCAAAAAGCTGGCTAGCATTTGCATTAAATAATCCCGCGCAATGGCAAATAACTCTTTCTCTAAGGTGTTGAAATTTATTTCGCCAGCGAGTACACTTTTAATTAGAGTACTCACCCGCCTTTCTTGCAGCCAAGGGCTTTCTTTCAGATAGTCACCAGCTGCTTGGATGTTGGGTGCTGTATTCACCGGAAGAAACCTCCTTTCTGATTTGGTTGGTTGCTTTGGAGGTTTCTTCTTTTTTTCCAGGGAAAAATCCTCCTTGGTTTCTACTGGAGATTACTGGTGATTACCTACACTTATTTTACAGCTACACAAATCACTACAATAAAAAATCACACCCTTGTCAGACTCACTGATTAAAACAGCAAACAGCACACTTTATTCATTTTCTAGTTGTTAGATAAAAAATGAACACTGCAAAGCGGGTGAATGCAGTGCTTCAACTCTGCTTTCTGCTTTTCAATCGCGGCGGCAATTGGTCTCAATTTTGTGATAAAAAAGGGGAGGGTAGCGGCTGTCTGGCCTGTACTGACAGATAGCCGCTCTTGGAAATTTAAGCCAGAAAGGTTTTTACAAAGGTCCGAAATTTACAAAAGAACTACCTGTTCTGTAATAGAGCCAGGGCTTTAGTTACCGCTTCAGCGGCATCTTCACCATAGGCATCAGCCCCAATCCGGTCTGCCCAGCGCTGGGTGGCAGGAGCACCGCCAACCATGGTTTTGAAACGGCCCTTCAGACCGCGGCTGCGCAGTTCCTCTTCAAGCTTTTTCTGCTCAGGAAGGGTGGTGGTCAACAGGGCACTTGTCCCGATTATATCAACATCCAATTCCAATGCTTTCTCAATAATCGTATCTACCGGCACATCGCGGCCAAGGTCATATACTTCAATCCCATGTGTCTTCAGCAGAGAGGCCACAATTCCTTTCCCGATATCATGCACATCCCCCTCCACAGTAGCGATCAGCATTTTTCCTTTTTTCTGAGCAGAAACATCGGGGATGGCATCCTCCAAAACAGCACTGGCCGCTTTCATCGCCTCAGCAGCTAGAATCAGTTCGGGCAAAAAAACCTCTCCTCTTCCAAAGCGATCCCCAACCTCTCTGATGCCTACACTGAACCCTGCAGTCAAGACCTCAACAGGATCCAATCCCTCAGCTATAGCCCGTTTTGCTACTGCAACAGCTTTCTCTTGATCACCCCTCAAGATGGAATCAATTGCTTCTTGTAAAACTTCTTTGTTCATGGATTACCCCTCACTTGTTCGGTAGTCATTTAGGCTAAGCCAGCTTTCTCTCGAAATAAGTCAACCGAATTTATTTTTATATCAAGCAGTTTGGCGATGCGAAACTTCGCCTGAATACCTAATGCTGCACCATCAGGTGGCTGAATACGCCCTATATCAAGTGTCTCTCTAATTTCAGACATCACTGACTCGTCACTGAGATCCATAGTCGAAATGCGCAATTTATCTGCAACATATTTTTTAGCTTCATCGATCTTCATGGCTTTGGACAATTGGAGACGTGCTACCAGATCTCCGGCAGTGCGTATTCCTCCCATGCCCGCCGCCATTTCGTGAGTGATCTCCAAGCCAAAGGGATCACCCACGCCAATCTATAAGCCGTCAGCTTTTCCTATCTCAATCAAAACCTTATCCGCCCTGGAGACCGCATCAACCGGAGGTGTTAAGGTAAGGGGAATAGCCCCAACTCCCATCCCCACATTGACATGCACAGGTATTGTTGCTGCTTCTGTGCAGGCTTTGACAAATGTACAAACCCTTGCCAGGTTCCAGGGAAAAGACTTGTTGCTGCTGGTGTTGACAACAACACCAAAAATGGATGCCCCTGCCTGTTCTGCTAACTTGACTTGGTCATGGGGGTAAAGCCCAGCCAGTCTGGTGTTGTTGTATTTTAGCTCCCCATGCATCCCCAGGATAAATTCGCCTGCCATGCCAAAGACAATAGGCAAATCCGGGTACTGCTCTCTGATAATTTCGACAGCTTTTAGAGCGGCGAGAACATCGGCATCGCCTGCTGCGCCAACAGTATCAAAATTTATACCATCGACTCCTGATTCGTACATTCCGCTCGCCACATACACCATATCTTTAACTGCGTGCTCCACTGCTTCTTCCTGGGCTTCCCTCGCTTCCTTGATCTTGGCTTGGGGAAGGAGTTCCGACCAGTTTTCCGTAGGACCGTCCGGCTTGGTATATAACCCCAAATTAGGCATCGCGCCGTAGAGCAGAGGAATAATGGTGTTTATTTGAGCATATTCCATAATCGCCCTTTCATCGTGAAGAATCGGCTTTACCTGTTTAAAGCTATAATCAATATTGCCAAGCTCAGTGGTATCAGAACAGAGTACCCTTTCCGCGGTTTGAATAGCTGTGGTTCTGTCCATAGGCAGGTTGGCATGATAGGTTATTTTGCTCGCTCCGGAGTCGCAAGTAGTAACTATTTCACGCCCCGGTTCCACGGACAAAAACTTTTCCGGCGAAGTACAGATATCAAGTATTTTTTCTAATTCGTCCTCTGTCAAAGGAGGAATCTTGCCGCGTTCAGCGGCATCCCTGGTACCATCCTCCAGATCAGCCCGAATATCTTCCTTACTCAACCATACCGCTGAACCATCGCCCATCCGGGTACGAATTTTGCTCATGGTTGACATCCCTCCTTATCAGTCAGTAAAACAGGGGGAACAGTTCCCCTTATATCCAAGGGAAACCGTTCCCTTACTACATCTCTATAACTGTTCAGGTTTTAATTCAATGTTGAGTTCTTTGGTGATCTGTTGTAAATAATCTGCCAACTGTTTCCTTTTTGCATCATCAAGGGGGGTTCCTGGATGCTGTTTGATCACCGATTCATAGTAATCTCTGGCGCGTTCAAAGGTATCGGTTTTCCCTAGGCGCTCCCAATCAGCACGGTGTCTGTGGTCTGTCACAGGCCCAATTATGTACTGCTCCTTCTTGAACCATTTTCTGGTGTGCTTTGTAGTCAGGAAATCCCCACCGGGTCCCAGTTCTATGATCAGATCCCTGGCCAAAGTATCCGGAGATACATTGATACCTTGAACTGCCTTCTTAATCATACCCACGATTTCAGCATCGATAATCAGTTTTTCAATGCTAAATGTTCCGATGAAATCAAGGCCACCTGCACCGGAGATAACATTTACACCGCTCAAAGCCGCCAGCAACCCGCTCAATGCTGTCTCATAACCAGCCTGGGTATCGACAATCTTGGAATCGGAAAGGGCCGCATAGGTATGTGAGGGCAAACCGTAATACTTGGCCATCTGAGCACAAGCACTGGAGATCATCACTGCCTCAATTGCCGACATTGGGGTGGTCCCTGTGCGCATATCAAAACGTACAGGTGCTCCAGCATAAATAACTGGTGCTCCCTTTTTGACCACCTGGCTCAAGGTAAGCCCGCTCAAAACCTCTGCCACATCCTGTGCTATCGAACCGGCCAATGTGGCTGGAGAAGCCGCCCCAGGCATAGACATAGCTATTAGTTCAGCAGGCAAACCGAGCCGCGCACAGTCAATGATATTTTGCGAGCTAATATGGGACCATTTCAAAGGAGGTGAAGCACAAATATCAAAAATAGCATACGGCTTATTAGCTACCTCTTCGTCAGAGCCGCGTATTATCTTAATCATTTCATGCATTCGCTTGATGCCAGGGACATCAAAAGCGCCTGTAATCACCGGTTTCTTAGAATACTTCATAACCAAGTAAAGTCTGTATATATCGCCAACATCATTTGGCACATCGGAACAAACAAGAGCAGTTGACTGAAAATCCATTTGAGAGAGGAAATCTGTAACCTTGACAACGGTTCGCATATCATCTGAAGTGCTTTCCCTAACTGATACTCCATCACTTAATAAAATATTGGTGGGGGCTGAACCTGGGTCAAAGTGGCATTTATTCCCACCAAGTTCTGTATAAAATTCCCCTTCTCGATCGTAGAGAGCGATCTTCTCCGGTGCCGATTTGATGCTTTCGATAACCAAAGACCTGGGAAACTTGACGATATTGGTCTCCTCATCCACCGGGCAACCGGCCTCTTTGAGAATCTGGACCGCCTCGTCAGAATCAAAGTAGGCCCCACAGCCCTCGAGGATATCGAGAGCATTTTCATGAATCTCTTCCACCTCTTGCGGGGTCAGGTAGGTCAATAACGGCATCCCTTCCATTGAAAAATGTGACACTCAGCTCACCATCCTTAATCTTTATTTATACTGAGACCTGTCAACCGATCACCTTCCCAGTGTTCTCAAGCACTGGCACCGAGCTTGCCAGAAGAACCCATCATCTTTTCTCGTAGATAGAAGATAACAAAGGTAAGGAGAACAATCGGCACTCCCAAATAGAGTGAAAGCCTCTGATCAGGTGCCATCAGCATACTCACCAATACAACCAGGTTTAAGACAATGGCCATAAGTGGTACCAACGGATAACCAGGTGAACGATAGGGCAAATCATCTGGAGACTTCCCTTCTCGTGCCAGCTGGCGCCGCAGGAAAATAACATCCATTCCGATGACGATCCAGGCTACAGAACCGATAACCCCGCTCACAGCCCACATCCAAACGTTAACAGTACTGGCAAGCACGGGAATCAGATCGGTAAGCAGGCAGATAACGATACCGATTGTAGTTATAACAAGAGCATTGAAGGGGATATTGTCCTTATTCAGTTCAGTGACAGACTCTGGAGCACCACCGCGCTCCCCTAACCCGAACAGGAACCGTGTGCAGGTATAAACTGCGGAGTTTGCTGCTGACAGAGCTGCAATAAGAATAATAAAATTCATGATATGATCTGCACCTGAGATACCGAAGGTTTTTAACACAGTAACAAATGGACTTTCATCAATACTGATTGCTGTCCAAGGAACACACAGCATAATTACAAAAATTGAAACAAGATATAACCCCAGGGTCTGAAAGATTGTGCTATTAATCGCTTTGGGAATTGCCTTATCCGGGTTGTCAGCCTCTTCAGCAGTGGTTGCCATTGCTTCTGTACCCTGGTAGGCAAAAACAACACTCATCATAACAGGCAAAACTGCTACAAACCCTACCGGGAAAAAGCCGCCATGGGCAACAAGGTTGGTAAAACCGGGTGAAGGCCCACCTATTCCCAAGAGTCTCCCTATGCAAATGATAATAAAGATCAAGATAGCGAAAACCTTGATGCCTGCAAACCAGAACTGTCCTGTCCCAAACTCTTTAACAGCGCGGTTGTTGAAAACGAATAAGACAACACCAAAGATGATACTCCAGAGCCATACTGGAGATTTTGGAAGCCAGTACTGCATGTACATCCCGCAGGCGCTCAAAAACCAGGCGATACACAATACCCAGCTAAACCAGTAGAGCCAACCTATGGCATGTCCAAACCAGTGACCAATTAAACGAGTGCTGTATTCTTGGAAAGAACCGGCCTTGGGCATAGCAACCGCCAGTTCCCCCAGGCAGACCATTACTGACCACATTACAAGTCCACCGAAAAGATAGCAGAGTAGAGTGCCCCCAGGGCCAGCGTTTTTGATCGTATATGCAGAGTTCAGGAAAAGGCCTGTCCCGATCAGTGCTCCCAGACCGACCATCGTCATCTGCCCACTACTCATTTCTCTTTTTAAACCCTGTTTTTCTTGGCTCATCCGCTTCTCCTCCTTCTCTTTTATAAATTTCCAGGGAAATCGTTATTCTCGCTTTGCTGTTCGAAGTTTCGATCGATAGGATCTCTCCTCCCTGGAGGTCAGGGGCAAACCAGGAAGGTATTAATAATAGATTAAGTAAATCTATCAGATTTTATGGAGCGAATGGATGAGCATTGTGGTGTACGAAGTATTTGCCCCTGAAAAGATTATTTGCATTATTGCTGATAGCTGAATTTCATAATTTTATTGATTAAGCAGGTCTTTGGCCAGAGTTACGGCTTCTCCAGCATTCCGGGCATAACCATCTGCGCCAATATCATTCGCCCATTTTTCGCTGATTGGCGCACCTCCAACCATCACTTTAAACTGATCTCTCAATCCCTCCTCTTGCAAGGTTTCAATAAACTTTTTCTGCTCCACCATTGTGGTAGTTAATAATGCACTGAGACCGACGATCTGGGCATTATGTTTCTTGGCTTCCTCAATAAATCTTTGAACCGGTACATTGACACCCAGGTCGATCACATCAAAACCGGCTGTCCGCAACATTACCGCTACCAGGTTCTTACCCAGGTTATGCAGGTCGCCTTCTACTGTACCCAGCACAATCGTTCCCACTTTCTCTTGAACCGCTCCAGCAAGCAAGTGTGGCTCTAGATAATCCGCTGCTTCTTGAAAAACTTCGGCAGCCTCTATCACCTCCGGTATAAATACTTCACCCCTATTCCAGGCCTCCCCGATATCCATCATTGCAGCTGTAAGTGCATTCTTTAAAATATCATGAGGGCTTATTCCCTGTTGCAGTGCCTGATCTATCAACGGTATCACTGGGTTGTCATCATCACACTCAATAATTGCGTTTTTAATCTTCAAAAGATACTCGTTCATGTGATCCACCTTCTTTTTTTAGTTCTAAATTACCCCTTCTCTTTTCTCAGCTTCAATAATAATTTCACGCAGCATTTTCACTGTATCATCCGGCAGCGGTTCTGGTTGGTGGGTCTCTAAAATTCGTTTAGCCTCTTCATTAACCCGCTTCGTATAATCTGTCGCTCCTTCTTCTTTCCAGCGCGCATAGACATTACGATCGATCAACTTCGGATACCACTGGGATTGGCGCATAAAGTTCATTGTATGCATTTCACTCAAGAAATGGCCTCCTGCGCCGACTTCCTTTATCAGGTCTACAGCAAGTTCATCATCACTTACAGGGATACCTAATAATAACCGTTTAATCATGAGCGCAAATTCGTTATCAGCAACTATTTGACCAAAGTCCAAAGTCATTCCCATATCAACCATTCCTAGCCCATAGATCATGTTGGCACCTGCCAACGCTGGTAATAGGGCGGTTATGGTTTTTTCATGGCCGGCTTGCATATCGGATAACTTGCTGTCAGCCTATCCACCAGCTACATAACTGGGAATCTTATAGCGCTGCGCCAAACTGGCTGCTGCCGCGCTGAT
>ENA-OWOZ01002858-OWOZ01002858.1-bioreactor-metagenome-genome-assembly--contig:-NODE-2858-length-12237-cov-2.816447_pt1 | contig 12237 bp, 15 predicted proteins | sample MGYA00238140_ERZ651804 | MGnify/ENA primary metagenome ERZ651804 (study PRJEB26910, sample SAMN07631232) | bioreactor metagenome | isolation source: Switchgrass digestor | place: USA: Dartmouth... | reverse complement strand
AAAGCCAGAGAAAGTTTATGGGTACCTTGTGGAACACATATGCATTCTTTGTTCTTTATGCGAACATCGATAAGTTCAACCCGATGGAGTACAGGCTGGAACGCGACAAGCTGTCCGTTATGGATAAATGGATACTCTCAAAACTGTATACGCTCATAAGCAAAATTGACAAGAACCTGGAAAACTACAGGGTAACAGAGTCCGCAAGAGATATACAGGATTTCACCGATGAACTGAGCAACTGGTATGTCAGAAGAAGCAGAGAACGCTTCTGGCAGAAGGAAATGAACCAGGACAAGATAAACGCGTACATGACCCTTTATACGGTTCTTGTCGAACTGGCCAAGACAATAGCGCCGTTTGTGCCTTTTATCAGTGAGGAGATATACCTCAATCTGGTCAGGACCGTCGATCCGTCTGCTCCAGAGAGCGTACATCTGTGTGATTTCCCGCAGGTACGCAGCGAGTTTATAGATACGGAGCTTGAAAACGAGATGGATAAGGTAATGAAGTATGTCGTGCTCGGACGCGCCTGCAGAAATGCGGCAAACATAAAGAACCGCCAGCCCATAGGCAACATGTTCGTCAAGGACGATCAGGAGCTGCCGCAAATGTTTGCTGATCTGGTTAAGGACGAACTTAATGTTAAGAATATAGTGTTCACAAAAGATGCGTCAGGCTTTACGACTTACAGATTCAAGCCGCAGCTCCGTACTGTAGGACCCAGATACGGCAAACTCGTATCGAAGATAGGCGAATATCTCGCTCAGGCTGACGGAAATGAGCTTATGGACTGCCTGAACAGGGACGGAAAGCTGAGCTTTTCCATCGATGGTGCGGAAGTTGAGCTGGAAAAGACCGACTTGCTCATAGAGACCGCTCAGAAGGAAGGATTCGTATCTGAAAGTGAAAGAGACATAACTGTCGTACTCGATACGAACCTGACACCTGAACTGATCGAGGAAGGATTCGTCCGCGAGATTATAAGCAAGCTCCAGACGATGAGGAAGGAAGCAGGCTTTGAGGTCCAGGACCACATAACGGTATATTATGGCGACAACGAGAGGATAAGCGCTATATTTGAGCGTAATAAGCACCTTATTGCTGATGAGGTTCTGGCTGACACATTGCTTGCATCGACAGGCGAAGGTTACACAAAGGAATGGAACATCAACGGAGAAAACGTAACCTTCAGTGTAGCAAAGATATAAGGACGATGGGGACATTCATGAGACTCCGTTTTTCGGAGACAGAGGCGGTGTCCCCTTACCATAATAATGTTTGAAGAGGGGACATTCCTGACACTACGGCTTCGGAGGCAGCAGAAGGAGTGTCCCTTTATCTAAGACAGGAGGAATCATGGTCAAGTTAAATGTGGAATTAGGTGACAGGAGTTACCCCATATATATCACATCCGATTTCTCGGGTCTGCCCAAAGCCGTACAAGGAGCCAGGCTGTCCGGCAAAGCGATGGTAATCACAGACAGCAATGTCTGCAGCCATTATCTCAGTATGTGCACCGAACAGCTTGAAGAATCCGGACTTGAAGTTCACAGTCATGTCATCGAGGCCGGTGAAAAAAGCAAAAACCTGGACACGGTAAAAGAAATCTACAGACTGCTGATGAGCGAAAGATTTGAGAGAAATTCTGCTCTGATCGCACTGGGCGGAGGTGTTGTCGGAGACATCACCGGTTTTGCAGCAGCCACATATGTGCGCGGCATAAGCTATGTACAGATACCCACCAGTCTTCTGGCTCAGGCCGACAGCAGTATAGGCGGAAAGACAGGAGTGGATTTCGAAGGCAGCAAGAATCTGGTCGGAGCATTCTATCAGCCGCGTTTTGTGTACATAAATGTAAATACGCTTCGGACACTGCCCGTACGCGAACTCAGTTCAGGCCTTGCTGAAGTAATAAAGCACGGTCTTATAATGAATGCCGAATTTTATGATTACATAGATTCGAATATGAGCAAAATATTTAACTACGATGAAAGCACTCTTCAGTATATGACAAAAATGAACTGCACCATTAAAAAAAGTGTAGTCGAACAGGATGAACGGGAAGGCGGACTAAGAGAAATACTGAATTTCGGCCATACTTTCGGTCATGCGGTAGAAAGTGCTTCGGATTTTTCACTTCTGCATGGGGAGTGTGTTTCGATCGGGATTGCCGGAGCATTTAAAATGGCCCTCAGATTGGGAATGATAAGCAGCGAAACGGCAGCCGCTGTCGAAAACACTTTGAAATCGGCTGCATTGCCGGTCAGGATAAAAGGGATGGATACGCAGAAAATTTATGACAACATGCTGCACGACAAGAAGGCAAAGAACGGCAGGCTCAGCTTTATACTGCCAAGGGAGATCGGAGATGCAGTTAGCTGTGTTGTAGATAATGAGCAATTAATAAAGCAGGTAATAGAAGAACTTAAAGAATGACGGTTTTCATATTTATGGCACATTCACATAATACATTTTCCGATTCGTCAAAAACTCCGGAAGCATTCACCAAAGCCCGGAGTTTATTTTTTCCCTGAAATTCGCTTAAATAAATTCTGCTTATTTTGTAAACATAATAATGCAATATATTCTCGGATCTTGAGAGGTGAGATTTTCCATGTTTGTAAGAAAAGCGCTCATCAAACGGCTTGCGAAAAAAATTGACAAGCTGGCGCTTGATATGGAAAAGTCCAGGATCAAAGATTATGTTTGTTATCTTGAAAATCCGAGAAAATTATTGCTGCCAAACTTTTTGGCAGGCTTGGCCAGAGGCTTCGGCGCATCAGTCGGATTTACGCTGCTGGCAGCTATTGTGTTATATCTGCTTGAAAAGGTTGTAAAATGGAACCTGCCGATCATAGGCGAGTTTATAAACGAAATTGCAGAAATAGTTGAGAAAGAGCTTCAAAGGTCAGGGAGGTAATTAAATGGACAGACAAACGGCAGAGCATTTCCGAAAACTGTTGCTCAATATGATGGACAGTGTTGACAACACCCTGGAGATGATGAAAAGCAACAGAGAAGGTGAACAGGACAAATACTCATCAGGTGAGCTTTCAAATTATGACAATCACCCGGCAGATCTGGGATCTGAGCTTTTCCAGCTTGAAATGAACAACGCACTGAAGGTCCACGAAGAAAACATAATGATGGACATAAAGGATGCTTTGGAAAGGATCGATAAAGGCACATACGGTATTTGTGCCGGCTGCGGAACTGAGATACCCAGCGAGAGGCTGGAGGTCTTTCCATATGCCCAAATGTGCATAAGGTGTCAGGAAAGCTTTGAAAATCAACCGCTGAGACAGAATAAGGGAAGACCCAATGAAGAACTGGTTATCGATGCGCCCTTCGGCAAGAAATATCTCAATAAGCAGGAGGACGATGAATACGAGGGAATGGACCAGTTCAGGGACCTTATGAAATACGGTTCATCAGACAGCCCGCAGGATCTGGGAGGCTATCATGACTATAAGGAGTATTATACAAACGAGGTAGACAAACAGGGGGTCGTAGACGATATGGACCAGATATCGAATGAGGTTTACAGGAGGCAGCTGCCGGATTAGCCCGGCTGGTATGCCGAAAGAAAGCAGTCAGTCAAATTATATTATTTATTGTAAAATCATTGGATTTGAAGAAAAAAGATTATATAATTTATATGGACAGAATTAGAAAAAAGATAGTATTTACGGGGGCAAAATGTATTATATTCCGGAACAGGCATCCATAATATCTCACCAGACAGGGAACATCGGGCTTCTGATCGTTCTCTGTGCTGTTTTTGCTGTTGTTCTGGTACTGTTTTCGCTGTCCGTACTGTTTATACGGGTATCCAATCTCAGGGAAAAGCTGGATCTCCAGCTCGGCTTATCAAAGGAAGTAATCGAGAAGGCAAAGACTCTCATAATCGTTTGCTCATCAGACGGAACTGTTCTTATGTTCAACAAATTTGCCCAGGATGTTACCGGCTATGCCCCAGATGACATTATAGGACACAGCATCGGTGAGATCAGCTTCCTTAATGCCCAAACCGAGCTTGGAAAGCGGATTCGTGATGCTATATCAAAAAAGGCTGTCATACACAATTTTGAATCATGCGTAGAGTCAACAGAAGGCAAATCAGTAAATGTACTCTGGAATATAGATGTAATCAGCAATAATGTCAGCAGCAATGATGGCGGCGGTAACTTTTTCGTAGCCGCTACAGGTATGGATATTACGGACCATAAAATTGCGGAGTCAAAGCTGGCGGACAGTTACAAGGAACTGGAGCTGCTGTACAGCGAGCTGGTGACCAAGGAGATAGAACAGAGGCTGCAGTTCGATGACCTCATTGCAAGGGAGAACGAGCTGCGCCGCAGTGAAGAACGTTACCGCCTGGCTGTGGAGGGCGTAAACGACGGAATCTGGGACTGGGACGGAAAAGACGGCAAACTGTTTATGTCCAAACAGGCCAGACGTATTCTGGGCTTTGATGACAATGAGGAAACGCTGACGATAGAGAAGTGGTTCGGACTCATCGACAGAGAGGATGCCGACAAATTTATCGGAAGCCTGAACAAATATATAACAGAACCTCAGGACAAGCATTTCCAGATCGAGTACAGGATAAGGTCCAAAGAAGGGGATGTGAAGTGGATAAGGACCAGGGGAATGGCTATCTGGGACGAAAGCGGCATACCGGTCAGAGTGGCCGGATCCATTACTGATATAACCGAACAGAAGCAGGCTGATGAGAAGATACATCAGCTGGCCTTCTATGATGCGCTGACCGGACTGCCCAACAGGGCGCTGCTGATGGACAGGTTCAGCATTGCAGCGGCCAATGCCAGGAGAAAAGGCAGAAACATAGCAGTGTTTTTCCTTGATCTTGACAATTTCAAAACGATTAACGATACGATCGGCCATGCCTATGGCGACATGCTGCTTTTGGAGGTAGGGGAGCAGCTCAGGCTCAGGCTGAGGAGAAGTGACACACTGGCCAGACTGGGCGGTGACGAGTTCATAATGCTGCAGACCAATGTGAAGGATATGGACGAGGTGTACAGGCTGGCCGGCAGGATGCTTGAGGTGTTCAGAAAGCCCTGGGTGCTCGATGACCGTGAATTTTATGTTACCGCAAGTATCGGCATTTCTATCTATCCCAATGACGGTACGGATCTGCAGACGCTGATGAAGAATGCCGACGCTGCCATGTATCGTGCCAAGGAGGCGGGAAGGAACAACTTCCAGATATTCACGCAGGAGCTTAATGTTCACATAATGCAAAGGATGGAGATCGAGAACCACCTGCGGAAGGCCGCGGAAAAGAAGGACTTCGTATTATATTATCAGCCTCAGATAGAGCTGGCCACAGGCAGGGTAAAGTGTGTGGAGGCTCTGATCCGCTGGTATGATCCGGAAAAGGGACAAATGCTGCCGGATTCGTTCATACAGATAGCGGAAGAAACAGGGCTGATAGGAAGCATAGGAGAGTGGGTGCTGTTTACAGCATGCAAACAGCTGAAGAAATGGCATGATGAAGGTCATAAAGATTTAAGAGTGTCTGTTAACCTGTCGGCAAAACAGTTCCAGAATCCCCAGCTTTATGAAAATATAATGAATATCATAGAAAAAACGGGAATAGAGCCGCGATGGCTGGAGCTTGAAATAACCGAAAGCCTGTCTATGAGGAATCTGGAGCACACCACCGGGATCCTTACGCTCATCAGGGAAGCAGGTATAGGTGTGTCGCTGGATGATTTCGGGAAGGGCTATTCTTCCCTCAATTATCTGAAAGCACTACCGATAACGAACCTCAAGATCGACAAAACCTTCATACATGGTATTTCACAAGGCTCCAACCAGTCCAAGATCGTAAAGGCGCTGATATCGCTGGCCCACAGCATGGATCTGACTGTAACTGCAGAAGGCGTGGAAAGCAGCAGCCAGCTTGAGTTCCTGAAAAATGAGCTTTGCGATACAGCGCAGGGTTACCTCTTCAGCAGGCCTAAGCCGGCAAATGATCTGGATCTGTCGTTTTATAATGCTTTGACCGGATGATGAAAGACTCAGGATTTGCTGTCTACAAACCACTTGTCATCTTCCAGCCAGAGGTATGTTTCCCTGCCGTTTATCCTGCACCTGTACCTGATGCCCTGACCGCCGGCCTTGAGTGATGCTGCCCGGCGCACGTCGGTCACCTTGTCGATGTCGAAACTTCTGCCGTCTTCCCATTTGATTATCAGAGGCACCTTTCTGCCATCCTTTGTGAACTTTGCTATTACTTCTACAAATACCTTGGCCAAATTCCAACACCTCCTTGCCGCAAAATCAGCATACTGACCTGTATCCACAAAATATGACACCCTTGGCGGTACAGCCGCCGGATGGACTGCCCGTTCACCTGAAAAAGGATACGGGGTGGATAACGTTTTCCTCAACGGGGTTTGCGTTGAGGTCGCTGCTTTTCAGAAGCACTGCACGCTGTACCGAATAGTGGCCGAAACGTGATCTTATGCCGTCTATGCTCCTTTCAAGCTGCTCACGCCGCAGCCTTTTTTCGTCGTCGAAGAAAGACAGCTGTCCGCACTCGTTTTCCATGACCACATTGGTGACCCTTATACCAAAGGACCTGATGGTTCTTGACCAATCCCACGAATTCGAGAATATTTCCAGTGCTTTTTCCGCTATTTCAGAGGACGTACTGGTATAGTGCGGAAGTTTGCCCTGCCTTTCAATAAAGGACAGATCACTGGCGCGAATCGAGATCTGTACTGTCCTGCCCTTGAGATGATGACGCCTTAGTCTCTCTGCCACGCTGTCTGCCAGTACGTAGGCGAGGATCTTGACATCGTCATTGGTGCAGAGGTCGCGGGGAGTGGTCAGCGAATTGCCCACCCCTTTTATGCATGGCTGAAAGTCAAGCGGAGTCACCGGGGAGTCGTCATACCCGTTTGCAAAAATCCACAGGGTGCGGCCCCACTGGCCGAAATGCTTTTCAAGGAATCCGGGCGGAGCGCAGGCCAGGTCGCCAATGGTGTTTATGCCTATATTATCCAGCTTTTTGCGGGTGGATGGCCCCACGTATATCATGTCGCTTGCCGGCAGAGGCCACACCTTTTCCCTGTAGTCTTCGGCGGATATCACCGTAGTAGCATCGGGCTTTTTCATGTCGGAGCCAAGCTTGGCAAAAACCTTGTTGAAACTGACTCCTATCGAGGCAGTTATGCCAAGCTCGTATTTTATCCTTTTTCTCAGTTCATTGGCAATATCTTCGCCTGAACCGAACAGCCTGGTGCTTTCCGTAACGTCAAGCCAGTTTTCGTCTATACCGAAGGCCTCTATCAGGTTTGTGTAGTTTTCATATATTTTCCGCACCATCATCGAAAACCTGAGATACTGCATGTAATTAGGCCTTACGACCACAAGACCCGGACACTTGGAACGAGCCTCCCATATGGCTTCACCTGCTTTTACGCCATACTCCTTTGCGATCAGGTTTTTTGCCAGAACAATTCCGTGCCTTGTGGACTGGGAACCGCATACTGCCACGGGCCGGTCGCGTATCTCCGGGTTGTAGAAGCATTCGACACTGGCATAAAAGTTATTCAAATCGCTGTGCAATATCACTCTGTCCATTGCGGTATATCACCCTGACCATACAAATGCGTGACATTCCTCATCTCAAAGGAATGCTTCCTGCAGAGGAGTGTCGCCATATCTTCAAATCACCGAACATATGTTCTATTTAAAATTATAATACCGTTTGCCCTCATATGTAAAGAGTAATGTTCAGCCAATTTGCAACACATTTAAATCAATATATGCAATAAATTGGGAAACTGAGACGGCCTTATATACTATTATGTGGAATTATGTTATATTATAGAAAAAGACGGTTCCAATGCAGGAAAAGCAATTAACAGATCCCTGGTTGGACAAGGAGCGTAGAGATTAATATGAACAAGACAATGGACGGAAACAAGGCTGTAAGACCCAAAACGAAAAAAACGGCCGGCAGGATAATCCTCACGGTAATACTTGTCATTTTGCTCCTGCCTGTAGCGCTTGCCGGTTTGCTGTACCTTTATGTCAATGTTGCAGATTTCAGGTATGATGACCCTGAACAGGTGATTTCAGCCAGTGCGCCAATGAGCTTTTCGCAGAGAAGTTCGTTTGATGCCGGCAGCATGACGCATGCAATGCTTTTGGACAATGCAGATATATACTGCGTCATGAGTGATTACATACCTGATCTCCACCTGACAGAATCCGTGTACATAAACGCATACAGGCTTGCATTGGAAGATTCGGCGGTATATATCCAGGGAAAGGCATACGGCATCAATGTGCCGGTGAAAATCGACGTGGATCTGAGGTGGGAAAACGGCGGTCCGGTTATCAGCATTGAGGGCGCTTCGCTGGGGAAATTGCAGATACCTCTGCCTGTAAAGAAGGTTGCAGAAAAATTTGATATCTCACTTGAATATCCGTTCTCAGTTAACAATGTCCCGCTGCTGCAGAGGGCAAAAGATATGCGGATCGAAGACGGATTTCTGAAAGTTGTGTTCCCCATAGACAAGTATGATATTGCAGAAGGAGTGGATACATGGACGTATATCAAGCCTGCCATGATATATATGGAAGGGAAGAATGAGATGGCCGGACTGCTGGAAAGCTACAGGAACAGATGGATGGAGAATGACTATACAAGCGATGCTCTGAAAGAATATGCAAAGAAATTCCAGAGCGATCCGGAGGAGTATCAGAAGCTCAAGGTCTGGATGCTGGCCGCTGCTCCGGTCAAAGCGGCGGATGATTTCTTCGAATCGGTCAGGGATTATGAGGATATCATGCTGCGCCTTTATCCGGGCATAACAAGGGGAGCAGTTGAAAAGCTCCGGAAGGAACTGACCTATGAGCAGAACTACAACTTCCTTAAGAAATATGCCGCTGATATAGACGAGCAATTCGGCAGCAATACCATTGTTGTAAAAAATGGTAAATTCGTATTCAAAAAAACCGGTGAGGCACTGGATGCGAGGAGTGCCTATGCAGATGTGTCCGGCGCCGGCGAAATTTTTTCAGAGGGGACAAGCTACTGTGCCGTCTTCTGCAATGACGCCGATTCAAAACAGAAGTTCGGAAACAATGAATACGGCGCAGGTACTGCCTTCAGGTTTTCGAGCGGACGCTGCATGGTCGTATGCCAGCGGGCAGGCGGGCTTTATTACGAAGAAATAACGCCCGAGGAGTATGATGACCTGGAAAGCGGCAAAACGCAAGTATACAATGTATCGATACGGAACAAATGAGCATAGCAAAACCCGCCTGTATGAAAACAGGCGGGTTTTGCATTTATATTGCGGCGGAAAATCATTATTCAATATCTTCGGCTAAAAATTTCTTCTGCTAAAAAGTATACTCCGGATGAGCCGCTGATTGGAGATCAATATGAAAAAGCCTCTTTCAACAAAATTCATTACGGCGCACGGTATTCTCTGCGCGGCGCTGCTGTTGATCTGCTGGCTTTGCAGGAGCCTTTTCACAGGTGCACCTTTTTCAGTGAGACGCACTCTTGACGGGCCATCGAATAAAAAACTCGCCTGTTATGAAACAAGGGCGAGTTTTTTCTGTATATGCGGTTTACTTTTTTTGCTGTGCAGGACTGACATTGGAATAGGGATTGGTTTTTTCCGCAGGGCTGACATTGGATGCGGGGCTGATCTCGGCATATTCCGGCTTCTTTACGTAGAAAGGCCTTTCGTTGAGCTTTTCCTGCACGATACGGAGGGCTTCACCGAAGCGCTGGAAATGGACAACCTCACGTTCTCTGAGGAAGCGCAGCGGATCGATGACATCGGGATCATCGGTCATATTGATAAGTCCCTCATACGTTGCACGCGCCTTCTGTTCAGCGGCCAGATCCTCGGTCAGATCGGCGATGGGATCGCCCTTGACACCGATATATGCCGCAGTGAAAGGTACACCGTCTCCATTTACGGGATAAATGCCTCTGTCATGATCGGCAAAATAGCCTCCGAGGCCTTCCTTTTCAAGTATCTTGGCGGGGACGCCCTTTGTAAGCTGGTATACGATGGTGCCTACAATTTCCAGGTGAGCAAGCTCCTCGGTACCTATATCATTAAGTGTTGCTTTTGCCACTTCACAAGGCATGCTGTAACGCTGGCTCAGATATCTGAGCGAAGCAGCAAGCTCACCATCAGGCCCGCCGTATTGTGTGATGATATATTTGGCGAGCCTGGGATTACAGTTCTTTATTTTAACGGGATACTGCAGTTTTTTCTCATAAACCCACATTTACGCGACCTCCTTTTTGCTAATCAGGTTGAAATATAAGCACGTCATGCTTCCCATGGCCAGGGGCTTTCGATCCAGGGCCAGGGGAACGAATTGCTTGCACTGGCAGTTATCGGACCATACATGCGCTCGTAATTATCGCGAAGCATCTTTGCCTGCTCAGCTGTGTTCCTGAAAATCATGAACGCCTGCTGATCATACGGGTGGGTATTAAGATAAAGGTTAAGTTCTATCTCCATAAATTCCAGAGCCATCAATTCCTTCAGCATTTTTTCACGGGCGTCATACATACAAACACCTCCAATCACATCTTCAATAATCGAAGCAAGCATCAGCCGTCATACGAATATGCCGGATCGGCACCGTAAGGCCTGTCGAGTTCCGGGAAAATAGTGCCCTGCTTAAGGCCAAGGAGCGGCGGATAAAGGCAGTTAAGACACTGAAAGGGGACATATGCATGTGCCAATCTTGCTCCAATGATCGGCTGGGGATTATAATACTGCAGTTTGCACATATCAAATCCATTGCAGGAAACTTCGTAGATATCAGCAGCCCCAGCTTTAGTCTCAGCTTTGGCTTTCGGGATGTTCTCGTATGCTTCCGGCATTATATTGTTACCTAACATCAGGTTCCCTCCTATACGCTTTTTGGTATATAATATTCATGTTTACATAAAAATGTTCAAAATGTTGAAATGGTGAGCTGACTTTCAGCGCATAGATGTGCACCAGGCACTGTGCACATAAAATAGAAGGATGTACTGCACAATTCAGATGCAAGCTAAGGAGTGCAACAGATATTGCAAGCAGTGAATTTATTTCACAATCTCTGTGTGCAAATGAACGGATAATAGACATAAAAGGAAAAGGAAAATGCTGATTAAAATAAATCATTTACTTTATGGAAATAATATGTTAGAATATCTCAGTATGACTGATTAACCATGTGCTCGGTTGTTGGAAGCTCCGACCAATTACCAGGCTCATGGCGTTAAAAAACAAGGAGGCATGAAAAATGTTAAAGGAACAAAAAACAGAGATCATCAACAAGTACAAGCTGCATGAGAACGATACGGGTTCGCCGGAAGTACAGATTGCCATACTCACAGAGAGGATCAATCATCTTAACGAGCACCTGAAGGTACACAAAAAGGACCATCATTCAAGAAGAGGCCTTCTCAAGATGGTTGGACAGCGCAGAGGCCTGTTGAATTACCTGATGGAGAAGGATATCGAAAGATATCGTGCCATAATTGAAAAACTCAATCTGAGAAAATAATACTGAGCGGGGCATCCCGCTCATTATTTTTACATAGTAGTGCAATAATAAAACTGCAAATAAATTTCTACAATAATAAAATAATAAAACTGCTGACGGAATGATGTGGGTAGTGAACAGAGAACAGAGACCAGAATCCGTAAAACGGATCGGTGTCGGGGCGGCTTACGGTTTCTGGTGTCCGTTTTCTGTGGTAGCTGCCTCTTTCCGTCATGCAGGACACAAAGGAGGCATTTTATGTATAGAAAATTCAGTATGGAACTGGCCGGAAGAAATTTAACCATCGAAACCGGTCAGCTTGCGCAGCTGGCCAACGGCTCTGCGCTGGTAAGATACGGTGATACGGTTATCCTGTCTACAGCCACTGCATCAGCGACTCCAAGGGAAGGTATAGATTTTTTCCCGCTCAGTGTGGACTATGAGGAAAAACTGTATGCTGTCGGTAAAATACCGGGAGGATTCATAAAAAGAGAAGGTAAGCCTTCAGAAAAGGCCATCCTGACATCAAGAGTCATCGACAGACCGATACGTCCATTATTCCCCAAGGATCTCAGAAATGACGTTGCGGTCGTCAACACCGTACTTTCGGTGGATCAGGACAATTCACCTGAAATAGCAGCAATGATTGGTACATCTGTTGCTCTCAGCATCTCC
>ENA-OWOZ01002855-OWOZ01002855.1-bioreactor-metagenome-genome-assembly--contig:-NODE-2855-length-12253-cov-3.085578_pt1 | contig 12253 bp, 13 predicted proteins | sample MGYA00238140_ERZ651804 | MGnify/ENA primary metagenome ERZ651804 (study PRJEB26910, sample SAMN07631232) | bioreactor metagenome | isolation source: Switchgrass digestor | place: USA: Dartmouth... | reverse complement strand
CTTTCGATCTATCAAGAGTATTATTTATTACTACGGCTAATAGCACTAGTACAATTCCTGCTCCACTGTTGGATAGAATGGAAATAATAAAAATTAGTGGATATACTGAAGAGGAAAAGGTAAAGATTGCAATGAACCACTTAATTCCAAAGCAGATGAAAGCCCATGGTTTAAAGGAGAAAAACTTATACATATCAGAAAATGCAGTTAGAAAGATAATAAATGAATATACAAGAGAAGCAGGAGTAAGAGAGTTAGAAAGGAATATAGCTTCAATATGTAGGAAGGTTGCTAAAAATATTGTAGAATCAAAGCAAACTTCCATAAGAATTAACAAGGATAATATTCCAAACTATTTAGGCAAAGAAAAGTATTTACCAGATGTGGCTGAAAAGGAAAATCAAGTTGGTGTAGCAACAGGTTTAGCTTGGACTCCCTTCGGAGGAGAAACTCTTTCAATTGAAGTTAATTGCATGAAAGGAACCGGTAAATTGCAGTTAACAGGCCAATTAGGAGATGTGATGAAGGAGTCCGCCATGGCTGGTATTAGCTATATAAGAGCTAATTCAGATAAGCTTGGCATTGATAGCAATTTCTATAAAGAGATGGATATTCATGTTCATGTGCCAGAAGGTGCAATTCCTAAAGATGGACCATCAGCAGGCATAACCATGGCTACTGCAGCTATATCTGCATTGACAAATAGACCAGTCAATAAGGATATAGCAATGACTGGAGAAATTACCCTAAGGGGACAAGTATTACCAGTAGGTGGCATTAAGGAAAAAGTATTAGCAGCCAATAGAATTGGTATCAAGAAAGTCATATTACCTCATGAAAATAGCAGAGATCTCCAGGATATTCCAAATAGAATAAAAAGGAACATAGAATTCATATTAGTAAAAAATATGGATGAAGTGTTAGAATATGCTCTAATGAAAGAGGAAGAAGGCAATGAAAGTACTAAAAGCTGAATTAGAAAAAATAGCTGTAAGTAAAGCCCAATATCCTAATGGGAATCTGCCAGAAATTGTTCTCGTAGGCAGGTCAAATGTGGGAAAATCCAATTTTATTAACTCCTTGGTAAATAGAAACAATCTAGCTAGAACAAGCAGCAAACCTGGTAAAACCAGGACTATAAACTTTTATAAGATAAACGATAAATTTAGGCTGGTAGATTTGCCTGGATATGGTTATGCCCAGGTTTCAAGATCCGAAAGAGATAAATGGGGCCGCATTATTGAGGAATACCTAAATTCAAGAGAAAATATAAAAGAGATTATACTTTTAGTGGATATAAGACATGAGCCTACTGAATTAGACATGGTCATGTATGATTGGATTAAGTCTTTTAACTATAGGGGATTAGTTATAGCTACAAAAGCTGATAAAATATCCAAAGGCAAATTTCAAAAGCATGTAAAAATGATAAAGGATAAATTAAATGTGGGCAGTTCTAACTTGATCATTCCTTATTCCTCTACTACAAAAATTAATAAGGAACAAGTATGGGATGTAATAAAGAATATTATAAAAGATCAGCCCTCCTTATAAAGGAAGGCTGCTCTTTATATTTATTCTTCTTTTACAAACTCATCCTTTGAAGCACCGCATATTGGGCATACCCAATCATCTGGTAAATCCTCAAAAGGTGTACCAGGCTCAATACCATTATCTGGATCTCCTACTTCTGGATCATAAACGTATCCGCAAGGTTCACATACATATCTGTCCATAACTATTCCCCTTTCATATGTAATTTTTTTAGATATTACCCATTTTTATAAATTTCAAACTAATATATTAAAAAATTTGTTAAAATAATACTGGTAAATTAAGTTCAGATTATGAGTTAAAAAAATAGATATGGGTAAAATTATAATAGAAAAAATAATATGGATAGGCGTGGGTGAGATGGCGTTAATATTTAAAGGTTCTGTCTGTAGTAACTTAAACAATGTAAAGGTTTTCATAGAAGAGGCATTGAATAAGTTACAGAGAGTAGTATATGATGATGACTTGATGTTTGATGTTAGGCTTATATTAAATGAACTGATTATTAATGGAGTCATACATGGGAATTGCTGTGATATAAGTAAAAATGTGTATCTTATACTCGAACATGAAGAAGACTTTATAAAAATAGAGGTTGTAGATGAAGGACAGGGAATAGACTATGACATTTCCTCATATAATCCTGAAGAACTAAAGTGTTGCGGCAGAGGCCTTGTAATAGTTGATAGGCTATCTGACGAGTTTTACATCAATAAAAATAAAGTAGTAGCAGTTAAACATATATAATATAAAGGATGGCAGGGGAAGCCCTGTCATATATTTTGTTGTAATAAACCTATATATTGTGGTAAAATTGCTTTGTTAAATATTAAATCTAGTCAAGGAACAGGAAGTGATAATTTATTATGCATATAATAAGAGACGACATTAGAAATATAGCCATAATTGCACACGTAGACCATGGAAAGACTACTCTAGTGGACAGCTTACTAAAGCAGAGTGGAATATTTAGAGAAAATCAGGTTCTAGAAGAAAGAATTATGGACTCAAACGATATAGAAAGAGAAAGAGGTATAACTATATTAGCTAAGAATACTGCAATTTATTATAATGGAGTGAAGATAAACATAGTGGATACTCCTGGACATGCAGATTTTGGTGGAGAAGTAGAAAGAGTCTTAAAGATGGTAGATGGAGTAATACTGGTTGTAGACGCTTTTGAAGGGCCTATGCCTCAGACAAAATTTGTACTGAAAAAGGCAATAGAATTGGATTTGCCAGCAGTAATCTGTATTAATAAAATAGATAGACCTGAAGCAAGACCTGAGGAAGTAGTTGATGAGATATTGGATTTATTCATAGAGCTGGGAGCAAGTGAAAAATACTTAGATTCTCCTTGTGTATTTGCTTCTGCCAAGGAAGGATATGCAACTTATGATTGGAAGAAACGGGAAAAGGATATGAAGGACTTATTTGAAGCTATAATAAAATATATTCCTGCCCCAGAAGGAGATGTTGATGAACCTTTGCAGGTGTTGATTTCTACTATAGATTATAATGATTATGTGGGAAGGATTGGAATTGGGAAGATTGAAAGAGGTAAAATAAAAGTAAATCAGGAAGTTATAATTGTAAATAAACAAAACAAGGATTACAACAAGAAGGTTAAGATCACCAATATATATGAATTTGAAGGATTGAAAAGAGTGCCAGTGGAAGAATCATCTGTAGGAAGTATAATAGCAGTAACTGGAGTAGAGGGAATCCACATAGGAGATACCATATGTCATGTAGAATATCCTGAGCCTCTTTCCTTTGTACAGATATCTGAGCCTACTATATCCATGACTTTTTCAGTTAATGACAGTCCCTTCGCAGGGAAAGAAGGCAAATATGTTACTTCAAGGCAGCTAAGAAACAGATTATTTAAGGAGCTGCAGACGGATGTAAGCTTAAGAGTAGAGGAAACTGATTCTACAGATGCCTTTAAAGTATCTGGAAGAGGAGAATTACACCTTTCTGTTTTAATAGAAAATATGAGAAGAGAAGGCTATGAATTTCAAGTATCTAAGCCTGTGGTATTGTTTAAGTATGATGAGCATGGCAAAAAGCTAGAACCTATGGAAAAAGTATATATAGATGTTACGGAAGAATATATTGGAGTAGTAATAGAAAAACTAGGTAGGAGAAAAGGTGAACTTATAAGCATGTCTGAATCCAAAGGAGGATATGTTAGACTAATATTCTCTGTTCCTGCAAGAGGATTGATTGGATACAGTCAGGAATTTATGACGGACACAAAAGGAAATGGTATTTTAAATTCAGTATTTGATGGATACGAACCCTATAAAGGAGATATCCCCACAAGAAAAGAAGGATCTCTTATTGCTTATGAGTCTGGAGAAGCAACTGCTTATGGTCTTTATCAAGCTCAAGAAAGAGGAGTATTGTTCATTTCTCCAGGAACTCAAGTATATGAGGGAATGGTAATTGGATCAAATCCCAAAGGAGTGGATATAGAAGTAAATGTATGCAGAAAGAAACATCAGACTAACATCAGAGCTGCAGGATCTGATGATGCACTAAAATTATCTCCTCCGAGGATTATGTCATTAGAAGAAGCTCTTGAATTCATAGAGGAAGATGAACTCATTGAGGTAACTCCAGAAAACATAAGAGTTAGGAAGAAGATATTGGATTCAAACAAGAGATATAAATCAAAAAAGAATGCTTAAATCATAATTAGTGGTGATATTATGGAATCTATAGTAGATGGATATATATGGCTGTTGAGAAATAATTTTTGGATTAATATGCTATTTGCCATACTCTTAGTATTTTTTCAGAGAAAAAATCCCACATCCACATGGCTTTGGTTCATGGTAATAATCTTCCTACCTGGAATTGGATTTCTTCTTTATCTATTTTTCGGGCAAGACTTCAATAAGAAGAGGATGTTTCGGCTAAAGGAGGAAGAAGATAGGCTTATTAGAGAAAAGGTTTTATGTCAGGGAGAAAAAATAAAGAAGGATAGGTACAAGTTTATTAACCCTAAAACTGAAGAATATGAACACTTCATAAACATGCATATTTTAACAAGCCAATCCTATTTTTCTCAAGATAATGAAATAGAGCTTTATTTTTCAGGTAGGGAAAAATTTGATGCTCTGATGAAAAGCATATCTAAAGCTAAAAGATATATATATCTGGAATACTATATTGTAAGAAGTGATAATTTAGGCCAAAAATTGCTTGATGCGTTAACAGAAAAGGCAAAAGAAGGAGTAGAAGTTAAATTCCTATACGATGGCATGGGAGGAAGGAAATTAGCCCGGAATTACTTCAAGGAATTTAAAAAGGCAGGAGGAAAAGTTGCGGTATTTTTTCCTCCTTTTCTTTCCTATTTTAGTTTTAGGATAAACTATAGAAATCACAGGAAGATATGTATAATTGATGGAGAAGAAGCCTATATTGGAGGATTTAATATAGGAGATGAGTATTTAGGGTTATCTAAAAAGTTTGGATTTTGGAGAGATACTCATATAAAGATAAAAGGGTCTGCAGTAGAAGAATTGAAATTGAGATTTATAAAGGACTGGAAGTTTGCAGTTAAAAATGATGATAACTTTTATGCTGATACACCAACCAAGAAAGGCAGTGGCAGAGCTGGAGTACAGATAGTAAGCAGTGGACCCGATTCTCAGTGGGCTAGCATAAAAGACGGATATTTTAGCATGATAACTAAAGCCAAAAAGAGAATATATATTCAAACCCCTTACTTTATACCAGATGATAGTATATATGATGCGTTGAAAGTAGCAGCTCTTTCAGGAGTAGATGTAAAGATAATGATACCTTGTAAACCTGATCATCCATTTATATACTGGGCAGGTCTTTCCTATATAGGGGAGCTTTTAGAAGCAGGAGTTAAATTTTATACATATGAAAATGGATTTTTGCACAGCAAAACCTTCATAATGGATGATTTTGTTACCTCAATAGGAACTGCAAATTTGGACATTAGAAGTTTCAAGCTAAATTTTGAAGTGAACGCTTTTATATATGATGAAGAAGTAAACCAAAAGATGATAGAGCAATTCAATATAGATTTAAACCATTGCAAGGAGATAACTGTTGAGGTTTATGAAAACAGATCTAACATCATAAAATTGAAAGAAGCTTTCTGTAGATTACTGTCACCTATATTATAGTTGATAGGATAAAAAATCACCTTAGAGGATAAACTATCCTAGAGGTGATATCATTGAGAAAGAGAATGTATTTAGTATTGGCCATCATCGTATCTATTCTATTATCTGCTTGTATGAATAGAAGTGAAAATAAAAGCAAAAGTGTAGAAAAGAAAGAAAAAGCTCCTGAGAGTTTAGTCAAAGTATCTGAAGGGTTGGATAGTCTTTTATTATCTATGGATTCTATAGAGGAGATAGCCAAGTTAACAGAATCGGAATTCCAAGCCATGAATTTATCAAAAAAAGAATCTAATGAAAAGGAAAATCAAGACGACAGTCAATCTGATCAGGGAAATCAACAACAAAACCAAAACCAAGGGCAGCAGAATCAAGGTCAGCAAAATCAAAATCAAGGGCAGAGAACTGAAAAGCAAGAAACCAGAACTAAAGATGTGGAGTTATTTATGAAATGGCAGGAAGTAGATAAGAAATTAGAAGAAGTTCACAAAAGTTGGAATGACTATGAAGTGGAAGGAATGGATAAGGGAGCTACAGCTAAAAAGACAGATGAATTCAAAAGGGATTTAAATGCTTTAACAGTTGCTGTTGAAAGCAGGAACATAAATAGCATACTAGATGCTGGAAGCAAAGCTTTTAACTCCTTGTCAGCATTTTTTGACCTATACAAAGATGAAATTGGAGGAGACCTATCTAGAATAAAATATTCTGTACATCAAGCATTTATATTGGCTCAAAAAGGAAACAAAGAAGAAGCAAAAAAATTACTGAGTGAAACACAAGATCATACATCGAGAGTTAGAAAGGGAATTAAAGAGGATAAAGCGAAAGATTTAGAAAAGCTAACACTGTCAATTTCTGATATGGAAAAAGCCTTGGATAGTGACAGTATTGAATTGCTGAAGATTAAAAGGGATATAGCAATTGACAATATTAAAAACTTGCAGGAATAATGGTAAATGATAAAGGGGGATAGTAATGAAAAGTGAAGCCATTAGACAATATTATGTAGTCAATGGGGAGATAATTCCAACATCTCATACAGAAATATTTGAAAAAATAACTAAACCGCCTATATATGAAGTGATTAGGATAATTGATGGGGTACCTTTATTTCTTGAGGATCATATGGAAAGAATGAGAAAGTCTGCAGAGCTGGTAGGTATTCATATCCAAAGAGAAGATGAACAAATTGAAAGGGACATAAAGAGATTAATAGAGGAAAATAAAGAGAAAAATCTAAATGTTAAGCTACTGTATAGCAGTACTGAAGATTCCCAACCAATGTTGTTAGCATATTTTATAAAAAGCTTCTATCCACCGGAAGAATATTATAAGAATGGAATCCATACTATATTGTTTAACTATGAAAGGGAAAATCCCAATGCAAAAGTTCAAAAAAGTTCCTTTAGAGAACAAGTCAGCAAGGAGCTTGAGAAAAATAAGGCCTTCGAAGCTCTGTTAGTTAACAGCAATGGATATATTACTGAAGGCAGTAGATCTAATATGTTTTTTGTAAAGGGAGATATGATTTATACTGCACCTAAAGGAGCAGTTCTGTTGGGTATTACTAGAAAATATATATTAGAAGTATGTAGTGAATTGAGTATAGAGGTAGTAGAAGAAAATATCCATGTTGATGAAATACCCAATTTAGATGGAGCATTTATGTCTGGCACATCGGTAAATGTACTCCCTATTTCCAGCATCAATGATATAAAGCTTGATTCAGTGAATAATTCCATAATTAAAAAAGTAAGTGATGGATATATAAATAAAATGAAATCTTATATTCAGAGCAAAACCTTGTAGAAAAACTACAAGGTTTTTTTGTATAAATTTATATTGACAGTAATACAATATTAGTGTACTATATAATTAATACACTAACACATCCTGATATGGAGGTGAAATGATGGAATTTAATAATAATCTGCCCATATATATACAGATAATGAATCTAATAAAGAGTAAGATAGTTTCAGGAGAAATAAATGGAGGTGATAAATTGTCATCAGTTAGAGATTTATCAAAGGAATTGAAGGTAAATCCAAATACAATTCAAAGAGCATATCAGGAGTTGGAGAGGGAAGGTATTGTATTTACTCAAAGGGGAATGGGTACTTATGTAACAGAGGATATACAAGTCATTAGAAGTTTAAAGATGAATATGGCATCGGAAATAATGAATAAGTTTATTGATGATATGAAAAGAATTGGATTAAATATGGATGAAATAAAAAAGATGTTTATAGAATGGATTGAAAAGGAGGATAGATAATGAAGAATATAGTTGAGATTAATAATTTAACAAAAAAATATTCCAACAAGATAGCTTTAGATAACATTAGCTTAAATATAGAGGAGGGAAAAGTAGTTGGAATACTAGGACCTAATGGTAGTGGTAAGACTACTTTGATTAAAATATTGACAGGACTTTTAAGGCAAACTTCTGGAGAAGTTCTTATAGATGGACAAAAGATAGGAATATATACAAAATCAATAGTATCCTATTTACCTGATAGAAACTTTCTATATAAATGGATGAAAATTAAGGATGCTTCAGATTTATTTAAGGACTTTTATTCAGATTTTGATGAAGGAAAATTTGAAGAGCTTCTTAGATTCATGAAGTTGGATAGAGATATGAGAATAGATACTCTCTCAAAGGGAATGCACGAAAAATTGAATTTATCCTTAGTATTAGCAAGAAATGCAAAGCTTTACGTATTAGATGAGCCAATAGCAGGGGTAGATCCTGTTGCAAGAGATGAAATATTAAATGCTATTATAAACAATTATAATGAAAAGAGTTCCATGATAATAACTACTCATCTGGTAAGAGATATGGAAAATATATTGGATGATGTGGTTTTCCTTAAGGATGGTAAAATCATTTTATCAGATAGTGCAGAATCTCTAAGAGAAGAAAGAAATATGAATATAGATGATATCTATAAAGAAGTATTTAGTCAATAGGGGGCGATAGAATGTTTAAATATATTAAATATGAAATTAAAGGAACTTACAAATATATACTTGGAGTATTGGCTTTGGTGCTTATACTGACTATAGCATTGTACAGCTTAGTAGGAAATATAATAACTAACCCAATAGCAAGGAATATGTTTGTTGGCTTATCTATGATGATATTATTTGGTACAGCACTAGCTACATTTTTATATATTGTTGGTTCCTTTAGAAAGGAACTTTATGAAGACAGAGGGTATCTAACATTTACTCTTCCTATAACAGGAAATCAAATAGTTGGCGCAAAGCTTATTGTAGCTTTGTTTTGGATACTTGTCATACTAACAAGCATTGCCATATATCATTTTATTGCTATGTTAATATATATGACAAGTTTTGAGCTTTCAGCCTTTTTGAAGAATATATTCACTGTGGAAGTTATGAAGAGAATACTTGTAGGCATTTTCATGACCATTCTGAATATGATACAAATGTTGACGATTATATACTTCTCTATGGCATTAGGCAGAGTTACCTTTAAAAACAAGAAAATAGGAGGATTGTGGTTTATAATATTCCTAATTTTAAGCTGGTTGATTTCCTATGGACATTTAAAAGTAGTTGAACTAATTCCATACTACTTTGATCTGAATGGATTTGGTGTTCAAAATAGTGATTCAATGATGTATCAGATGAATATGAATCCTCATGGTTCTTTCTCATTTTCATTAAATATTGATTCACTTATTACAAACATAGCAGGATTAATATACGATGTAATAGTAACTGTTGGATTATTTTTAGGAACCAGTTATCTTGTTGAAAAGAAAATAGATTTATAAAAAATCCCCATTTGGGGATTTTTTCATTTCAAAATAAATTAGAAATTGTTTGCATAATACAAGTTCATATTGTATATAGATATTAGGTAGGTTAAATATTATATTGGAGGAATAATATGACAAAGAGATTATCGTTATCCATTATAACTTTTTTTGTTTTTCTCATATTGTTTATTACAATAGTAATCATCAGTGAATACAGGAATATGGATAGTTTAAAAGGGGAATATCCCAACATATCGGATAAAGTATATAGCTATAGAAAATCTATACTTAAAGTATGGGCTGTCAACCTAGTACTTAAATTTTTAGTTCCACTTTTATTTCTAATTACTGGACTATCCAAAAGAATAGAGATATTTGCAGGAGGAAATGGAAGAGGATTATTTTTGACTGGAGTTATATATATAGTAATTTTCTCAATTATTGATTTTTTAGTGTATTTGCCTACAAGCTATTATGGCAACTTTTTATTAGGCCATAGATTTGGTATATCAAACCAGACCATATACAGATGGTTGGAGATAAGCCTAAAGAATTTTGCTTTAAGTACCATAGTGCTTGCTCTATTAGTTTGGTTTCCTTATTATATTATGAGAGTTAGTCCTAATAGATGGTGGCTCTATTTAGGGCTTCTTGCTATACCTGTAATTGTATTTATTGCATTTATTTCTCCTACCTATGTTGATCCCATATTCAATAGATATACTCCTTTAGAAGACCAAGAGCTGATAAAGGATATAAGAGAGCTTTTGAATAAAGCTGGTGTTGGAGATGCTCAAATATATCAAGTAGATAAGAGTAGGGATACAAAGGCTATGAATGCCTATATGACAGGAATTTTTTCATCTAAGAGAATAGTTCTATGGGATACTACTATTAACAACTTGGAAAAGGAGGAAGTATTAGCTATTAGTGCCCATGAAATAGGCCACTACGTAAAGGGGCATATATGGAGATCTATAGTACTAGGGGGATTAGGAGCAGTATTTATGATGTATTTATTATATGTAACTTCTAATTGGATTCTTGTCAATTCTAATGGAAACTTTGGATTTAGGAAACTTCACCATATGGCATCTTTGCCTTTAATCATACTGGTGTTAAATTTCTATATGTTTTTTGCAAATCCAATTATGAACTTTGTATCTAGACAGATGGAAAGGGAAGCAGATGCATATGAGATAAACTTGACTGGAGATAGGGAAGCTGCCATATCAGCCATGATAAAGCTAAGTGAAGGTAATTTAAGCATTCCCCGACCAAGTAGGATATATAAGATATGGTACTACACCCATCCACCGGTCGAGGAAAGAATTCAATTTTTTGAAAATGTTAACATTCCAGAAGATAGTCCTTAAGGCCTTTATTTAAGTTAAGCTTTCTTATTTTATTTAAGGCCTTGTTTTCTATTTGTCTAATTCTTTCCCGAGTTAAATTGTACTTATTGCCTATGGCTTCTAGCGTCAAAGGTTCTTCTCCATTTAAACCAAATCTGAGCTTTAATATCTCTCTTTCCTTTGGAGTTAATGAATTCAATGCATTTGTAATTTGTTCTTTTAGATCATGGGATATTATTATATCTTCAATGGAGTTATCTTGACAGGGAATATAGTCTTGAAGTTCAACGTAATTTTCATCGGAATCTACGTTGGCTACTGAGTTAAGAGAAGTATAATGAGAATAATTAGTCCTATATGAATTGATAATTCGATATTCTTGTTCAGTAATGTTTGTTTGACTGCATAAAATCTCTATGTCAATCTCTTCGTTTTGAGTTAAAAAGGTATTTTCAAACCGTGTAATTATGCTCAGTTTTTCATAGATGTATGCTGGCAAACGTATTAAGTATCCATTGTTCATTATTGCTCTATCCATCTGCTGACAAATCCAATAATAGGCGTAAGTTGAAAAACTAGTATTTTTGGCTACATCAAACCTTTCTATGCTTTTTATCATGCCTATTATGCCTTCCTGCACCAGGTCTTCTATAGTAAAACAGCTATAGTTTTTTATTTTTTTCTTTGCTGCAGAGTATACCAATCCAATGTTGTTTATTATAATCTTATTCCTAATGTTTAAATCTCTACTTTTTTGATATTGAGCTATGAGTTCTTCATTTGAAATATATTTTTTGTTTCCCGATTTCATCTTTTTAATATTCATCATAATCATCACCTTTTATATTATATTCTATAAACATCTATAAAATCCTTCTTTTTTAGAAACATTAGCAATAAAATATCGCTGTTATATAATTTCAATAAAGGCAATATAAGGGAGTTATTAAAAAATTAGAAGTTCAATTGAATTGAAGAAAGAGACAATTAGACAAGAAGCAAAAGAATTATACTCTGATAAATTGGATTAAGCATATTAGTTTATTTGTAAATAACAAAGTGATGGAGCCTTAAAGTCCATCACCTTAATTATGCCTTCTTGACAGTTCTTCTAATAAATCAGATGTGAGTTTGCTTATGTCTTCCATCTTACTGTTAAGTTCTTCAAATTTTTTGCTCAGATTATCATCTTTGGTACTTCCTAAATCATTAGATGTGAGGAGCATGTTTATACTGTTTAAGTATTGGAGGTTATTGAAGTTGTTCTCATCAATTTTTTTAGTCTGATCTATTATTTCCTTTAGTGATTTTGGGTTTTCCATAATGCTCATCCTCTCTCAGTATTCCTTTGCTTCTGTATAGTATGTGTCAAAGAATA
>ENA-OWOZ01002853-OWOZ01002853.1-bioreactor-metagenome-genome-assembly--contig:-NODE-2853-length-12266-cov-3.554352_pt1 | contig 12266 bp, 14 predicted proteins | sample MGYA00238140_ERZ651804 | MGnify/ENA primary metagenome ERZ651804 (study PRJEB26910, sample SAMN07631232) | bioreactor metagenome | isolation source: Switchgrass digestor | place: USA: Dartmouth... | reverse complement strand
CGTTTATCGATTTTTTTCTAATTGGCGAAGCCGAAGAGCAATATCCGGCAATACTGAAAGTGATCCGGCAGCATAAAGCGGAGCGCAGGACCAAGAAGCAGACTTTGGCTGAGCTCGTGAAGCTCAACGGTGTTTACGTTCCCGGATTCTATGATATCGAATATAACAGCGACGGCACTATTGCCCGGATCAGCGCTAAAGACGGGGCGCCGGGGGTTGTGACCAAAATCGTAATCCAGGATTTTGACGCCTCCTACTTCCCGGAAAAGGTGATTGTGCCTTATATGGAGGCGGTTCATGACCGGGTCATGCTCGAAGTAATGCGAGGATGTACCAGAGGCTGCAGGTTTTGTCAGGCAGGCATGATTTACAGGCCAGTAAGAGAAAGAACATTGGAAGAATTGGAATCAATAGCGGAGAGACTGGTTGAGAGTTCAGGATATGAAGAAATATCACTGTCATCCCTGTCCACAGGGGATTACTCCAGACTTCATCAATTGGTAGAAAAGCTCATGTCAAAGTATGGAAAAGACAGGATAGGGCTATCACTGCCTTCCTTGAGGATTGACTCCATATCTTTGAAGCTGTTGCAGGATGTTCAAAAAGTCAGAAAGAGTGGCTTAACCTTTGCACCTGAAGCTGGAACTCAAAGATTGAGGGATGTAATAAATAAGAATGTTACAGAAGAAGATTTGATAGACTCTGTTGGCGCAGCTTTTGATACTGGCTACAGCGGTGTTAAACTGTACTTTATGATTGGTTTACCCACTGAAACCATGGAGGATGTTGAAGGTATAGCGGATCTGGGGTATAAGGTCTTGGATAGATATTATCAGGTACCAAAGGCTCAAAGAGGAAGAGGAGTCAATGTTACCATAAGCACATCTTGTTTTGTTCCTAAACCTTTTACGCCCTTTCAATGGGAACCTCAGGATACTATAGAATCAATGAGGGAGAAGCAGAAGCACCTTCAGCAAATGCTAAGGAGAAAAGGATTGACATACAACTGGCATGATCCTGAATTGAGCTATCTTGAAGCGGTTTTCGCCAGAGGTGACAGAAGACTTTCTAAGGTTCTGATAAGAGCATGGGAGCTAGGATGCAAATTTGACAGTTGGGATCAATATTTCAATTATGAAGCATGGCTGAAAGCTTTTGAAGATTGCGGAGTTGATCCTGATTTTTACACCATAAGGAAGAGGGATTTTGAAGAAGTATTACCTTGGAATCACATAGATGTAGGAATCACCAAGAAGTATCTAAGAAGCGAATACAAAAAAGCCTTAAAAGGAGAGACAACAAGAGATTGCAGGACTGTATGCACAGGCTGTGGAATTAATCTGCTTCAGGAAGGCGGGGTGTGCAAATGATGAATATGAGACTAAAATTCATAAAAGGATCAGAGATCAAATACATATCACATCTAGACCTGATGAGAACATTTCAGAGAGCATTGAGGAGAGCCCACATACCTATGCATTACTCGAAAGGCTTCAATCCCCACCCCAGCATGTCCTTTGCTTCTGCTCTAGGCATTGGTGTGACAAGCATTGGAGAATATCTGGATATAGTCATTGAAGAAGAAGTATCTGAAAAGGAGCTAATGGAAAGATTGAATGAATCTCTGCCAAAGGGATTGGAGATTGTAGATGTGGTAGTTCTTCAGGATAAGGCAAAGAGTGCCATGTCATTAGTTACTGATGCAAGATATTCTATAGAGCTGGTTTTTGAGCATATCATAGATTTAGAAAAAAAGATTACGGATTTTATGGCTCAAGATAATATTATTGTACCAAAGGAGCAGCCTAAGAAGAATTTTAAAACCATTTATGTAGATATAAAACCCATGATAAAAGAAATTAAAGTCATGCCTCACGAGAACCTCAACGTGGAATTAGACTGTGTCTTAGCCTGTGGCAGCAAAGCAAATCTTAAGCCCCAACTATTGCTTGAGGCTCTGAAAAAATATATAGGGGATATCTTTGAAGTAAAAGGAATAAAAAGAGTGGAGCTTTACACAAATATTAACCATGAACTTGTGCCATTATCGCTAGTGGATAGAAAGTAGCTGCAAGAAACAATTATTCTCTTAGGATAGGTGGCGATTATTATTAAAGAAATTGTTGTGGATGTAAGTTTTGGACAGACAAGGGCAGCGGTCCTTGAAGACAATGAATTAGTGGAAATATATATGGAGGATCAGGAAGACCAAAGCATAGTAGGCAACATATATAAGGGATTGGTGGATAATGTTTTGCCCGGAATGGGAGCTGCCTTCATAGACATTGGTACTGGTAAAAATGCTTTTTTGTATGTGAAAGATGTGCTTCCTGAACTAATGAACTACAATGGAGAATTATCTATTGATAGCGAAAATATCAGATCATACCGGATAGAAGATTATCTAAAGATAGGCCAGGAGGTTCTTATTCAAATTGTTAAAGACCCTATTGGCAATAAAGGAGCAAGAGCCACAACCCATATTACACTGCCGGGGAGATTTGCAGTTTTGATGCCTACTGCAGATTATATCGGAGTATCAAGAAGAATTGAAGATGAGTCAGAAAGAGAAAGGCTTAAAGATATGGCTGCTCAAGTAAAACCCTCAAATATGGGTATAATTGTTAGAACAGCAGGTGAAGGTTGTTCATTATCGGATCTGAAGTCAGATATGGAGTTTTTGAATACTCTCTGGACTAATGTTCTTGGCAAAAGTGAGAAGACATCTGCTCCAAAGCTTATACATAAAGATATGAGCCTGTTTTTTAGAATTGTAAGAGATATGTTTACCAAAGAAATAGATAAACTCACCATCAACAATAAGGAATATTACGAAAAAGCTTTAGAGATTATATCCATGACTTCCCCTGTTCTTAAATCAAGGATTAATTATTTTGATAAGTTTTATGAGATATTTGATTACTATAAAATAGAAGAGAAAATTGAGAAGATTATTTCAAAAAAAGTATGGCTAAAAAGCGGAGGCTACATTGTAATAGACCAAACAGAAGCTCTTACTGTTGTCGATGTGAATACCGGCAAGTATGTGGGAAGCAAAGATCTTCCTGATACGGTTCTGAAGACTAATATTGAAGCAGCAAAAGAGATAGCCAGGCAATTGAGACTAAGAGATATAGGGGGCATAATAATAATCGATTTTATCGATATGAATAACGATGAGCACGAGAGCTTAGTGCTGGAAGTTCTACGAAATGCTTTGAAAAAAGATAAAAACAGAAGCAATGTGTTAGGGATGACTCACCTTGGTTTAGTGGAAATGACAAGAAAAAAAGTTGTCCAGCCGAAAACCAACATAATGCAGTCAATATGTCCCTATTGCTCAGGAACAGGAAGAGTGCTGTCAAAGCAAACAATATTTAAGAAAATAGAATTTGAGATAAACAAAGCCTTATTCAATAAAAACAATAGAAAGATTGAAATATTTGTACACCCTGATTTAGGATATGAGTTTATAAATACGTACAGTGATGAAATAAGGTCGTTGAGTGAAAAATATAATAAAGACATAAACATTATACCTGATGAAACCATACCTAAAGATGAGTTTAGAATATATAATTGAGTGATATAAAAATAATACAATGCCTTGACATTTAATGCAAGGCATTGTATTATTTTTATAGTGGTATACCAAATACCGTATACCATATACCAAATACATTATACCATTATTATGTAGCACATACATAATTGGTGGAAGCTATTATGAAGTGACAACTGGTAGTAAAATACTAAAATCAGTTTAGGAGATGAAAAAATGAGAGTAAGTGCAATTCAAATGAACATGGAATTTGAAGCGCCAGACAAAAATTTTAAGAAGGCAGAAAAACTTATTAGAGCAGCAGCGAAGGAAAACCCAGATACAATAGTGTTGCCTGAAACATGGAATACAGGCTTTTTCCCTTCAAATAATGCAAAGGAGCTTTCCGATAAAAACGGGAAAAACACTATAGAGTTACTCTCAAGGTTAGCAAAAGAGCTAAATGTTAATATTGTAGGAGGCTCTGTTGTTAACGAAAAAGAAGGGGGGATATATAATACTTCATACATCTTTAACAGAAAAGGTGAATGCATAGCTGAATATGACAAGACCCATCTTTTTTCTTATATGCATGAAGATGACCACTTCATAAAAGGCAATAGAGTAACAACCTTTGAATTGGACGGAGTAAAGTGTGGAATAATAATATGCTATGATGTCAGGTTCTTAGAGCTAATACGAACATTAACTTTACAGGGAATTAAAGTACTATTTGTTGTAGCTCAATGGCCTGTTCCAAGAATAAAACACTGGGAGATATTGAATACTGCTCGTGCTATTGAGAATCAAATCTTTAATGTATGTGTAAACTCATGTGGTACTGCAGGTGAAACCATTTATGCAGGGCATTCGGCGCTTATTGATCCATGGGGTGAGATTATAGTTAAAGCATCTGATAAAGAGGAAATAATAACTGGAGATCTTGATTTAGAAGTAGTTGACAAAATAAGAAATACTATCAATGTTTACAATGATAGAAGAACTGAGCTTTACAAATTAGACTAGTGGAGGCGTACAAATGAAAACCATTAATTTTAAACTTCAAAGAATGTCCGGAGAAGAAGATTTAGCACTTAGCTATGATGAACTCCTTGTTATAGGATATGCCGGAAGAAACATGGAAAAGACTATGGAGCATATAAAAGAATTGGAAGAGCAACTTGGAGTGCCAGCACCAAAAAAAATACCAACCATTTTTGAATGCTCCCATGAATTGCTGACTCAGGAAAAGGACATAAAGTTTGTTGGAAGCAAAACCTCAGGTGAGGTTGAGTATGTAATTGTTCTGTACAATGACAATATATATATTGGACTTGGAAGCGATCATACAGACAGGGAATTGGAAAGCGTAAGCGTTCCAAAAGCAAAGCAGGTTTGTCCAAAACCTATAAGTAAAGAATTATGGGACTATAATGATTTAAAGGACCATTGGGACAGAATAAAACTCATATCATATCAAACCATAAATGGTGTAGAAGAAGTATATCAAGATGGAACCCTTGCAGATATACTTCCAGTTGAAAAGATACTTGAAGAGTTGAAGGAAAGAGTAGGAGATATAAAAAACAGCATCATTTATTCAGGCACTGTACCTTTGCTAAAAGGTTTTGCATATGGAGACAATTTTAGATGTATGATGGTTGATGAAGTTTTAAACAGAACAATAGCATTGGATTACAATGTACAAGTGATTAGCGAGGAGGAAAGATAAATGAAAAGAGTAATTAGTTTAGTAATTGCTGTAGTAATGCTTTCAGGTATTTTAGTTGGATGCTCCAGAGGAAGCAACACTGGAAACACTGCAGGAAACAAACCTGTAGAAATAAAGATCGCAGCAGTAGGCAATGATGATCACCAGTCTACAATAATGGCTAAGTATTTTAAAGAAGAACTGGAAAAACTATATGATGGAGAACTAAAAATAGATATATATCCTAATGGTTCCTTAGGTGGCGAAAGAGAAGCTGCAGAAGGTGTAAAACTAGGTACAATACAGATGACAGTAGTAACATCTGACGGAACACTTCCTGCTTGGGTTCCAGACATCCAGGTACTTTCAATACCCTATCTTTTTGAAAATAAAGAGCAGGCTTACAAGGTGCTTGATGGAGTTATATCAGAACAGTTGGTACCAAAATTTGAAGAACAAGGCTTTAAGCATTTAGGATTTGGTGAACTCGGTTTCAGACATTTTACAAACAATATAAGAGAAATAAAATCTGCAGCAGATATGAAAGGTCTATCAATAAGAGTACAGGAAGCACCAATCTGGTTTGCTCTAATGAAGAGTTTACAAGCTTCAGCAGTACCTGTATCCTTCAATGAGCTTTATACTGCATTGCAGCAGGGCATGGTTGACGGACAGGAGAATCCTATAGCTTCCATAGCTACTTCTAAATTTAATGAAGTTCAGAAATACTTGACTCTCGATGGTCACACTTATGCAGCAGTAAGCATGATTATGAACAAAGGTTTCTATGATGGATTGCCTGAGGATTTAAGAGCAGCCATTGACCAGGCAGCCAAAAATGCAGTTCCAAGACAGCGTGAAGCAGTATCAGCAAAAGAAGCTGAATATTTACAGCAATTGAAGGATAGCGGAATGGTTGTAACTGAGCCTGACAAGGAAAGCTTTGTTGAAGCAACAAAGGATTTATACAAATTGGAAGAAGTTAAAGCATTGGTTAACCCAGAATTAGTTGAATTAGTAATAAATAACAGATAAGTAATAAATTCTAAGCCATAAGAGAGTATCTCTCTTATGGCACCCTTACAAAAGGAGGATAAATTGGATGAAAGCAGTTGATTCTGTTATCAACAGTTTAGTTAAACTTATGATGGGTGCCAGCTCACTGGTACTTTCTGTTGTAACTTTACTAGCTGTTATAACTAGATTTATTTTCGCAAACCCTATTCCTTGGAGCCAGGACATAATCAGAATATGCTTCGTATACTTGGTATTCTGGGGAGGAGCTTATTGTGTAAAAGAAAAAGAACATTTAAACATAGATATACTATTGACATCTGTGAATGACAAAACACGAAAAGTAATTGAAATCATAATCAATTTAGTACTACTATTATTCTTTGTTTTCTTAATGTACTTTGGATTCATATTTATGCAAACTGGGGTATCCCAAAAAGCACCCTATCTACCTATACCTATGTCAGTCTATTACTTATCCCTGCCTAGCAGTGCAATACTGATGATTTATTATCAGATTCAGATAATATATGGACAGTTGAAAAGCTTAAAGGGAAATAGCAATGCTGGAGGTGAGAGAGCATGATGATAATATTAGCTCTATTTGTAGTATTTTTAATAGGAGTACCTATCGCTTTCTCCCTAGGATTAGTTTCCCTGGGACAAATAATGATTGATGGATTCCCACCGCTAGTTGTAGTTCAGAGGATGTTTACAGGTGCAGATAGTATAGCCCTTACCGCTATTCCCCTCTTTATATTATCAGGAGGATTGATGTACAGAGGTGGTATGTCAAAAAGGATAGTTAACTTCGCAGACTTGCTTATTGGTCATTTCCCAAGTGGACTTGCTATGGTAAGTATACTTGCATGTATGTTTTTTGCTGCAATAACTGGTTCAGCTATAGCAGCAACAGCAGCTATAGGCGGAATTATGATTCCTCTTATGGTGGAGAAAGGTTATGATAAGGAATACTGCGCTCCACTTTTAGCTTGTGGTGGCTCAATAGGACCTATCATACCTCCAAGTATACCTCTTCTTATTTATGGTGTTATGGCCAATGTAAGCGTAGCTAAGCTGTTTATAGGCGGATTCTTACCTGGTTTATTAATGGGCGTAGGCCTTATGGTATATAGTTTTATTGTGGGTAAAAAGAGACACTATATTGGCAGAGATAAGAGGGCACCATTTAGGGAAGTTCTTAAAGCCGGTAAAGATGCTCTGTTGGCATTGCTGATGCCTGTTATAATAATAGGCGGAATCATGAGCGGTGCATTTACACCTACTGAATCCGGTACAATAGCAGTATTCTATGCATTGATTGTAGGTATGTTTGTTTACAGAGAACTAAGCATGAAAGATTTATGGACAGCAATGGTAGATTGTGCAAAATCTACAGGACAGGTATTGGTGGTTGTAGCCTTTGCTTCACTATTTACTTGGGTTATCACAGTCAATAATATACCACAGCAAGTAAGCTCCTTCCTTGGTTCTACAATCAGCAGCAAGTTTATGCTCCTATTGGTCATAAATATAATATTGTTAATTGCAGGTACATTCATCGATACCACAAGTGCAGTTGTTATATTTACACCTTTATTCCTGCCATTGGTACAAAGTTTTGGAATTGATTTAATTCACTTTGGTTTGGTTATGGCTGTTAACTTGACAATAGGTATGTGTACTCCACCATTAGGTGTATGCCTTTTCGTATCAGGATCCATTGCCAAGATATCCTTAAAAGATCAGTTCAGAGATTTGCTTCCCATGCTGGGGGTATTGATATTAGTGCTGCTGATGGTAACATATATACCTGATATTGTATTGTTACTACCAAATCTATTCAGCTAGAAACTAAACAGATTTTAGCATTAGGATTATAATAGATATCTATTATAATCCTAATAATTTATATAACTAAGACTTATCTTGAATATATTTGAATAATAACTAAATTTGATATAATATTATTAATATGGAAAATCATGAATATCTTAAGTTTGGAGTAATGCAAAATGATCGAAAAACAATTAAACTATAAGTATAAAGTATATGAAAAAATAAAAGAAGACATAATAACAGGAGTATATCCTCAAGGAGAACTGCTCAACGAAAGAAAATTGGCAGAAATTATGGGCATAAGCAGAACTCCAGTAAGAGAAGCTCTCCAAATGCTGGAAATCGATGGATGGGTTATTAATGAAGTATATAAAGGTGCTGTTGTAAGAACCTTTGATATTGATTATGTAACGAATGTTCAGAAGGTTAGAAGGGCATTGGAAACTTTAGCTATTGAAGATACTATATCTAATATCGAAGATGCTGGCATAAAGGAATTAGAAGACATTATTTCCAGGCAAGAAGAATCATTGAAATATTACAATCCATCCGCATTTATGAAGCTTGATAGAGAACTCCATGAGAAAATATATAGTTTCAGCAAAAATGATATTTTGCTTAAGCTGCTTAATAATTTGAATGATATAATTCGTTATTTTGGTATCAAGGTATTAAGTGTACCTGAAAGAAGCGTTACAACCCTTGAAGAACATAAAGCTGTTGTAGATGCAATAAAGAATAAAGATATGGAATCAGCAAAAAAAGCCATGGAGCATCACATGACGATGACCACAGAAGCCATATATAAATATACAATGGCATCAAAAAAACCTTAATTATACTTTTGTTTGACAAAGAAAAACCCCTATGATAAAATATTACGGTGTAGGCATATCCGCTCGGGTCGGGTTTAAAAATATTACCTTGAGTCCGGCGAGACTTATTTTGAAGGAGGTGCAATGCCTAATGTATGCAATAATTAAAACAGGTGGAAAACAGTACAGAGTCACTGAAGGTGATGTAATCTTTGTAGAAAAGCTTCCTTATGCTGAGGGAGACAAAGTTAAATTTGACGAGGTTCTTTTAGTAGGCGGAGACGGCGAAATCAAAACAGGAACTCCTGTTATTGATGGAGCTAGTGTTGAAGCTACTGTACTTAAAAACGGAAAAGCAAGAAAAATAATCGTTTTCAAGTACAAACCGAAAAAGGATTACAGAAGAAAACAGGGACACAGACAGCCATATACAAAAGTTCAAATTGATAAAATTAATGCTTAACCCATATGATTACAGTAAATATTTTAATGTCGGCAGATGATAAGGTAAGAGAGCTAAAGGTTACTGGACATGCTGATTATAGTGAATATGGCAGTGATATTGTATGCAGTGCCGTGTCCGCTTTAACCCAAACAGCTCTATTAGGCCTTATGAATGTCGCTAAATTAGATATAGAATACTGTGTCAATGAAGGCTTTTTAAGCTTTACTATACCTGTTATAGAGGATAGAGATGCAAGACTTAAAGCCTGGGCAATATTGGACACCATGGTTATGGGTCTAGAAAATATATCGGAGAATTACTCACCTTATGTAAGGATAGTAGTTAAAAGGGAGGTGTAATTTATGTTTAACATAAATCTTCAATTGTTTGCTCATAAAAAAGGAGTAGGTAGTTCAAGAAACGGTCGTGACAGCCAAGCCAAGAGATTGGGTGTGAAAAGAGCTGATGGTCAGGCAGTAAATGCTGGTTGTATTATAGTAAGACAAAGAGGCACCAAGATTCATCCTGGTAACAATGTTGGAAAAGGTAAAGATGACACATTGTTTGCTATGATAGAAGGTGTTGTAAAATTTGAGAGAAAGGGCAAGGATAAGAAACAGGTAAGCGTTTATCCTGTAGCTTAGTTGCTTAATCAGTCAGATATTTGTAGGTGCAGCAAAGCTGTACCTTTTTTGTTATAAATAGTTCCGATAGGATAAAACTAATACATATGTCTATAATAGTGTTGAAATAGCCAATGAAAAAGAGGTGAAAAATATGTTCATAGATAAAGCAAAGATATATATAAAAGCTGGTGACGGAGGAGACGGCAGAGTATCCTTCAGAAGAGAAAAATATGTACCAAACGGAGGTCCTGACGGCGGCGATGGGGGAAACGGAGGAAGTGTAATACTCGTTGCAGACGAAAGTATGAGAACTCTAATGGACTTCCGATATAAAAGAAAACATATAGCAGAAAATGGGGAGATGGGCGGAGCAAATAATCGCTATGGAAAAAGCGGAGAGAGTTTATACATTAAAGTGCCTGTGGGAACAATAATATATGATGAAGAGACTAAGAGAGCTTTAGGAGACTTAAGGCATGATGGGCAGGAGTTAATAATCGCCAGAGGAGGAAAAGGAGGCAAGGGCAATGCTCATTTTGCCACATCCACCAGGCAGGCTCCGAGATTTGCTCAACCAGGCGAAAAAGGGGAAGAAATATGGATTGAGCTAGAATTAAAGCTTATAGCTGATGTAGGTTTAGTAGGATTCCCCAATGTAGGTAAATCTACTCTTCTATCTGTTGTAACAGCAGCAAGACCTAAAATAGCAAATTATCATTTTACTACCCTATCACCTAATCTAGGTGTTGTAGAGTTGGATTCTAGCAGAAGCTTTGTGATGGCAGATATTCCTGGACTTATTGAAGGGGCCCACCAAGGTGTAGGGCTGGGTCATGATTTCTTAAGGCATGTTGAAAGAACAAAGGTAATAATACATGTGCTTGATGTTTCAGGAATAGAGGGAAGAGATCCAGTTGAAGACTTCAGAAAGATTAATGATGAATTAAAGCTATACAGTGAAAAGCTTGCTTCTAAACCTCAAGTCATAGCATGTAATAAGATGGATATACCTGGTTCAGAAGAAAATTTCGAGAGAGTGAGGCTTTTCTTATCAGGAGAAGGCTATGATATTTTTCCAATCTCTGGAGCAACTAAGATGGGCATTAAGCCTATGTTGGATAGAGTATATAATATTTTAGAAACTATGGAAGATGAAGAAGAAATTGTTGAAGTAGACAAGGATTTGTTGTATCATAAATATGAAGATGAAAAGGATTTCACAATAAGAAGGGAAAATGAAGCATATGTTATTGAAGGACCTTTAGTTGAAAGACTTTTAGCATCTGTCAATATGGATGACAGCGACTCTGTCAAATACTTTCAACGTGTTATTAGAAAGAGAGGTATTATCGATGAGTTGAAAAGTATGGGTGTAAATGATGGTGATACCGTAAAAATGGGTAGTCTTGAGTTTGAGTATTATGATTAACAAGGTGGAGGTCAATTTAAAATCATGGACTGCATACAATGTGAAAATTGTAAACAGAATACTTCAACATATTTCTGTATAGCAAAGAATCAAATAGTAATTAATGAGAACTATGTACAGAATGCGGAAAAGAGCAGAAGTGGGTGGAAGAAAGGAGATCCTAATTACGAGACTCATCGAAGAAAAACCAGAAAAGAAATAGAAATATAAAGCAGCATTATAGCAGACGAAAGTCTGCTTTTAAAATATGTTAAAATAGGAGGAACTATGTTAAGTAGTAAACAAAGAGCCTTTTTAAGAGGATTGGCGAACAGTCTGGAGGATGTATTTCAAATAGGTAAGGCAGGGATAACATCATCAATTGAAAAAGAAATTGATGCCTGCTTGGAATCAAGGGAACTGATAAAGATCAAGATATTAGACAATTGCCCTCTTGATGCCAGAGAAGCAGGTGAAGAATTGGCTTCTGCCATTGGGGCAGATGTGGTACAGGTCATAGGCAACAAGTTTGTATTATATAGGGAATCCAAAGAGAAACCACATATACAACTGCCTAAGTAGGAAAGGTTAGGGTGAGGATATGAAAAAGAGTGTTGCAATGGTACTCAGTATATTGATTATTATTGCAATGGTGCTTCCCATAATATTATCTTTGCTTAATGTTCAATAAGCATTAAAGATTACTGAAGAATGTAAAGGGGGATTAACATGGAATTGGGTTTAATTACCATAGTATCAGCCTTGCATGATCTTACTTCAATAGAAAACTCTCATTATGAGCTGATAAGCAACTTGAGGCGGTATTTCTCAGTCCGGTTTATTACACCTGCTGAGGCAAAATATGTG
>ENA-OWOZ01002849-OWOZ01002849.1-bioreactor-metagenome-genome-assembly--contig:-NODE-2849-length-12279-cov-3.554089_pt1 | contig 12279 bp, 9 predicted proteins | sample MGYA00238140_ERZ651804 | MGnify/ENA primary metagenome ERZ651804 (study PRJEB26910, sample SAMN07631232) | bioreactor metagenome | isolation source: Switchgrass digestor | place: USA: Dartmouth... | reverse complement strand
GGCACTTTCCACATGATAGTACTCGAACATGTCATATTTCCCGGAATATAGCTGTATCTTGTTTTTAAGGTCCGGCCTGTTTTCGCTGATATATGAAATGATTTTTTCATATTCGCTTTCACTGTTTATGACAAACCTGCGGATATCGCTTGTCAAAAACTCCCTCACCGCGCGGTCAACCATGCCGGGTTCCTTGTACAGCAGCCTTGGAACACTGCCCTTTTTTTCTTTTTCCCTTATATCGTCATAAATCTCCTTAAGTTCAGCAATGTCTCCGGCGATATCTTCCTCGGACATTCCTTCTGCCGCCGTCCTTATAATCAGACCCGCATTTTCTGGCCTGTGCCTCAGGGCGATATCCCTAAGGCGTGCCCTTTCTTCCTCATCTTCTATCTTCTGCGAAATGCCTGTTGAATGTGAATTGAAGACCAGGACGGAATACCTTCCCGGCAGCGAAATACGTGTGGTTACCCTGGCTCCCTTGGTATCAGAAGGATCTTTCATGACCTGCACGGTGATTTCCTGGCCGGGGGACAGAAGCCCCGATATATCCCCCGCTCTGGCTGAGACCTTATCCTCACCGCCGGATGAAACAGGAGCCACGTCCTTGACATAAAGGAATGCGTTTTTTTCAAGCCCGATATCGACAAATGCGGCCTGCATCCCTTTAAGGGTGCGCTCAACCTTTCCCCTGTAGATGTTTCCCACAAGGCTCCTGTTACCGAGCTTTTCGTAATAAATTTCGACAGGCTGGCCGTCCTCCAGCAGGGCAAGCCTTATTTCATCATTGTTTACATCAATCAGGACATCTTTTTCCATCGGTTACCTCAATGGGATCTTTCCATCCGCCGGCATCTTCAGTGTAAAGGGCTTTTCGATGGATGGACAGTATGTTTGGTCTGAATTCATATTTCCGGGAAAGAGCTTCCATCAGCAGGTCGGCTCTCAGGTTTTTCTCAGCGCCCGCGCTTACAAGCGCACTAAGTTCAAAGGTATTATTTCCTTTATTGGCTAACCCAAGTCTGTAAATAAGAGGCCTTATATTTTCGGGGCGAAAGCCTTTCTTTGTTTTTTTCATGGCCATAAGTTCGTTCTGAAAAAGCAGATCGGAGATCATGCAGGCAATCTCGCTTTCTCTCCGGTCTGTTTCAAACGTAATACTGTATAAGGCCGCTTTTATCAGGTTCATTATGTTTTCCTGGCCAATCAGCTCAGCCGCTTCATGGATTTTTATTCCATCTGGCATGTTTTCGTTTAGTATGGAAACAAAATCCTCACAGGATATTTCCCTTTCAAGAACAATATCCGCATATTCTGCATCGCTTGTAAGGCCAGTTGACATGGGCAGCCCGAAAACAAGCCTCATCCTTGGGTTGAAGCCCCTGGTATATCCTACAGGAAGCTGTGACCTCCTTAAAGCTCTTTCAAAGACCCTGAGAACATCCAGATGGGACAGGTATTTAAGCTCCGGCCCCCTGGAAAAACGAAACCTTAATACCTTAGCCATTGTTCCGATCACTCCGCTGCTCACCGAGGCATATACCGGTTTTGTAACCCTGGGCACCACAGAACGAACAATTTTCCGCACAATTCTGCGTGACTTCGCCCCGGTATGCCTTCTCACATTCTTTCTGCAAAAACCTTTTTGTCACGCCGATGTTGATATGATCCCAGGGCAGGATCTCATCGAAGCTGCGTCTTCTGTTGGCATAGAATTTTGGATCAAGCCCGCATTCCTCAAATGCTTCCATCCATTTGTCAAAATCGAAGAACTCAGCCCAGCCGTCAAATTTACAGCCCTTCCTCCATGCCTTGTAGAGGGCTTGCCCGATTCTCCTGTCCCCTCTTGCGAACACGGCTTCAAGCATGCTCACTCTCGCATCATGGTAATTGTATGTTATCCTCCGGTTTTTCCTTACCCTGTCCTTCAGGCGGAACTGTTTTTCCATGAGTGTTTCCATGTCATCCATGGGTTCCCACTGGAACGGGGTAAAGGGCTTGGGCACGAAACATGAAGTGGAGATCGTTATATTGAGCGATTTCCCGCCCGGAAGATCCCGGCAGGACTCGATAAGCCTTATTCCGAGCTCACCTATTGCCTCCACATCTTCCATGGTCTCTGTGGGAAGGCCCATCATGAAATAGAGCTTCACCGAATTCCATCCGCCCGAAACAGCCATTTTAACAGCATTGAAAAGATCTTCCTCGGTAATGTTCTTGTTGATGACATCCCTGAGTCTCTGTGTGCCTGCCTCCGGAGCAAATGTAAGACCGCTCTTGCGTACCTTCGAGGCTTTCTCCATAAGCTGCATCGAAAAATTGTCAAGCCTGAGGGAAGGCAGGGAAAGATTTACCTTTTCCCCTTCGGTATATTCAATAAGGGCATTGCAAAGCTCGGGAAGTCTGGAATAATCGCTGGTGCTTAAGGAAACGAGCGAGATTTCCTCGTACCCTGTCTTCTCTATTGATTGCTTTGCAAGCTTAAGAAGCTTCTCATGATCCCTTTCCCTTAAAGGCCGGTATATGAAACCCGCCTGGCAGAACCTGCAGCCCCTTATGCAGCCGCGGAATATTTCAAGCATGATACGGTCGTGGACCGTGCCGACATAGGGAACTATTACGTCGTCGGGAAAATCAGCCTCATTTAGGTCCCTGATTATCCGCCTTTTGATTTTGGCAGGGACCCCATCCCTGTTGGGCCTGATGCTTTTTACGGTGCCGTCTTCATTGTAGTCCACATCATAAAAGGCAGGGACGTACACCCCTTCTATCTTCGCGACCCGGGCAAGGAATTCCTCACGGCTCTCCCCTGAATTCTTCCAGGCTTTGTATTCATCAATGATCTCATTTATCGCTTCCTCTGCTTCGCCTATCACGAAGAAATCAACAAAGTCTGCCAGAGGCTCCGGATTTACCGCGCATGGCCCCCCTGCCAGGACAAAGGGCATATTGTCCTTTCTGTCTTTGGCGAAAACGGGGATACCGCCAAGGTCGAGCATGCTCAGGATATTGGTGTAACTCATCTCATACTGGAGGGTAAAGCCCACCATGTCAAATTCGGAAACAGGCGTATAGGTTTCCAGTGAGTACAGGGGAATATTATTTTCCCTGAGCTTTTCCTCCATATCGACCCATGGGGCAAATACCCGCTCGCAATAGGTATCCTCCCGCCTGTTCAGAATATGGTACAGTATCTTCATCCCCAGATGGGACATGCCTATTTCGTAGTCATCAGGGAAACAAAAGGCAAATCGCACATCCACATCCCCAGGATTTTTCCTGACCATATTCCACTCATTGCCTGTATATTTGGCCGGTTTCTGGACATTCAGCAAAATGTCGTCAGTCAGATTTATTCTCATTTCAACCCGCTTTCTAAATGTAATATTGAATATGGCTATTATAGCACCAAACGGAGACTTATATGCCGTTTATGCAGGAAATATGCCTGCCAATATGGACACAAACATACTATAAATAATATCTTAACACTTGCCAAAAGGCAACTTGTACATTAGACACAAAAACCGGCAGATAAACGGTGAGTTACCTGCCGGTTCGACAAACCCGCTTTATTTAACTTATTATACTATTGTTCCGGCAGCTTACCGCCAAAGACCTTCACGAGCCGGTAATAAGCTTTGCCGTACCGAATAAATCAGGAGTTCCTTGCTTCAAAGTCCTTCATGAATTCAACGAGAGCTTTTACGCCCTCAATGGGCATGGCGTTGTAAATGCTTGCCCTCATTCCGCCGACAGTCCTGTATCCTTTGAGGTTAACAAGACCGTTTTCAGCAGCTTCCTTTATGAATTTCTTATCGAGTTCCTCGCTGCCCGTCTTGAAATTCACGTTCATAATGGAGCGGTCGTATTTTTCAACAGTACCCTTGAAAAGATTTGAACTGTCGATGTAATCATACAGCAGCTTCGCCTTTTCCTCGTTGATCTTCTGCATTGCCTCGACCCCGCCTTTTTTCTTTACCCACTCAAAGACCAGGCCGCAAATGTAAATGCTGTAGCATGGCGGTGTATTGTAAAGCGAATTGCTGTCGGCATGGGTCTTGTACTGAAGCATTGTAGGCACGCCTGCCTCAACTTCCCTTACAAGGTCTTCGCGGATAATTACTATCGTCACGCCTGCAGGACCCATATTCTTCTGAGCGCCGGCATAAATGATGCCGAACCTGGACACATCATAGACTTCAGAAAGGATGTTTGATGACATGTCTGCCACCAGCGGAACATTGTCGAGGCAGACTATATCCTTGTCGCGGAGGCGTGTACCGAAAACGGTGTTGTTGGTTGTGATGTGGAAATAATCGGCATCGGGGCTCAGCATCGATCTGTCAATCTTGGGAACATAGCTGTATGTCCTGTCCTCGGATGAAGCCACCACATTCACGGAAATGAATTTCTTTGCTTCCTGCGCCGCCTTCTTTCCCCACTGGCCTGCGACAAGGTAATCAGCCTTGCCGTTTTTCTTCAGGTTGAGCGGCACCATGGCAAACTGCAGATGGGCTCCGCCCTGAAGGAAAAGGATCTTGTAATTTTCGGGTATGTTCATTATTTCACGGAGGGTCTGTGCCGCCTTGTTATGTATCTCTTCATACCAGGATGAGCGGTGGCTCATCTCCATTACAGACATGCCGGATCCTTTATAGTCGAGCATTTCCTCTGCTGCCTGTTTTAACACTTCTTCGGGAAGGGTACCTGGACCTGCGGAAAAATTATATACTCTTGCCATATATAATCCACTCCATTCCTAAATACTGCCCGATGGAAATCAAGCAGTTACAATTTGTTATTATTTTAACACTCTATTATGTTAAAGTCCATATAAGTATTAATAATTTTTATTACTATTTTTCAATGACATTTATTAAAGTTTTCAAAACAGATACAGGGTTTGTGTGAAAAAGCCGGCCCAGGCGTATCCGATGCATCAAGCGTCAAATTGTATTTTTTTGACAATGGTTTCTACTCCGGATATAATTGAACCATATACAGATTGTAACGGAGTGTGATACCGATGTATATCAACAATGTCATATGGCTGGCACAAAACGAAAAACCCGTTTTCCTTCTGCCTGGGATGGCCAACCGCCACGGCCTGATAGCCGGAGCCACCGGAACTGGAAAAACCGTAACCCTCAAAGTCCTTGCCGAAGGCTTCAGTGATATGGGAGTACCAGTTTTTCTGGCAGACATCAAGGGAGATCTTGCAAGTCTGGCACTGAAAGGCAATGGCGACAGCGTGAAAGAGCGTCTTGACATGCTGGGTATAAAGGATTTTGAATTTAAATCTTTTCCCGTGAGGTTCTGGGATCTTTTTGGAGAATACGGGCATCCGGTACGCGCAACCGTCTCCGAGATGGGCCCGCTCCTTTTGTCAAGGCTTCTTGGTCTGAATGAGACCCAGACGGGCATTCTCAATATTGTATTCCGTATCGCTGATGAGCAGGGTTTATTGCTGCTGGACCTCAAGGACCTGAAGGAAATGGTCCGCTATGTCGGTGAGAACGCCAGCAGTTTTAAACTGGAATACGGACATATTTCTCCCCAGAGCATAGGAGCCATCATGCGAAGCCTTGTCGCGCTGGAAGACCAGGGAGGGGATAAATTCTTCGGCGAGCCTGCCCTCGACATAAACGACTGGATTCAGACCACCCCCGACGGAAAAGGATATATAAATATCCTACATAGTGCCCGTCTATTCAATTCTCCCCTGCTTTACTCTACATTCCTGCTGTGGATGCTCTCGGAGCTTTTTGAGACGCTTCCTGAGGCGGGCGACCTTGACAGGCCGAAAATCGTCTTTTTCTTCGATGAAGCCCACCTTCTTTTTGAGGACATCCCCAAAGTCCTCCAGCAAAAAATAGAGCAGGTTGTCCGTCTGATACGCTCAAAGGGAGTGGGTATATTCTTCATTACACAAAATCCTTCCGATCTTCCAGAGGATGTGCTGGGACAGCTTGGAAACAGGATTCAGCACGCCCTCAGAGGCTACACCCCTTCGGAAAAAAAGAAGATCAGGGCCGCCGCAGAAGCTTTCAGGCCAAATCCTGAATTCAATGCAGAAGAAGCCATATCAAGCCTTGCAACCGGCGAGGCTCTGATATCGTGTCTAGATGCCGAAGGAAGGCCTTCTGTTGTGGAGAAGGCATGGATTCTTCCCCCGCAGAGTTCACTGGGTACCCTTGACGATCTGACCCGCGCAGGGATAATAAACAAGTCTTCCCTGGGGGGCAAATACGACACAGCCATAGACCGGGAATCAGCCTATGAGGTACTGAAAAGAAAAGCACTGCATGATCAGGAAAGGGCCCTGAAAGAACAGCAACCTGCCCAGAAGAAAAAGGAGACAAAATCACCGGGAAGGCCCAAAACCTCCCTGATTGAAAAGGCAGCCAGCTCGGCCGTGACGGCAATCGGACGTGAACTGGGAAGAAGCATTATCAGGGGCATACTGGGCTCGCTGAAAAACAGCAGGTAAAAACTCGATTCATTTTTCCTTCGGCCGATGTTTATTATGCCATGCTGCCGGTAAATAATGATATAGTCGTCATCGACAGCAGATATGGCCCTGACGTGACACTTCAGGCACTGGTTGACAACAATAAGGCTGACATCATTTTGTTCATTTTTCATCAGAACAATTGCAGCCCTGAATTGGTGAAATATCTTTCAGAGTTTTTGAACTGACCGCATATAACAGAAATATCTGCATTTAATGACTTTGTTTTACTGTATTTAATGCAGATTTATGTATTTTATTGCCATTGGCTGACATAGATTGGTATAATATAGATAAACCCAGCGCCGAACAGCTAAGGAGGTCTTTGTGTGCACCTGATTATTGAATTCTCTTCCAAGGAACCGATAAGGCTTCCTCTTCCATATAACCATATTCTTCAGGGTTTCATTTACAGCACCATGGATGATGAACTTGCGGAATTCCTTCACGGGCAAGGATATGGCACAGGCCGCAAATTCAAGCTATTTGCCTGTTCAAATATAATGGGGAAAGCAAAGGCTGAAAAAGGCTATATACAGTTCGGAAAGAAAATTACAATAGAAATCTCCTCTCCGGTAATTGAACTTTGCGAATCCTTTGCAAACGGGCTGTTCAAAAAACAATTGAAGCTTGGGCAAAACGAGGTTGAGGTCAGCAGTATCAAAATTGACAAACATGAAGTAAATGGAAACAGTATCAAAGTAAAAACCCTCTCCCCTATTGTGGCCTACAGCACCATGCTGAGACCTGACGGAAGCAAATATACATGTTATTTTCACCCTGACGAATCTGACTTTAAGAGAATTGCTTCAGAAAATCTCAGAAAAAAATATACAGCCTTTACCAAAACCGAAGCCCCAAAAGAGGATATTGACATCAAACCGCTTGACAAGCCAAAACTTAGCGTCATAAATTACAAAAACACCATCATCAAAGGCTACAGCGGTATCTTTGAACTTACAGGTCCCCGTGAACTGCTTCAAATGGCGATTGACGCAGGCCTTGGCAGCAAGAATTCACAGTGCTTTGGCCTTATACGTTTATATGATTTTGCTTCACATAATTGAACAGACTATAAACATATGGTAAAATTTATGAAAAATAAGTCTATTTGATTTTCGTCGATGTCCGATAGTGCAAAAATCCCTGGAGATCGACGAAAACAAGAATTAAGTATTTCCAGGTATTTGCGGATTCTTGACATCGTAAAACTTTATAGATTTATTTTATAAAAACGGCTTACCATGCACCCTTTATGGGTTTTGATCCTACCTATAAGGAATTGAAACAGCGAAGCTTTGCGAGATATTATGGCATCAAATTATGTTTTGATCCTACCTATAAGGAATTGAAACATTTATTATTATCATAACGGTGTGCGGCCCGTTGTTGTTTTGATCCTACCTATAAGGAATTGAAACAAAAAGAAGGAAAAAAGCCTCATCTTTATGGTATATGTTTTGATCCTACCTATAAGGAATTGAAACTCACCTCAAAAAAACTCCTGCTCGTCAGAAAATCGTTTTGATCCTACCTATAAGGAATTGAAACTCCCACCATTCGGCTCTTGTCTTTCTTACTATCGTCGTTTTGATCCTACCTATAAGGAATTGAAACATATGCTTTTAGCAAGACTACACCTCTTTTCCCTGGTTTTGATCCTACCTATAAGGAATTGAAACAAACATGATTGGGCTGGGCTGTTCCATACTCACCCCGTTTTGATCCTACCTATAAGGAATTGAAACTGCTTTTTTATATCCCAGGCTTTATTTTTTTTGCTCGTTTTGATCCTACCTATAAGGAATTGAAACTGAATTATGGCGAGGAGTTCCGACAGAGTGAAGTTAGTTTTGATCCTACCTATAAGGAATTGAAACCGACTTGTAAAAACGACAAAATGATCGGCACAGGAGTTTTGATCCTACCTATAAGGAATTGAAACATAAACTATTGCCACTTTTTAATTTTTCACCCTTTCGTTTTGATCCTACCTATAAGGAATTGAAACAAGGATACTCTGGACGAGAACACTGCTGCAAATCTCGTTTTGATCCTACCTATAAGGAATTGAAACTAAAATAGATCGTATAAGTCGAAATGTTGTTGACTGTTTTGATCCTACCTATAAGGAATTGAAACTAAAAAAGCCCAGCACTAAGCCGGGCTTTCTTTTTAGTTTTGATCCTACCTATAAGGAATTGAAACCAACAAAGAATAACTGATCTCGAAATGGCTATAGGGTTTTGATCCTACCTATAAGGAATTGAAACTTCCATTGTCCTTCTTCGAAGCTGTATTCCTGCCGGTTTTGATCCTACCTATAAGGAATTGAAACTATATCAATAGGTTCAAGGTTTCAGGTTCAAGATGGTTTTGATCCTACCTATAAGGAATTGAAACATGCGCATGCATAATGCGTGAAGTAACGCCCGAACAGGTTTTGATCCTACCTATAAGGAATTGAAACTTTGAAATCTCAACTTGATAAAATTCGGCAGTCCGAGTTTTGATCCTACCTATAAGGAATTGAAACTATAAGGAATAAATAATTAACCTGGGAATACAGGAAGTTTTGATCCTACCTATAAGGAATTGAAACGCCTCATACAGATGGCAGACACCGTATCCTTGAGCGTTTTGATCCTACCTATAAGGAATTGAAATCTGGTATAAATACTATGTGTCTGTTATCTACTGTTTTGTTTTGATCCTACCTATAAGGAATTGAAACTGTTTTTCCGTCAATCGGAATGTTATGTCAGTGGCTTTGTTTAGATCCTACCTATAAGGAATTGAAACAGCTTTCCCTGTTCTGCCTGAAAAGCGAAAAACGACGTTTAGATCCTACCTATAAGGAATTGAAACGATGCCACGGCATCCTAGGATGGTGCGACCATCCTCGTTTAGATCCTACCTATAAGGAATTGAAATATATAGACAACAAGGAAAGTCCACTCAGAAACCTGCGTTTTGATCCTACCTATAAGGAATTGAAACTGCAACATCAAGTGTACGCATGTTTATTAGTACATAAGCTTTAACCTACCTGCGAAAAGCTAAAACTCAGTGATTTGTGGAGGATTTATGTTCTTCAATATTAATGAATTCAAAATTACTGGTACATACGTATGGTACTATTGCATTTGCAAACGTGAAGTATGGCTGTTGTCAAGAGGAATCACTCCGGACCAGTCTGATGAAAATCTGGATATTGGTCGGTTTCTTCATGAGAATGCTTATCAACGTGAAAGGAAAGAAATCGACCTATATGGAATGAAATTGGACATATTAAAAAACAAATCTGGACAATTAGTTATTGGAGAAATCAAAAAAAGCTCCAAATTTTTGGACAGCGCAAAAATGCAATTATTATATTATTTGCATGAACTTAAAAAAATGGGTATTAACGCGTCAGGTATTTTACTTATCCCCGAAGAAAAGAAAAGACATTGTATTACACTTGATGAGGAAAGCATAAGAAAACTGCATGAAGTTACAGAAGGCATAAAAAGAATAGTTTCATCAGATATACCGCCAAAACCTGAAAAAATCAGTTTCTGTAAAAATTGCGCGTATGCTGAATTATGCTGGTCATAACGGGTGAAATGTATGAGAAAAAGTGCATATATTTTCAATGACGGTGAACTAACAAGAAAAGATAATACTGTGTGTTTTGAATCTGGCGGGCGAAAAAATTATCTTCCTATAGAAGATATAAACGACATTTATATTTTCGGTGAAGTAACCGTCAGCAAAAAATTTCTCGAATATGCAACTCAAAAACAAGTTCTGCTTCATTTTTTCAACTACAATGAATATTACGTCGGTACCTATTATCCTCGCGAGCACTATAATTCCGGTTATATGATTCTCAAACAAGCGGAACACTACCTGGATTCCGGAAAAAGAAAAATTATAGCACACAAAATTGTCGAAGGAAGTATAAAAAACATACTTCAGGTACTCAAATATTACATTTCAAGAGGTAAAACAGAAATCAACAGTATATATGTAAAAATACAGGAGCTACTGGATTCACTCAATCCAACCATGGATATAGAAGCAATGATGGCTATAGAAGGGAATGTCAGGGAAATTTACTATCATGCATTCGACATAATTCTTGACAATGAGGATTTTGTTTTTGACAAAAGGACAAGAAGACCGCCACAAAACAATCTGAACACTCTTATAAGTTTTGGAAATTCCATTCTGTATACAGTTGTTCTAAGCGAAATTTACAATACTCATCTGGATCCAAGGATTGGTTTTCTACATACATCCAATCACAGAAGATTTACTCTCAATCTGGATATAGCTGAAATCTTCAAACCGCTGCTCGTTGACAGGACAATATTTACCCTTGTAGGAAAAAGAATGCTGTCAGCCAAACACTTTGATAGAAAGACCAGCGGAATTGTTTTAAAAGATGATGGCAGAAAGATATTTGTCCAGGAAATTGATAACCGCCTCAAAACAACAATTAACCATAAAAAGTTAGGCAGGCAAGTCTCATACAGGCATCTTATTAGAATGGAATTATACAAGATTGAAAAGCACCTGATTGGAGAGCAAGATTATGAACCTTTTGTAAGTCTGTGGTAATCAATAATGGAGGTTTATAAATGTTTGTAATTATGGTCTATGATGTCGGAGAAAAAAGGGTGCAAAAAGTTCTGAAAACATCACGGAAATATTTATACTGGGTTCAGAACTCGGTTTTTGAAGGTGAAATTACTGAGGCAAATTATGTAAAGCTCAAATCTGAATTAAAGAGAGTAATTGACGAAGAATATGATTCTATTCTTTTTTACACTTTCAGAACAACAAAGTATTCCTCACGAGATAATATTGGCGTAATAAAAGGAGGCCAAAATCTAATATTATAAATTTACTGTTGATAGAAATACAGTTATATGTTATTTAATAAATAAGAAACTGGTAATTGCGGTGGATAAATTCATTACCCACAATACAAGGAGGTGAGGTTTATGAGTTTTTTGCAGGCTGTCTATTCTTTAGGGCAAATGGCAGGCGAAGCATACAAAGACTCCCCTCTTGCCGATATTTTAAATTTCCTGCAGCTTCCTTATCCGCTGCCAGAAGACGAAGATGAGAAGAATAAAGTGTTTGCTATAAGAGTATGGATTGACGTGACTGATAAAGATGCTGAAGTGCTGGATATAAAAGGAGTTGCTAAGATTGACAGAATCGAGTATGGAGCAATTGGCGGTTATGAAAGGAGCGAGATAAAAATAAAAGAACGTTGCCTTTATCGTGACCCTGTGGGAAGCAACGTGTCATGGCGATTTACTCCTTTATACAAATTGGGTCCCGGGGGAAAAAACTCAAAAAAAGAATTGGCAGGAGAAAACGAAGTTTGGCAGGACAACAAAGATTGCAGATTTTATAAACTATATCACAGTGTGCTAAATGATTATGAGAAATCAGGTTACTTTACCGTAGGTAGCTCTGACAAAATCATGTCTGACATGGTAGAACAGATTGACAGGATAGCAGAGTTCTGGTCTGAACGTAATATTCCCTGTTTTATGATTTTTGGGTTAAAAGATGCTGAAAGGTTTCTGTATCCCGGTGAAATTAATGCATTTGTAAACTACTTCAAAGACAAACTCAACCAAAATTCTTTGAACAAATCAAAAAAATCAAAAAAGAGCGCACGCATTACATATTGTTCTTTATGCGGAAAAACCGCACAGGAGCTTAAAACTCTGGATAAGATATTTAAATTTGCAACCTTC
>ENA-OWOZ01002842-OWOZ01002842.1-bioreactor-metagenome-genome-assembly--contig:-NODE-2842-length-12297-cov-5.157119_pt1 | contig 12297 bp, 19 predicted proteins | sample MGYA00238140_ERZ651804 | MGnify/ENA primary metagenome ERZ651804 (study PRJEB26910, sample SAMN07631232) | bioreactor metagenome | isolation source: Switchgrass digestor | place: USA: Dartmouth... | reverse complement strand
GGAGTATACAACGCTTTAAATAGAGCCAGGGCATTAGTGGATGATGAGTTAATAAACGATATTATAAAGGAGGTTGAAAAAGATAAGTAAATTTCTTTGGGGCTCAATTTTTTTATTCTTCATATTTCCTATCGGCTTATTCTACTTGTTTATTATTCCCGAACTTGTCGTTGAAGATGTAACCGTAGGATTTTCCCTTATTAAAAGTTTAGATATTTTACATGGTTTAGCTATACTAACCAGACCTATTTGGGTAACTATTATTTTAGGCTTTAGTGTAGCTTTATTAGTTTATGCGAAAGACTTAGGGAATATGATAGTGAGGTGGTTTAGTGATAGATAAAAAGCTTCTAGCACCATATATAAAAAATAATGTGTTATCTATTAAAAGTCTTAAACTCACTAACCCACCACTTTCACGGTACGTTTTAAATAATAAAAAAATTATAGAGGAAAGATTAAAAATAAAAATATTAAACGATACAATAGCTATAAGAGGTACAGAGAATATTAAGTTATATCTCTTATACTATTATGGAGATACAGTTAATCTAACTAGATTGCGTAAAGAAAGTATTGTAATCTATAACAATATCTGTGCATTAGGCGTTCCAGAGGAAGTTGTAAAGGATATGGGATTTAAAGTTCAATATGATTCAAAAATATCTAGAGATAAGCTGATAGACGAACTAAAAGCTATTGCAAATAAGGATGGAGTAATTAAAAAACTAAATAAAAGACTTGATAATAAAATAAGATACGAAGCTAATAAAGTCAATATGACGGTTAGAGAATATATAGAGAGCCTTGGATTCTTTTTAGATTATAAAGGCATACTTAGTGATGCAGAGGGTGATATTGATGATCAAAGCTGAAAAGATACGAGGAAAAGATAATAATTTATGGATTAAAGTTACTTATAGGAAAAATCCCTATATCTTTAATGCTTTAACTACAATACAAGGAGCTTTATATGATTATAAAAGAGATGTATGGGCTATCCCATACTATAAAAGAAATGAATTTGAAGAGAAATTGGGTGGGTTCATTATTGACTGGGTAGACGAACCCACCCCCTTTAATGGAGGTATCCCTGAGACGGAGTTTTCCGAATATCCTATTGTACCAGGATATTCAGTAACATATGATGAAAACGGAAAAATAATTGATTGTACAGGATTTAAAGTCCCTCCTTACGCTGATTATCAAGTTAGGGGGTTCAATGCTATTGTAGAAAGAGATTTTTTAATTTTAGCAGATTCTATGGGCTTAGGAAAGACATGGCAAACAGTTACAGCAATTGAAGCTAAAAAGAAATTAGGTCAATTAAATAGATGTCTTATTTTGGCTAAAGCCTCCCTACTCTATATGTGGAGGGATGAAATAGAGAAATTTACAAATTGTAAAGCAATAGTATACGCAGGAACACCTAAGCAAAGAATGGAAATATCTGAGTATCTACATAAAAACGATGATTGGACATTTTTAATAATGTCCTATGAGATGTATAGGAAAAGTGTAGATACTGTTACTGGTATAGATAATACAAAACCCATAGAATGTCTAGTTTTAGATGAAAGTCATAAAATCAAAAATCCTACATCAAAAATAGGAGAAAGAATACACTATATACCTTTTAAATATAAATATCTTTTAACCGCTACTCCCCTCCCCAACTCACCATTAGAATCATTTAATTATTTAAAACTAGGTAATGCACTTCCTCCTAAATCTATTGAACATAACCCATTTAAGGTTGATAACAAGGTAGAAACCTTAGTAGACGAATGGTGGGCGTTCCAATATAGATATTGTGTGTATGGGGGGTACAATGATAGAGAAATAATTGGATTTAAAAATATGAACGAATTAAGAGAAGCAATTCAAAATAATATGTTAAGAAGAACTAAAGAGGAGAAATTAAAAGATTTACCTGAAGTTACATTTAAGAATATTGAGTTAGAGATGATGCCTAAACAAATGAAAATATATGATGCTATTAGAAGAGAAATTCTTGAAGAATTAGCAGAAACAGATATAAATAAAGTACCTACTATGTTAGCTAAAATAACTAGGCTACAACAGGTTACGGATTCTCTTCAATTAATCGGAGTTGAGCCTAAAAAAGATCAAAGTATTAAGTTAAATGCTTTAGATGATCTATTAGAAGAATTGATATTAGATGCTAAAGAGAAAGTAATCATCTTTACTAAATTCAAATCGTTATTAGATATACTAGCTGAGAAGTATAAAAAATATAATCCTGCTATTATTCATGGTGAAATAGATTCATTTGCCCTACCAGAGAAAGAGGCTTTAGAAAAATGTAAAAGAAGGTATAAAGATAAATGGGAAACTATGAGTAATGATGAAAGAAAATCTATTCTATTAAAACTAACTACTTCCCCACGTCAACAAGAAGTCTATAGATTTCAAAATGACGAGGATTGTAGAATGTTTTTAGGGACTATTGAAGCTTGTAAAGAAGGTCTAACACTTACAGCAGCATCTAATGTAATATTTATTGATTATCCCTGGAACTGGGCAAGTTATTCTCAAGCATATTCAAGAGCTCACAGGATAGGTCAGAAAAATGCAGTAACAGTTTATAATTTAATGTGTAAAGGTACAATAGATGAAAAAGTTTTTAATACTATTATTAATAAAAAGTCTATGAGTGAGATAATGTTAGATACTAAAGTAGCAGGTGATGAGACTAAAACACAGAGAGCTTACGAATTTATAAGGAGTATAATATAGAAAGGCGATTCAACAGCATATAATCCGTAATGGTTATTGTAGACATTATGTAATTAGTATGTTAGATTAATAATATAACCATTTGAAAGGATGACCTCTTGTGGATCAAGCTTATTTTTATAGTAATAAAGAACTACTAGAGATTTTAAGGAAATTTTATAGAGAGACTGGAAAATTACCTGCTAAAAGAGATATTCCACAGTTTACTGTTATATATGAGAGGTTTGGCGGGTGGGGTGAAGCTCTTTATCAAGCAGGTCTTATCCCCTACCCTATGAATAAAGAAGAACTAATTGATTATAGACGTGAGTTAAGACGTAAGGAATACTTAAAAATTCTAAAGAAAATCTACAAAGAACATAGAGAAAATCCAATGTGGCAAGGTAGAGCTAAGCGAAAAGGTAGATTAAGTCAAAAGGAATATATAGAATATTATTATAAGGTTAATAAAACCATACCCTATGTATCTAACCTCTATAAGGCATTTCAAACTCATATAATTGATGAAATATGGGAAGAAGTTGAAAGAGAGTTACTAGAGGAAGGTTATTTTTGGGGTTAGATATGAGTATAAACTGTATTGAATCATATCAATATAGAAAATTATAGCTAAGAGGAAGAAAAAAAATTTCTTCCTCTTTTTATATTCATTTCGGTTAAACCCTCCGTATGTTAATAGTGAGAAATTTAAAGGAGGGATTGCATGAGTAACTTTTTTGAAGATATTGCTCCATTAGAAATAAATCAAGAGATTATTGAAGAATATTTCAGAAGAAATGAACGTAAAAAAGAGGATGAAAAATGGTTAAAAGAATATAGAAATATAATTATCAATGAATTGAATAGATTAGGCAAAGATATTGTAGATTTCGGTAATATTAGAGTAACTATGACTATACCTAATACTTCTAAATTTGATTCTGAAAAAGTTTTAGAGTTTCTTGAGAAAAAAGGATTAAAGCAAAGGGCAGTTAAGGAAGAACTAGATGAAGATAAATTAATGCAGTTAATAGATGAAGGTTTAGTTGATATAGATGAACTTAAAGAATATGCTTGGGTGGAATCTTTTGGAAGTCCTAGAGTAACTTTAAAGGAGATGAAATAATGATTAAGGTTGGAGATACTGTTACTATCTCCCCTACCTACAGTCTAAAATTTGCAGGTCTCAGGGGTAGGGTTGTGGCGATAAATCCTAAAGATGGTTTACCTATAAAAGTAGTATTTAATGATCAACCTTATGGATTTTCACCTGAAGAGTTAATAAAGGAGGATTCATTAAATGGCAAGGATAACTAAAGTTAACGTGGAATGTTCTTATTTAAAAGCATTACCTAACTATGAGAATGTAAGACTTACTGCGGGGGTTGAGCTGGAACTTAGCGAAAATGATAATTATAAAAAGGTTTATAATCAAGCATGGGATATTGTAGGAAATGAGATTGAAAAGCAATTAGCTTTATTCCAAGAAACAGATACATCTGCATTGAAAAAAGGTCTAAAGTAAATTCACCCACATATAATAGATTAAGATACATTTTAAAGGGGGAGGGTTCGTTGCAGTTAGAGGTAAAAAATAAACACTCCACTGAAGAAAAGATGAGAGAGAAACTAATGATGGCTATGTTAGATAGCCTTTATAATAATAAACTGTTAGATATAAATGTATATAAAAAAGTAAAAGCTGAGATCCAAAGATCTTAGCTTTTTATATTGCAACTAATAATCTCACATCAGTCACTTTAATTTGTACAGGATCGGCCTCTCTATTGTATTTTGTTCTGGGAAATTTGAATATCATTTTGTTACATGCAACATGTGTTGCTAGAGACAAAATGATGTCCTTTCTGTAATAAACTGGTATTTTTTGACCTGTCTTTAAATCTATTTTCAACTTAACTAAATTCTCTATTTCACCCTTTTCCACCCATATTTTATCTACAAAAGTATCCACTAACTCATTAGGAACGTTCTCATCTAAATTGTACTCCCTACTTAAAAATTCTTTCATTAATTTTAATTGCTGTTTGGAACTTCTCCTAGCGGCTCTTAGTTCTTCATATCTATCTAACTCTTGATTCAATAACTCTATTTTCTCATTGTATTCATCGTTCCTCTTTTTAAATTCATCTTTAGTTATTATTTCATTGACGACTAAATCTAGTAGCTTATCCTTTCTTTGCTTATATTTATGGATCTCATTCATAACTCTTGTGATGTCTTTAGTGTAATCATTGTCCTGTAGATGTTTTTCTATCATTGTTAAGAGTTCATCAATAAAATCATCTTTACGTTTAAAAATTGTTTTAAAAATACATGCTAAAATAGCATCCAGCTCATTCGCATATAGAAGGGGTGTATCACATCCCTTTTTCCCTTGAGTACGATAGGCTCTACATTGATATATTTCCTTGTCTGGCTGTCGTTTATATCTGTAAAGAGTTCGGTGAAAGGCCATATTATGTTTAACACAGTATATTTTCCCTGAATATTTATATTTATTTTGATAGGAAGTTTCGTGCTTAATAAATACTTTACTTCGTTTTTCATTAAGCATCTTATTTGCTTTATCCCATAATTCTTCTGATACAATTGGTGGAATAATTTCTGGAGCAGGATAAATAATCCATTCTTCAGGATCCTTTTTTATTACTTTATTAGATAGAATATCAACTTTCTCATACATTCCACCAGTAAACCATCCTTTATAGCGTGGATTTGTTATTATCCCTCTTAAAGACGAGATATTGTAAGGATTCCCATTTTTATTTACATAACCTTCTTCTTTCAATTTCTCCCCCAGTAATCTAAATCCATACCCCTGCACATAGAGTTCAAATACTCTTCTTATGAATTTTGCTTCTTCCTCTACTATCTCCACCCTGCCATCTACTTTTCTATAACCGTGCATATTTGGCGGTATCTGTATATCTCCTTTTTCAATTAACCTTCTTTTAGCCCACTTAACTCTTTGTGAGGTTTTTCTACTCTCTTCTTGGGCTAGTGAGGCCATGATTGTAAGTTTAAACTCGCTATCGGGAAATAGCGTATTAATATTATCATTTTCAAAATATACAGCTACACCATTATTTAAAAGTTCACGAGTATAGAATATACTATCTAAAGTATTTCTAGCGAACCTTGAAACTTCTTTAGTCAGTATTAAATCAAATTTTCCATTAAGACCATCTTCAATCATTCTATTAAAATCTTCTCTTTTTGCTGTAGATGTTCCTGTTATACCTTCATCTGTGTACCCATCCACATAGGTCCATGCGGGGGTGTTTTTTATTAATTTTTCATAGTAGTAATTTTGATTTTCTAGTGAGGTCTCCTGTTCCTTAGAATCGGTGGACACTCTAGAATAAAAAGTAACTTTAAGAGGTAGCTCATAAATAGTTTTCCCCTGGTTCAGTAAATCTCTCATCTTCAATATATTCACAGAACCACCCTTTCGTATCATTTTGTATTATGATTATTATATAATAACAGTGATATTAATGCAATAAAAAAGAGGGTTAAACCCTCTTTCTTAATGAATTACTTAAAGTTTTTGTTGTTTTATTCCTTCTATGAAAGATTTAGATCCTGAGTATAAACCTACAGCAGAAAGCCCTATATAAATTCCAGTTATAATTCCTTCCTTAATACTTAATCCCGAGAAAACCACTCCAAACATAATTCCTAATATTATAGAAAGTACTGGGATAAATTTAGAGTTAAATCCTGTTCTCTTTATTGCCTCTAAAATACCAATCAATACTGGTATTAATACTAAATCTACATATTCCATTATGAATACCTCCCTATTTAGTGATTCTATCAATAATACTCCAGAACAACCATTGGGGAGTATTTTCACCTAAAGTTTTTTCCCATTGCTCTGGACTATTAATGATTAGGTCACCTTTGATTTTCCTATTAGATAGATTTTTTATAGCCTTCTTCCCCATTTCCTCTTGCCACTTTTCTAATGCCAAATCAATCACATCCCCTCTTAACGCTTCTAAAATTTCATCAAATTGAAAATTGGATCCAGGACAATTAGGTTTTCTGATTGGATCTATTTGATAATGGCCTACAATATGTTCTCTGTCCAAAGGTATTTCAATGCCATATATATTTTTGACTTCATCTATAATGTATTTGTGTAGCCATATGGTAGCTTCTAATTGTTCAGGTGTTAGTTTGCCTTTTCCTTGGTTATAAAATCCTTCATGTTCTATAGATATAGTGTAGTAGTTTGCATTGGTTTTTCTATCTCTAACAATTTTAAGTGAAGATTTGCTATAATGATTATTCTTTTTAGAATCTGTTGATGTTCCATTGCCCCATGCAGCCTCTCTAATATCCACTAATTGAGTAATTTCACCTTTTTTACTGATTACAAAATGAGCAGATGCTTGTGATTTAGGATTACATAGCCAACTTATTGTCCCGTCATAAGTCCCTTCTGCTATATGTGATACTATCATATCTGGCTTCCAGCCATTTCTACTCATCTTGTTAGGTGAGCTTTTTTTAATAATATTAAATTCTCTTGTCATAATCTTCTCCCACCTCATCTTCTTTTTTATCTATTTCCTCATGCTTGTCAATCCCTTCTTTTGTTAATATTTCTTTTTCTTTTTTCCTTGTAAATACTAGTAACCAATCAACATCTGCACCAGCGTCTCTAAAGTTTTCCAGCATACTTTGAAATTCTCTTAAAAATAATACTGTATATACTACTGTGGCCATAAACTTACTAACTGAAGCTAGTGCATTAGGGAGGGTGTTGAGTCTATAACTAGCCCCTACCATTATAGAAATGGATAGATAGGTAATTAATTTAACTTTTGTCCCTTCCCATAACGTTCTAGAAAAGATCTTTCCTTCTTTAAATGCTTTTACAAATCCCCCACTATTTACGGATATGGCTACATATTTGCTAAATATATCCATAAATATAGCTACACCTAATGCTATGGCTGCACTTTTGTATGCTTGTTCTGGAAACATAACATAACCCAATGCTGAGAAAATAAATCCTAACGATACTTTTACACTGGATACTGCTTTTGCTACATATTCTTTTAGCCCCAAGATTTCCATTTTCATAGGCTCCACAAAGTACCCCCCCCTCCCAAAATTTCTTCTGCTTATAGAATAGGTATTTTATGGGAGGGGGGTATCTATTTTTCTGTATCTTGAATAATTTTTCTTACTTTATTTAGTATACGTGTTACCGTGATTTTAGATATATCTTCTTCATTTGCTACTTGCTCATGAGTTTTTCCCTCCAATTTTGAATCTAAAACTCTTCTATCCCTTTCACTTAGTTTAGATCTAACAATGTCTAATACTTGGTCTAAGTATATTCTTTCTATAACTTGACTCTCAATATCTATTGTCTCATCTACACTTTCACAATCAGATGCCTCATCAGTATTTTTTGTACTACGATATCTTTCTTTTCTCCTTAAAGGTAATAGTGTTGGAATACTGCCTACAGTTAATACTTTTTTAATTTTTTCAACATCCTCATTTAATTGTTCTGCTATTTCCTCTACAGATAAAAATTTATCGTAATATATATCCTCTGTATAATTCATTATTTTTATATTTAAGTCATAAGCGGAACGTGGTAATTTTAAAAGACGCCCATGATCTCTTAGATAACTCTTCACCTCCCCCGCAATAACGGAGGGGGCATAAGTTGTGAATAGAATTCCTCTATTACAATCAAAATTTTTTATAGCTTTAATAAATCCAATTCTTCCTATTTGTTGAATATCATCTTTTTCCATTCCATTATAGATAGCTAGTTTGACAGGATCTCCTACATAATTATGGATTGAGAACCAAATTAAATCCTCATTTTCCATTAATAGTTCTCCTAAATATTCCTTATCCTTTTTAGCTCTCATAATATTCTCTATATTATGCAACGAATATCTTTCCTCTTTAGCCATAGTTCAACACCTCTAGATAAACTAAAAGGGTAAGGCTTACTTACCCTTTATTCTTCTTTTTGTTGAGGCTGCCATTTGAACTACAACTGTTTTTGTAGCAGGTATTATTGTTGGTTTCCCTGTACGTAAATCTATAGCCTTCTTCTCTTTTCTCTCTCGTATCTTGAAGTTAAAGAAATTATTCAACATAATATCATGCCCTTTTTCTAATTCAGATACAATAACATCTGCTACTTGATCTAATCTTCTCCTTGCCTCATTAATTGAGATATCATATTTTTCAGCATAACTCCTAGCTAATGTTGTTCTATTTAATTTCATTATAATTCCTCCTTTAAAGTAATTATTTTATTATAAGCGTCTTTCACTCGGTCATAGTACCAAGTTTTATACGTACCTCTACGTACATTACCAGGTCCTTGATTATATGCTATAGTGGCCAATTTCTCATCTTTAAATAAATCCAATAAATATCTATAATATCTAAACCCTGTGTCTATATTGATAGCAGGATCTTTTAGTTGCCTTTTAGTTACTCCATATATTTCTGCGGTGCTAGGGATTATTTGCATCAATCCTCTAGCCCCCTCACTAGATACAACACTGCTATCAAATTTACTTTCAACATACATCATGGCCAACATCCAATAAGAATCTAAATTGTATTTTTCAGATGATTTTATAGTTAGTTCTGCTATGGTTTTTGCATTTTTATCTGGAATATTAGGTTGTAATTTTTTTATAATATTATTAATGATATCTGTAGGTAACATTACAGTTTCTTGGTATGTTGGTACTTCTCTTGTAGGATAGGATTTATTAGCTTCATCTGCTTGATTTATTGACTCATCTTTATACTCCTCTGCGGGGGTAATCAAAAGTGAAATAAATAATAGGAATATTATCACTATTATGATAGGCTTTATTTTCATTTTGTTAACACCTTTTCATGAAAATAGTATAGAATAGCTTCATGGAGTTGTTCTGGAGAAGATTTACCTACCCACAGATGGATCATTGAAGGATCGTTTTTAGCTAAAAGTGTATAAGCTCTTCTGGCTCTATTCAAGAAATCTAAATCTTTTTCAAATAAGTCCTGCCTATTTTCACGTCTCTTTATGGATTCTTCTACTGGTATATCTAATAAGAAAACTATATCTGGTTTTCTAATATACTCTTGAATCATACATAACCAGTTATAACTCAGCCCATTAGCCACTCCAAAAGCTATATTAGAGTGGGTGTATCTATCTAGAATTACAAAATCACATCCTAATTTTTCTAACGTATTTAACTGACCCATAAAATCCATTCTATCCACCTCATATAGCATGTGGTGGGCTTCAGGCGATAAGCATACCTCACCTTTTAAAGATTGTTTTATCAACTTACCTATTTGAGTATGATATCTAGGAAAAGATTCATAGGCTACATTATATCCCTTCTCTTTTAAATGGTTGTATAACATTTTAGCCTGAGTCTCTTTACCTGAAGCATCAATACCTTCAAATGAGATTAACTTCAACTTAAAACCTCCCTTATTTTAGTTCTTTTGCATTATCGAAACTCGTTCCAAACCCCCCTCTATCTTTGTTACCTAAACAATCAACTTCCATTAATTTAATATTAGGTAATTCTAAAAAGACTGCTTGGCATATCTTATCTCCTGGATTAAGTGTTACAGTTTTATTCGTTTCATTCTTGAACTCTGCTCCCCATATATCAGAATCTCCTCTATAAAGAGCATCAATAACACCGACTCCGTTTGTTAGCTTTAGTCCCCACTTACGATATGTGGAACTCCTTTGGAATACCAATCCAACCATACCCTCAGGAATTTCAGTAGCTACATTTAAGCTAACAAATACTACCTCTCCTGGTGCTATATCAATGGGGGCGGGTATGTTAGCAAATAAATCATAACCTGCATTTAAAGGATTATCTCTATGAAGGGCAGGAAGCTCTTTATTCTCCCTCTTGTATTTAATAGTTCTTGGTTGTTTACATTTACAATTTTTCATACAATCTCCCTCCTAAAATTCTTATAATACTTGAAATACTCATCACTCTTCATCATCAAATATATCACCTGTGATATAATCTTCTATCGCTCTCATGAAATCGATTAATTCTCTTTTGTCTTGATTATTTAAATCTGAAGCAACAATACAACCTACAATCATATTAATTTGTCTTTCCCCCTCAATTGACAATCCTTTTTCTTTATAATATTCAATTAAATTCATTATTAACTCTCCTTTCTATTACACATAATAATCACTAATCGCAATTAAAACCTTTTAATAGTTCGGGTATTTCCATAAGCAATTCGCAGTAGGTGGTTTCATCTTTTTCTGCCTTATCAAGATATTCTCGTAGTTCTTTTATTAATTGTTTTTTACTTGCTTCCATCTTTAATCCTCCCATCTATTACACATAAATAATATTAGATATCCCTAACGCTTGTAGTATGTTATTCTTCTAAAATATCATTAACCTTTTGCAATTTTTCTAACGATAATTTATGCCAAGGAAACTGTCTAAACTTTAAGCACAATTCTCTGTGTAACTGTTTATTTTCCCAATCCTCTTTGCTTAAATAAATTACATTTGCTGTCCCAAATGCTTCAACTTCTCTTAATGTTTCTTTATCATATTTCTGCCCTTTAAAACCTTCAAGATAGACATATTTTCTTCCCACTTTTTCTATTTTGGTTTCTACTAAACGATTCCATGTTTTTACATATACTGTTTGACCTACTTTCATTTAGCAGACCTCCTATTACTTATAGTAACCAATTTATGACTTATTTCCCTTTTAATTGCTTTTCTATCTTCATAGTATCCCTTCTCAATTCCTTCATCTTACATTTCAATTCTGCTAGTTTAGTGAAGTTGTTATCTGCCCAGTAACTAACTTCTTCCCCATCCTCTTTATACTCAATCTCATCTAATAACTCTAATACTCTCATAGCTTCTGCTTTAACTAAAAGTCTTGAAGTCTTACTTATCTTCATACCACTTTCCCCCTTTTCTTCGTTAATTTCCTCTTTACTTTCTGCTCTTTAAGTACTATAATTTTGTCTTTGTCTATTATGTTTAGGAAGTCCCTTAATGATAATGCTACATAGTCTCCTGCTTCCTCTACTCTTTTCCCGTTTTCATTTCTCTGTCCTTGATGAAATACTACTATAGGTATCTTCCCTTCTGGGCAATCCTCTTTGGATTGTCTAATCCATTCTTTCAGTTTCCATGTTTTATGTGACTTACACTCTATGTGTAAGATAAAGTCTATAGTATCATCTATAGAGACTATATCCCCTCTAAATTCATCCCCTTTAGAAGAGTCTTTAGCAAATCCTCCAGATTGAGGAGTTCTCTTTAGTTCTACTCCTAACTTCTCTTTAAATATTTTAGCTATAGTTCTCTCATAGTTAGCTCCTTTATTCTTTGAACTTTTCCCTCTTTTACTGTTCTTTATTTTCTGCTCTAAATCTTCAATAATTTCATCATACTGGGCTTTTGTCCAGCCCTTACTCTCCATAGTTAAAGAAGGATTGCTAAGGTATAGCTCTAATTCCTGCTT
>ENA-OWOZ01002841-OWOZ01002841.1-bioreactor-metagenome-genome-assembly--contig:-NODE-2841-length-12308-cov-2.979478_pt1 | contig 12308 bp, 10 predicted proteins | sample MGYA00238140_ERZ651804 | MGnify/ENA primary metagenome ERZ651804 (study PRJEB26910, sample SAMN07631232) | bioreactor metagenome | isolation source: Switchgrass digestor | place: USA: Dartmouth... | reverse complement strand
CTGGAGTTCAGACGTGTGCTCTTCCGATCTCTATTATTAAATCTTTGTATAACACTCAAAACAAGTCGAAGGTTTCCTCTTATGAACTCCTCTCTTGCTGTGCTGTCTCCATTGTGCATCCTCTCAAAGAGAGCTTTTTTTTGCTCATTAGTTAATACAGGCAGCTTTGATGTGTTTACACCACAAATTTCAACTTTATTGATCAGCATAGAAAAAACCTCCCGGCTACTAATTTCAGTCAGTATCATTATTGCCATGGAGGTCATTTTTATACTGGAAACGGGTGCAAAAAATTTTTGCAAAAGGCCTTGACAAGCCTTGAAATAGAGATGTTTGCGGCTTTTGCACGTCAAGTCATCCGGTTTATTTCTTTCTTAAGCCTGTTAATGATCCTCTTTTCCAGCCTGGAAATATATGACTGGGAAATACCCAGCATATCAGCCACTTCTTTTTGAGTTTTTTCCACTCCGTTTACTAGGCCAAACCTCAGTTCCATTATCTTTTTCTCACGCATGGAGAGCTTTTTCATAGCGGCATCCAGCAGCTCCTTATCCACCTCATCTTCGATGCTTCTGTAAATGAGGTCGCTGTCGGTTCCCAATATGTCCGAGAGAAGCAGTTCGTTTCCATCCCAGTCGATATTCAGAGGTTCATCTATGGATACCTCGGTCTTAAGCCTGTTGTTGCGCCTCAGATACATGAGAATTTCATTTTCTATGCATCGGGATGCATATGTAGCCAATTTTATATTCTTAGAAGGATTAAAGGTGTTTATAGCCTTGATCAATCCTATCGTTCCAATGGATATGAGGTCTTCCACTCCCACCCCGGTGTTTTCAAACTTTCGGGCGATATATACCACCAGCCTCAGGTTTCGTTCTATCAGGATGGATTTGACGGCAAAATCCCTTTTTTCCAGCTTGCCCAGTAAATAGTTTTCTTCGTCAATGCTGAGAGGAGGAGGTAGTGCCTCGCTGCCTCCGATATAGAACAAGGATGAATCCGTCCTTATATTAAACTTTCTTAATAATTCGATATAGCGCAATTGGACAGCTAATCTTAATTTATTGATAATTTGCATTTCGATATCCCCTTTCATGTTCACTTCTATATCCAATGTATATTAAGCAAACTCTCTGTCTGCTTGTTTAATCAGGATATTAACTCCGGACTTAACAAAGCCCTATATTTTGCGTTTTTTGAAAGTGATCTGTTGTAAATACCTATTATTACATTCTCCACCCCCTTTTTTTCTTCATTTTCTTCCAGCTCGATATAATCGGGCTTAAATCCGATAAGCATACCGTTTTCCTTGCCCAGCGAGTTGAAAGGTATGAGCCTGAACCTTGAAAACCAATTGGATTTGGATACTATATCCGTGACACTGCTTAGGTCATTTTCTTTTGAGTTTTCAAAGATGCTTTGAATTTCAAAAGGCAGTATATCCTTTAGTGCAAGAAATTCTACAATGACTACAGGCATATTGGTCAAAGGATCATGCAGAGAATTGCCGGTGTCAATAAGGGCGGACATATCTGCTATTTTATTTTCAAAAGCTACTTTGAGGCGCACTATAAGTTTGTCCTTGATAAGCCTGGATTGAATCTCCTCCCAGAATATCCTCCCTATAATAACCACCGTCAATATCGAAAAAATCATAAATGTCCATTTTGATGATTGCCAGTAAACGTAGAAAACACCGTTTTTTACGAAGCCGCCTGTCTTATTTAAATAAAGAAAGGAAAAGGCTGCACCGGCAAAGATAAAAGTGGACACATAAAATATGGCAAGGATTTTAAAATATCTTCTGAAATTTTCAATAGAAAAGCTAATGGCCACCATCAAAGCGGACAGTATGACCTTTGCCATTGTGGTATAGTACACTTTGATACCGGGAAACAGTATCAGCACGACGACATAAACCGCGCCAACAAGCGCTCCCAGAAACAGACGGAGGCTTGAAGTACCAGCCTTTGAAAATCTGGCGGTTACCCACAATATCATATAGTTCATAACTATGTTTTCCAAGAAAAGAATATCAATGTATACCTCCAAGGTTATTACCTCACAATCATTCTTCTCCGGCCGCTTATTCATGATTTGCATCGCGGGACGGCCAAAACCGAAAGTGGCCTTTCTATTTACTTATATTCAGGTGCTTGTATAGATATGTCTATTATATTTAAATCCTTATTAATTTTTTGTCAAATGGACTGGTAAACTATGGAAAATTTAATGACAAAAAACACCGGTTTTTAACCGGTGTTTTGTTGCAAATATGCTTGGATGAAAGGGGTATTGATTTTATTTAAACCTGTTTCTTCTCAGGAAAGTCGGTATGTCCAGTTCATCGCCTGAAAAAGGAGCCGGATTTACGCTGCTGCTTGATTTTTCCGCATTCAAAATGCTCTTTTCGGCTGTCTTTTCAGTTTTCTTAATAACCGGACTCTTATCAAATCCTGTAGCAATTACGGTGATGACCATTTCATCCTTAAGGTTTTCATCTATGACAGCGCCAAATATTATGTTTGCATCAGGGTCTGCAGATTTTTGGACAAGCTCTGCTGCCATATTTACTTCAAACAGGCCAAGATCCGTACCTCCGGTGATGTTCAGGAGGACTCCCCTTGCCCCTTCTATTGAGGTTTCTAAAAGAGGGCTATGTATTGCCTGCTTGGCGGCTTCTTCAGCCCTGTTTTCGCCTGAAGCCCTGCCGATTCCCATGTGGGCCAGACCGGTGTCAAACATGATGGTCCTTACGTCTGCAAAGTCAAGATTTACAAGGCCTGGAACGGCAATGAGGTCAGATATGCCCTGAACACCCTGCCTAAGGACATCATCAGCTATAGTAAAAGCATCCATAATGGAAGTTCTTTTTTCCGCAACCTGAAGCAGCCTGTCATTGGGTATTGTAACCAGAGTATCCACGGAAGCTTTGAGGTTTTCAATTCCCCTTTCGGCATGCTGCATACGCTTCCTACCTTCAAACATGAAGGGCTTGGTTACTACTCCTACAGTCAGAATTCCCATCTCTTTGGAAATCTGCGCAACGACGGGTGCGGCTCCGGTTCCTGTACCACCGCCCATTCCGGCAGTAACAAATACCATATCCGCTCCCTTCAATGCCTGGGCAATTTCATCCCTGCTCTCGTTTGCAGCCTTCTCACCTACTTCAGGATTGGCTCCCGCACCCAGACCTTTTGTAAGCTTGTCTCCAATCTGAATTTTGGTATTGGCCTTTGATAAAAACAATGCCTGCTTATCAGTATTTACTGCTATAAACTCAACTCCACGTAGTCCTGCATTTATCATCCGGTTTACGGCATTATTGCCCCCACCACCAACACCTATAACCTTTATTTGGGCAAAGTGTTCCATTTCGATATCAAACTCCAGCAATTAAAGTCCCCCTTTATCATCATCTTCTGTGTACCTTACTATATATTTCTGTAAAAATAGTTTTCTGGCTTCAAAGCTTTCAAAACGAGTAAATTACCTTTGTAAAATATCAACTCATTATTAAAATATATCGTAAAATAAAAATAATAAAATTAGAACAATCGTCGGAAAAATTCGAAAACCTTTCCTAATATGCCTGTGTTCCCTGTTTTACGTCCATCGGCTTCCGATTTCTGAACCCGGGTAGTACTTTTGACGGTACTGTATTTGCTGCGTTCCGAAGCATGCTTTACAATGCCGGCGGAGGTGATATGCTCCGGCTTGGTTATCCCGTATGCTTTATAGTTGGCCACCTTGGCAGGCAATTCAAAAACACTGCCGGCTATTTGCTCAGCGCCTTGGAGGTAGGATATACCTCCTCCGGTGAGTACAACTCCAGCGTTTAAGCTTTCATAAATCCCCGAATCGGCTATCCTGTCCCTGCAAAGGGTAAATATTTCAGTGACCCTTGCCTCAATGATATCAACAATTTCAGATACTTTCACGCTTTTCTTCCTGCCGGTATCCCCATCGGTAACCGAGACTTCCTGATCGTTATTTATAAGGGATGTAAGGGCAAGCTCATATTCCTTTTTCAACTTTTCTGCTTCATGAGCAGGTATTTTCAATCCTATGGAAATGTCATTGGTAATATGGTCTCCCCCGACAGGAATAGAATCATAAAATATCAATCGGTTCTTTTTAAATATCGAAACATCGGTTACGCCTCCCCCGATGTCTATCAATATTGCCCCAATTTCCCTTTCATCACTGGTAAGGGCTATAGAAGCGGTGGCAAGAGCTTCCACAATAAATCCATCTATTTTAATGCCTGACTTTCCAATACTTCTTACTATGTTTTGCACCGAAGTCAGCTTTCCTGCTACCACGTCGGCATCCAACGCCAGCTTCACGCCGGTCATGCCCGTTGGGTCGAGGATTTCTTCATATCCATCCAATATGTATTGATTTGGTATTATGTCAATGATTTGCCTGTCTTCGGCAATCTCTGTATTTCCCGCCATAAACAAGAGTCTTTCCACATCATGGGAAGTCACCTCATGATCCTCATTGGATATGGATATCTCATTCAAGGTCTTGATTATATCAACATGAGCTCCGGAAATATTGATATATGCGGATTCTACCTTTAGTTGGGCCATGTTTTCGGCCTGACGGATAGAATTAGCTATCGATCCGGCTGTGCTTTCGAGATCTACGATAACTCCCTTTTTAACACCGCTGCAGGGTGCCACTCCCCTTCCCAGCGTCTCTATTTTATTACCTTCCTTTAATCGTCCTATTAACGTACATACTTTTGTTGTGCCTATATCTATTCCGACAACTATGTCAGCCACTTATCCAACCCCCTGTAAAGGCAAAACAGCTACTAACTTTCCTATATATCATGTAATTCATCATCTTTAATATTATCGTTTTTTGAAGGGATATTCAATATAATTCTACGAATTAATGCAAAGTTTAAAAACAACCTGTTTCCAAAAGCAAAAATAGCTGCAAGATATAACTGAATTCCCAACTGATCTCCTATATATGCCAGCATGGAAGCCAATATGGCATTACCAAAAAAGCCGGTTAAGAATATCCTCATATTGAACTTTCCCTGCAGCGAAGAAGCAATGCCTCCAAAAACGGAATCCAGAGCCGCCAGGATGGCAACGGCAACATAGTTGGAATACTGGCTGGGTATGTTATATGGGACGAAAACCCCGGCAATAATGCCGATTATCAATCCTAAAATAGGTATCATATTTCAACCTCCATTTAACTTACAAAGTGTCAATTATTGGGTATGAAGCTTGGATTTTTGCTTAAAGTGAAATCTAGGCGGCCTTTTTCATCCTTTCTTATGTTCTTCTGCAGGATCTCTTTCATGAAATCAATCCTATAGCCAAGTTCTCTCAGGTCCCCAAGATTTACGATAATCCTGGAATCATAGAAAAGACAGATATTTTCTGCATCTTTAACATCAAAATAATCAACCTGCGGAAGAAGCTTAAATTCGCTTTTTTCATCGGATTTACTTAATTCATTTATCAGATCCACCGCAAGCAAAAAGTTTTCCTCAACTTCAAATTCCAGTGCTTGTCCCAATTTATAGCCTTCAAATTTCAAGCCCTTTATAAGAGGCAGTGATTTTGTGTTTTCCCCGTTAAAGGTTTCCAAAACACATGCCTCGTTATCCACAAGAAGGTAAGTGCCATAAAAGGGCACTACTGCAAAGGGCACTCTTTCTTGAATACTCATTTCTATTTTATCAGGCAGAACATATTTTACAACTATATCTTTTATATAAGGATGATCTTTTTTTACGGCATCCTCCGCAGCACCATACCGGAAAGAAAGAATATCATCAAGGCTGCTTCCTATTGCCTTAAAACCGTTAATTCCGGTACGAAGGCCGGAAGCAATTATGATGTCTTCTTCGCTATAGCGCTCGCTACCATTCACAGCTATGCTTTTTACTTCAAACAATGGCGAAAGGGCGAGCAGTATTAGTATGACCGAGAGCATGCCCGATAAAAATATAAACTCCAGAAAGAAGAGAAATTTTTCAGTTTTTTTCTTCTTTTTAGATTTGATCTCCTTCCTTTTATATTCAGCATCCATCCCTTGTGGCTTCAATTCTCTTCCTCCGCATATCAAAGGTTTCTCTTTTGTTTAAATGTATAATACCGTATAAATACCCGTCGCACCAGGTTCATGTATCAATCCTCTTTATATCGGCGCCTATCATCCTGAGCTTTTCTTCAAGGTTTTCATAACCTCTGTCTATATGCTTTACACCGCTTATCACTGTTTCGCCATTGGCCACCAGTCCGGCCAGCACCAGAGCAGCCCCTCCCCTTAAATCCCGGGCAGTTACATTAGCTCCGGTGAGCTGCTTTACACCTTTTATTACGGCAATTCTTCCCTCAAGCTTTATATTGGCTCCCATCCTCAAGAGCTCTTCCACATGCTTGTATCTGTTTTCGAAAACGGTTTCCACTATGATGCTGGTACCTCTGGCAACAGTAAGCAGGGCTACCATTTGTGCCTGCATGTCGGTAGGAAAACCCGGATATGGCAAGGTCCTAATAATATCGACGGCCTTTGGCTTTGCAGGCCCTGATACATGTATTGTGTTCTTTTTGACATTTATTCTGCAACCACAATCCCTCAGGTTTGAAATCACTGCGCTTAAGTGCTCCGGGATTACATTTCTCAGCAGTACATCCCCACCGGTTATTGCAGATGCAACCATATATGTACCTGCAACTATTCTGTCAGGTATTATTGTATGCTCTGTATCTTTTAATTTCCTGTTGCTTCCGCTTATTCGTATAACGCTGGTACCTGCTCCGGAAACCGAAACTCCAATGGAATTCAGAAAGTTTTGCAAATCAACAATTTCCGGCTCCTTTGCAGCATTTCTTATGTAAGTATCTTCTTCAGCAAAAACTGATGCCAGCATTATATTCTCTGTGGCGCCCACACTGGGGTAATCCAGTTGAATTTCGCATCCTCTTAACCGTTCTGCTTCGCAGTAAATAAAGCCTCTTTGAGCGTCATTTATTTTGGCGCCCATACTTCTCAGCGCTTTCAAATGAAGATCTATAGGCCGCGGGCCTATTTCACACCCACCTGGGTGGGTTATATTTCGGGCAAAAGTCACAAATCATATAAAGCTTGCAAATTCATGTTGGATACATTAATAATTGTACCACTCCCTCCATCTTCTATCAATTATATATGTTTATTTTGAAAACATAAAATATTTCCGGGAAAGGCGCTTAAATCCACCTGGAAAATAATACTACATTACAGCAAGAAAAACAATGGCTTTAATGCTCCCACAACTTCCATAATGAAGCTTAAATCCATCTTTAAATCCACCTGTTGAAGCTATAAGGACATTATAAGAAATTTACGAGTCATTTTGCCGCATTCCGAGGTAAAAGGCGCTTGCCATCGTTCTCCGTGTTATACACACTGATAAAGTATGATTAATTTTTCCGATATATCCTGAAAATTATGAAGAATTTTGGAAAAGATTAATATATTATTAATGTTTTGTTTATATTTGATTTACGGGAAATCAATAAGTAATGGATAAAATACTTATAATAAAGGCTATCACAGCATGATTTGGAAATATAAGGAATGTATCATGAGAGAAAATATAGACAGAAATTTAATATTAAGTTCAATATTTTAAGTGTGAAGAAGTTTTTTCAAAGCAAATCGTGCTAATAGTTTATAGCCGGGCAAGGAGGAATGTTTCCATAGAAAATATCTGTGTATATAATAAGACCTATATGCTATAATTGATATGATTTTAACAGACAAGCATAGAGGTATATATGAATATTCGATTGGTTTTTACAGTAATAGTATCCAAGTTAATAATGAAAGCTTGCAGGCTTTTCAAGCTGGGAGGTACCAGTCTTCCCGGAGAAATCGCGAGGAAGATATACCCGGGTATTGTGAGCGAGATAACAAAAGGTTTCAATATCATAATGGTTACAGGTACGAACGGAAAAACTACCACTACCAAGATTATCGGGCAAGTCCTTGCGGAAAACGGTATTGATTTTATAACCAACAAATCCGGGGCAAACCTTGTTGACGGCGTGACAACAACATTTATTGATTCCGTAAGCATAACAGGCAAGAGCGCAATTAAAACCGCATTAATTGAAATGGATGAAGCTGCCTTTGACAAAATGACGAATTACGTTGAGCCGGACGTGCTGGTGGTGACTAATTTTTTCAGGGACCAGCTGGACCGTTATGGAGAGCTGTACACTACCCTGAATAGAGTTAAGTCAGGCATTATCAAATCTCCAAAGACAAAGCTTATCCTTAATGCGGACGATTCGCTGTGCGCTTCCCTGGGCAGGGATACCGGGCACGAGGCAATATATTTCGGAATGGCCTGTGATGCTTGGGAGAGCATTGAAAAGGATAAAAACTCCGATGCGGCTTATTGCCTGTATTGCAAGACCAGGTATGAGTATGACTTTCATGTTTACGGACATCTCGGCGGTTTCAGGTGTCCCAACTGCGGGTATGAAAGGCCTGTTACTCAGGTGACCTGCACGAAGGTTGATGAACTGACATCTTCCAGTTCCCATATGCATTTTGCGGTAAATGACAGCCATAGCTTGAAGGAGGAAGAATCTGAAGTTTACAGTTCCAAGGTCAATCTTCCGGGGATGTACAACATATACAATGCTTTGGCAGCAATTGCCTGCGGACATCTTTTAAATCTTCCTGTCCATAACACGATTAAAGCGCTGGGAAGCTTTGAGAGCGGATTTGGAAGAATGGAGAGCATTGCCGTCGGCAATAAGAACATAAAGCTTATATTGGTGAAGAATCCTACAGGCTTTAATCAGGTGCTGAATTACCTTCTTACTGAAAACAGTAATATACAGCTTGCATTTATCATTAATGACAAAATTGCTGACGGAACCGATGTTTCATGGCTTTGGGACGTGGATTTTGAAAAGCTGCAAGGTATGGAAGACAAGCTTGACAATATTTACACCTCCGGGCTGAGAGCTGAGGATATGGCATTAAGGCTCAAATATGCCGGCCTATATACCAATAAAATCAGCATAATCAAGTCCTATGAGGAGTTGATAAACATAGGCTTGAATAGGACTGAGGATGGCAGCAGTTTTTACATTTTGCCCACTTATACCGCCATGCTGGAAATCAGGAAGCTTCTTAAGAAAAAATTTCATCTTAAGGATTTTTGGAAATAGCATAAGATCTGGGTTTTTTATTTTTAATATCAGCGGAGGATGCTTATGTATGAATTAAATATATGTCACCTGTACCCTGATTTATTAAATCTGTACGGTGACAAGGGCAATATAATTACCTTAAGCAAAAGATGTGAATGGAGAGGTATAAAGGCGAACATCATCAACCTCTCTTTAGGTGATGCCTTCATTCCTGAAAACTACGATATAGTATTCCTGGGTGGTGGCCAGGATTATGAGCAGCAGATAATCCAGGAGGATTTGTTGAAAATAAAAGGCAAAGAAATAAAAAATGCCATTTACAACGACAAGGTATTTTTGGCCATATGCGGAGGTTATCAAATACTGGGACAGTATTACAGGACATGGGACAATAAGGAGATAGAACTGCTGGGCGCACTGAACCTTTGGACAATAGGAGGAAAAGAAAGATTCATAGGAAATTTGGTTTTTGAATGCGAAGCTCTGAAATCAGAAAATTCTGACGGTATGGTAGTAGGCTTTGAGAATCATTCGGGAAGAACCTATCTCGGAAATGATGTAAAACCGCTGGGAAGGGTAATCAATGGGAAAGGAAACAACGGAGAAGACGGAGGTGAAGGGGCCGTCTATAAAAATGTCTATTGCTCCTATTCTCATGGCAGCCTGCTGCCCAAAAATCCTGCCCTTGCTGATCATTTGATTTCAACGGCTCTTAAGCAAAAGTACAAGGACTTTATGGGGCTCCAGCCTATCGACAATACCCTGGAGAACCTGGCCCATGATACCATGCTGAACAGGATAATAAACAGCAAGGGATAGTTAAGTTGAATACGCTTATATTTTGAAAGGGGTCAATTTCTTGAAACCGATTTTAAACAATGGAAAAGCTAATTTAAATATTAATATTGAGATCATAGAGCCTCAAAAAGCTCTGTATTGGATCGCTTTTTTTGCAGGGTTCCTGATCAAGCTGACTTATTTTAATTATTCCGTCGGTTTGAATTTCGGAAGTATACTGACATCGCCAAACAGCCGTATGTTCATATCAACTTTTTTCTTTCTTTTGCTTGTTGCAGCCATAGTATTTGTACTGTTTAACAAGAAGAGATATATTGCTCTGCTGGTTGTAGATGTGCTCATTACGATTTTGCTGGTGGCCGATATCCTTTATTTCCGCTATTACCGCTGCCCTATTACCCTGCCGGTTCTAGCGCGAATAAGCCTTGTGGCTCCTGCCGGGGATAGCATAAATGTGCTGTTAAATCCGTCGGATGTCATTCTCATATTGGAAATCCCGGTGCTCCTTCGCTTGCTGTTTTTGTTCAGAAAGTCCGGCGTAAAAAGCATCCCCTTCCCCACCAGGTTGGTAACAGGTGTTCTTGTCGCTGCAATATCCATAGGTACATTGCGCTTGTTCTATAAGAACTCAGATATCCCCATGTTCAATTATGACAGGAATTATGTCGCCAAGGAGCTTGGCATACTTTATTTTCATGTGTATGACGTACAGGCTTATGTGAATGAAAATATTCTTACCAATAAAGTATTGACAAAAGAGGACAAGCAGCTTATAGAAGAATTTTACGCAAATAAATCCAAGGTGCCCAAAACCGATAACTATCATGGCATTGCCCAGGGTAAAAACCTTATAATGATACAGCTTGAGTCTTTTCAGGCCTTTTTACTCAACCGGGAAATTGACGGAAGGGAGATTACACCCAACCTTAACAAACTGCTGAAAGAAAGCGTATTTTTTGAAAATTTCCATTACCAGGTTGGGGGCGGAAATACTTCCGATGCGGAATTCCTGTCCAACAACTCCCTTTACCCGGCACAACAAGGTGCGGTTTATTTCCGGTATCCTGGGAACACATATCATTCCCTTCCTAAATTATTGAAGAAACAGGGTTATGATACCTATGTGTTCCATGCTTATCATCCCAGCTTCTGGAACAGAGCGAACATGTACAAGGCCGTAGGCTTCGACAAGTTCTACAGCAGCGGTGATTTTATAACACCCGCAGAAGAAATTGAAGGCTGGGGCTTGGGAGATAAATCCTTTCTGCTGCAGTCCCTGGAAAAGATTGATAAATCAAAACCTTTTTACAGCTTTATGATCACTCTGTCCAGCCACTACGCTTATGGATCTTTTGAAGATAACGATGAATTCGATGTCGGTGAATATGAAGGAACCACATTCGGAAATTACATTAAAGCCGCCCATTACGTAGATAGCGCCATCGGGGGCTTTTTGGAGGAGCTTAAAAAGCAAGGCTTGTATGATAATACCCTGTTGGTTTTCTATGGGGACCATCATGCTTTCCCCAAGGACAAATCGGAAGATATGCAGCATTTCTTGGGGATTGACGACAGTGAATTCGAATGGCTGAAGTATCAGAAGGTTCCTCTTATCATCCACTATCCCGGTTTGAAAAACGGTGAGGTTATGGATATTACCGGAGGTCAGATAGATATACTGCCGACAGTGGCAAATCTTATGGGATTTGAAGTTCCCTATGCCATGGGCAAGGATTTGCTGAATTCAGAGGAAGGATATGCTATACTTAGAGGCGGTTCATATATTACCGATTCATATATATACATCAGCAACCTGGGAGAAGCCTTCGATAAAAAGACCGGGCGTAAACTGGAAGAAAAGGAGTACGAAAAGGACTTCGAGAGGTTTGAAAAGGAACTGGAGGTTTCGGATACCATACTGCACAAAAACGCTTTTAAATACAAGTTAAACATAAAATAAGCTGATATTCTGAATTTATAACCGGTGTAAATTTTATTGACAAACAAAATTGATGGCGAAGTTGTGAGTAAAAGTGCAGCTTCGATAATGGATTATTAAATTATTAATTAATATGATGATAAAGACTATGGTAGAAGGAAAAGACCGCTTGATTGCAAAAGCGGTCTCTCTTTTTAAACCTTCATTTTAAGTTAAGGTTTCATTATAAACTTTTTAGGACTTCAATTTAAGCTTTCGTTTTCAGTAATTTTCTAAAAGCTTAACTTCTAAATGCTTATCTTCTAAATGTTTACTTCTATACCCTGATGTTCATAAGGCTTCATTACTTTTTAAAATTATGGCTGTAATAATACTCC
>ENA-OWOZ01002840-OWOZ01002840.1-bioreactor-metagenome-genome-assembly--contig:-NODE-2840-length-12308-cov-8.799526_pt1 | contig 12308 bp, 13 predicted proteins | sample MGYA00238140_ERZ651804 | MGnify/ENA primary metagenome ERZ651804 (study PRJEB26910, sample SAMN07631232) | bioreactor metagenome | isolation source: Switchgrass digestor | place: USA: Dartmouth... | reverse complement strand
CGCTCCCTTCCTCTTGAGGAGAAATAAGCGTTGAAATGTTCATCATCCTGCACTGCCTTTTCATTTCCTCCAGCAGCTTCTTCATAAGCTCATCCTCTATTCCGTTTGTCTGGACATAATTATTGTCAAACAAAACACTAATGGGAATCCCTTCTCATTCTTTTTTTGTGCATGCTGTGCGCACTGGGTTGGAGTACAGCCATAAACAGTTAAAAAAGCCTTCGTAAAGCCTGCATGGGTATCAAAGCCGTATTTCATGGCTGTATCGCAAATATTTGCTCCAGCCTTTATTTCTTCTGCTGCTGCCATAATTCGCTTTTCCCTGATGCACTCCATCACAGTCTTGCCTGTAAGCTCCTTGAACCTGCGAGCGAAATGATATGATGAATACCCGACATAGCGCGCTATTTCATCGAGTGAAAATTCATCAGATAAATGCTTGTCAATAAATTCATATGCCTTATTTATTAGTTCGTCCATTTTACTTCTCCTTTCAGGAGTTCTACCGTACGGTAATTAGATAATACAATATAATTATCAAACCGTCTTTTCCTAAATTGCTATATTGGAAAGCAAACGGGTGCAATTCATTGGCAACTCCGGCCTCATCTGAACAATATAGTATGTAATCTAACGCTACTGCAGAAAAATCCTATATTGATAGAGGGATTATTGCTTAAGCAAAGGAATAAAAACGGCATATCAGCTCGCTCAATATTATGAGTTTTCTGATATACCGCTTATTTCATTATATATCTATTTCCAGCAATATTGGTGCATGATCCTGTCTTGGGCCTGAATCAATTATATCGGATCTTTTCACCTTGTCTGCAATCCGATCACTAACCAGCCAGTAATCAATTCTCCAGCCGGAATTGTTTATTTTGCTGGTTCTTATACGCTGGGACCACCAGGTATAGGCCCCTTTCACATCGCCGTGGATATAACGGAAGGTGTCGGTAAAGCCTTTAGCCAGCAAATTGCTGAAGCCTTGCCTTTCCTCATCTGTAAATCCTGCTGAATGGTGGTTATTGTTGGGATGAGCCAAATCTATTTCCTTGTGGGCCACATTAAAATCCCCTGTTGCTATAACCGGCTTATCCTTATCCAGACTTGCCAGATAATCGGCAAATTTTATATCCCATATCTGGCGATCATCCAAGCGGGCCAGGCCATCTCCTGCATTCGGTGTATATACCTGAGTCAGGTAAAAGCTTTCAAAATCCAATGTAATAATGCGGCCTTCAGCATCCATCGTACCTGGTGCTCCTATATGCGGATATGATACAGACGGGTTAAAATCATTTTTATATAAAAACATGGTGCCTGCATAGCCTTTGCGTGCCGGTTCCACAGAGCAATTCCAGACCATCTCATAATCCGGGAACATATCAGTTAATATTTCCATATGCTTCTTTGTGGGGCCGTCACAGGACAGCTTCGTTTCCTGCAGGGCAAGTACATCCGGCTTATTTTCCGCAATTTGCTTCAGTACATTCTGGGACAATAGCGCCCGATCTGATGCTCCGTTTAGTGCTGCATTTAATGAATCAATATTCCATGAAATAAATATCACTTGTATTCCTCCGATGCACTTTAGCTTTATAAACTATACTTCAAGTATCAAATTAACGGATGTATTTCTACATCCTCAGATACAAGTAATAATATAACATAATTTCATCAAAAACAACATGCTAAATATAACGAAAATATCTCATAAAAATTCTCTGCTTATTGCAGGAGATCCTTTAGCTCAAGGAACCTCTTATATAATGCATCATACTCACAGCCACAGCTGCCGCACTCCTTGTCCGCCTGCAATATTGCTTTGATTAATTCCTCACGCGAGCCAACCCCATCAAGGTATTTTTTTGACGGGTCGGCTATTAAATCCCAACCGGAAGCAGCAAACTTCTCCAATATCATTTTTACTTCATCATTTACTAAAGCTCCGGCATAATCACCTATTTTACCGAGATGCCTGCCTATTAAAAAATAATTACTTGGTGAATAAACTACCGGATTAATCTGACGCAAATCTATAAAATCAAGCTTCAGCACTTCATCATCGACATTGATATTTTTAATTTCTGCAAAATATGTTGTAGTATCACCTACCTGAACAGTATGGTATAACTGACATTCATAGGACCATTTGCTGCCAGCTATCAAAGGAACATTAAGCAGTTTACCTTTCATGATTTGTGGCTTTTCCTTATCATAATAACGTTCCTTATGCATTTTACTTCCGCATACCTCCATAAAACGCATAAGCTCCGGGGTAACTACTGTTGCGGAAAGCTGTCCTGTCCGTTCAAAATTCTTCTTTGTCTGTTTTTCACCATTCATACTAAGTATAAGGCAGCTAGGCTGACCATATGTATAGCTCACCCATGAAATAGGAGAAAAATTTTCACTGCCATCCTCATTATAGGTTCCGATTAAAAACACCTGCTGTGTAAAAAATACAGGCGATGTCTTGTCCGGCTTTTGCATCACAATACCTCCTCTATACTAAAATCAATATTTTTCAGTCCATGATAATAGTTGCCTTTCTCAGCTGTAAACCTCAATACACAGTAATCCTCATCCATGACTCCATTTGGATAATAGATTTCAAAGCCCTCTCTCCAGAGCATCTGTTTATGCTCTGTATCTGTAAGGACGTCCATTCTCCCTTGAAGCATAAGCCCCTTGAATTCGTCAGTATTGCAATAATATACGGCTGCCTTTGGATTTTTCATAAACTGTTTGGCTCTTTTTGATGACAAATTAGTCGAAAAATAATGTGTTTTAATACTTTCATTTTCCAGTACAAGCATTGCCTTTATTGTCGGAAAGCCATTCTCGTCAACTGATGATACACATGCAGTTTTGCTGTTTTTTCTGAGCCCAATAATTTCATTTTTAATTTCCGTATCCATATTTACCTCCTTCAACTCTCACTTTCTGTTAAATTATTAATAATTCTGCTTAAGTAGCTTTCAAATTGTTCAATTTCAAAATCGCTGAAGCCTCTATAAAAAATTTCGTTCATCCTTGAGGAAACCTCATTGTACTTATCGCTCAGCTCTCTGGCTTTCTGGGTAAGCGTTATCCTAACCTGCCGCCTGTCCGCCTTGTCATAGTTGCGCCTGATAAGTCCTGCTTCCTCCATCCTGTCCAGCATACTCGTAAGGGTGGTCTTTGCTAGTCCGGTTTTTTTGGACAGCTCAATTATAGGTACTGAATCCGCCTGCCACAGCACATATAAAATCCTGCCCTGTGCGCCGTTAAATTCATTAACATTAGCTTCACTTAGCAGCCTTTCAAAGACTCTGCCCTGAATTTGCTTCAGCTGTGAAACCAGAAAACCTCCATTTGTTTTATCCAGCAACCACTTCACCTCAATTCTATATAAGATAATACTATATAGTACTATTAATGTCAATATTTTCTTATTACATTATTTCACAATTTATAACTGTGACCATGCATAAAAGCTGCAACATTATGATTTTATTAGCTGTTATCAGATTTACATATTAGCTCCTTTACATAAGCTTCAATTATAGAACTAATATAGATTGATTTATTTTATCAATAGTATCCGATACCTTTTTTCTAAAATTATCAAAATCATCAATATTCTTAAAAAATGGAGTGTGTATGAATATCATTCCTGTGTCTGTTTGATTTTGATAAATATAGCTCAAGCCGTTATAGTATAATACATTACAAAAAGAGGTACCTGCAAAGTCAATTGCCCTGACCTCCTGACTGTGAAATCTCCAATGCCCTAATCTCCAGATAATAATGCTCTACATTCGGATCAAGTGTCACCTTGCTTATGCCTGAAGCTTTATCAAAGCCGAAGTTTTGCCTCACAATCTTAATAAACTCAAAGGATGCTATCTCAGCAGTAATCGAATCAAAATGCAGATTACTTCCTAATCGGGTTACCATCTCATAGCCCTGTATGCCCTTGCTGCCCTTGTCGGAACAGGTATAATCATAGCTGGGCTCCTTATACATTTCAGCCTTTATATGAATACTTTCACCGGCCGGAATTGCTGCTTCAAATACAAGGTAGAATACACGCTGCCGATGAAGTACCTCCGATATATAATCCTCAATCATTTCGGACGGGTATTTAAGCTTTTCCGACCCGGTAAGCACTACGGTCTGCATAAAATCTGACAAAACACCTGCAACCATCTGTCTTGGTATTGCAGGATCATCATTGTAATCCGAATGTGTAAAATAATCATCAACTATTTCAGAAATCAGCTCTGACAGAATCCTTTCACTGCGCTCAACAGTGCATGAAACACCTTCCAGCTCATTGCCCTTGCTGCAGTCACCTGTTTTATATCCCTGCAGGCTGTATTCAGTTATGTCATCACCTATGACAATAAGCATCTTTTTTGAGAGGATGCCTTTTTCTCTCGCATTCGGTACAAAATAGCTATATCTTCGGAAGCCGTTTTCACCAAATTCGCCACCATTGAAACCATACTTCAGAATACTGGTCTTATCAGGATCAATGGTAAAACAAATGGCTTGCGTTGCCGCAGTATAGCCCTCAGGAGCTTTAAAATCACTAAAGGTATACACAGTTACCTTCTGGGAAAGGTCAGGATAAGGAGCTAAAGCATTTTTTTGATACTGACCGTCCTTCAATAAATTTTTATAGTCCTCCCATCTGCTTGATTTAAACATCTTAAGCTTCAAATGTGCAGCCTTATCATTATCATCAAGGGCTATTGCATAGCCACCTGCATACAAGGTCGGTAATAGCGCATGCCCGTCAACATAAATAACAGGCATCTGCTTATAAAGCTCACTAAATGATCCGGCAAAAGGGTATATGGCTTTTATTCTTTTTTCTTCTGCTGAAGAATTGGCAAGGATATAGCTGTCGGTGACATCTGCTCCCCATACTCGTATACTGTCCGCATGGGGCAAGGAAAAATCATATTGCAAGATGCGGCTTGCAGTTATTGTATTGTCAGGTTCAGATAATGTCAAAGGAAAGACAGGTCCTGCATAAGACATAAAGCCGGTCCCCTCGTCATGTCCGAATCCACCGGAGCTGCCGCCAAATGGATAGAAGTTTTCTATTATAAATATTCCGCTAATAGCTATGACCAAAATTGCACAGGCGGCTATAGCTGCCATCCTTCTCCATGAATTGGTGTGCTTTTTAAGCTTAGTTGTCCTTGCCTCTTCAATATATTCATCCCTAATGTCGGATAAGGCTTCAAGGATATTCTTTTCTTTCACAGCGATATTCCCTCCTTTTCCAGGGCCTTTTTCAGGCTTAGCCGCAGGCGGTACAGTCGTCCTGCCATTTTATTTGCTGAGACATTTGCTTCGCTTGCAAGCAAGATGACAGAATCACCAAACCAGTAACGCCGCAAAAATAAAACCCTGTCATCGCTTGATAAGCTGCCCAGCCAGCAATCTATTGCCTTAGCCAGCTCCTTTGCTTCAATTGCACTCTCTACCGTTTGTGTATCCGGAATGCAGTCACTAAGCTCAGAAAGCAGCTGCTGCGTACCACTGTATCGTTTTTTGGCTCTCTTTTCATTCCAGCGGTTAATGGAAAGGTTACGGGTAATTCGTCCAAGGTACGCAGCCAAAAAGCTTGGTTTATCAGGAGGGATGGCATTCCATGCCTTGCTGTAGGTGTCATTGACAATTTCCTCACTGTCCCAGTAATCAGACAGGATATTCATCGCTATGCCATGAAGCATCCTGCCATACTTGTTGTCAGTTTCTCTTATGGCTCTTTCATCACGGGCATTATATAATCCAATAATTTGCATATCCTCCATCAGAGTCCTCCCCTTAGAGCAGTCTGAAAGCCATTTTAACAACAAGGTATTCAATAGCTTATTCTTCAGCTTATTCAGCTAACTGAAGCTATCATTTAAGGTGAGCTGAAATCCTTCACTTATATAGACAGAATTTTTGCGTATATATTCGTTGGAAAATGTTATTTTTGTTTAAAATTTTTCGGCAAGCTTTTACTAATTATACCATATATATCGGAAATATTTATTATAATAAAGACACTCCGGATAACAGGAGTGTCATATTATACAGCTTATTTTTTCATATAAGGCTTTGATACGTTTGCTTTTCCTGATTGCAGCGTTGTGTTATCCAATTCAATCAGATAACACAACGCTTCAGAGCATAAGGCAATTTAAATCATAGACCTTATCGTTTCCAGCCCCTTGTCAAAGACCCGATCAATTCCGTCAATGTGGTTAACAGAAACAGCATTGTATAAATTTATCCTGCTTCAGTCTATTAAAATAACTATTACTTAACCGTCTTATTTACAAAATCAATCTCATATCTATGCGGATTACTACTCTCAGGATTATCTATAAATACTCCTTCAGTAAGCTTGATACGCAGAACAATTGAGTTGGGGTTGTCCTCATCTCCAACCGCATCAAACCATCCGAAGACCTTCTTAAATTTAGCTCGAATATGGGCATTCTTCTCATCCTTGACCCAGCCGAGATTTTCAGCCCTGCCCTGGAAGCTGTACCAATCCATTCCACATACAGCCACCTCGTTATTCTTCTCAATCTGCAGCATTTTGCTTTTAGTGGCATCCGTTGATACAAAAAATGCACCATCCTCATAATAGGCACAAACCATACGTACAGCGGGACGGGGATTGCCGGTCTCGTTAGGAGTTAAGGAGATTGTTGCAAGGGCAATTATTTCCTCCTTATCATTTCCAAAAAGTTCTTCCAAACGCTTCATAACATAATTAAAATTGCTCATAATCATATTCTCCTTCATTATATTATTTTATAATCCCATATGTATAAGTTTAAATTAGTCTTGATCAGCAACCCCTTCCCTGAGAATATTTATTTAGCTGAGTGAGCCAGCTATCTAATATATTGTCATTATACCAGACTTTGCCATGCTGAACAAGTGTTCTTTTTTATTGCAGTATACCTTTTTTCGACATATTTCAACATATTTTTATTCTCAACCTATTCCATCACCTCTAAACCTAATAAAAATGCATCAAAAAGCTTCCACTTATCTTGAAGAAAAGCTCATTTGCTAATCTTAATAGGATAAAAACAGGGGATCTGAGCCATTACACCCAAATCCCCAGTACTTCTGCGATATTGTAGCATAAACTGTAGCTAGAGCCGCATATAACTTGCATTTATACTGAAGTCATTGTCTCCATGATATGCCCAGTTTTTGTGTTTCTTCCTCAATTACACTTTTATCAAGCCTCTCAAACAGTATAGATATATCAGGCAGCCTTAAGCCTTCAGGAATATACTGGGCTTTCCATTCATTATTCAGCTTAAGCCATCTGGCTATCTTTTGTGATGAAAAGGGCAGGAAGGGTTCAAGCAGCACGGCAAGATTTGCTATTATCTGAACACAATTATAAAGAGTATTATCACATTTGGCTTTATCTGTGACCCTGCTTTTCCATGGCTCCATCAAATCATAATACTTATTGCCATAGCGGACAAAATCAAATATAAGTTCAAGAGCATCTTTAAACTGTCCCTCTTCTATTTTTACGCCAACCTCGGAATATATTACTTCAATTTTTTCTTTTATTTCATCTTCGACTTTTCCTTGTGGGATTAAACCATCATTATACTTAACTATAAAGGCCAATGTTCTGTTAACAAAATTACCGTATGCCCCAAGCAGTTCACTGTTGTTCCTCTCAACAAATTCACGCCATGAAAAATCGGTATCTCGTTTTTCAGGACCATTGGCTATAAAGAAATACCTAATTGAATCCGGATTATATCTGTCAACAATATCCTTCATCCATATAGCCCAGTTTTGGCTTGTTGATATTTTTCTTCCCTCCAGTGTCTGATATTCACTTGAGATTATGTCATCCGGCAGGCGCAAACCATCACCATGAGCCAGCAATAAGGCCGGGAGTATTATAGTGTGAAACGGAATATTATCCTTACCATGCACATAATAGTGCCGTGCGTTGCTGCCAAAAACATCCTCAAACCTTATTCCACGCTTCCTTGCAACAATGCTGCACATAGATAAGTAACCAAGAACATTTTCAGCCCATATATAAATCTTCTTATCCTCATAGCCTTCCTTCGGAACATCTATGCCCCAGTCAAGATTTCTGGTTATTGCCCTATCCCTTAAGCCTTCATCAATATATCTTTTTGTAAAGGCCTGAGCATTTTTTCGCCAATTGCTTTTAGATTTAAGATAATCTGTTAATTGTTCCTCCATCCTTGATAGGGCAATATAAAGTTGCTTGGTATCCACAAAGACTACTCTACTGCCGCATTCAGAGCAGACAGGATTCAAAACATTTTCCGGCTCCAGTACAGTTCCGCAATAATCACATTGGTCTGCTCTGGTCTCCTTTCCACATTCAGGACAAGTCCCCCTAACCAGCCGATCCGTCAGGCCCTTCTGACAATGTTCACAATATGCCTGTGGGGCGCTCTTTTCATAGATATAATCACTATCATACATTTTTTTGTGAAATTCTCTAACAAAGCAAATATGGGCGCAGTCAGAGGTCTTGCTGTACAAATCATAGCTAAAACCTAGCTTTTCAAATACATAGCAAAACTCATTATGGTAATAATCACTGATTTCTTTTGGTGTCCTTCCTTCCTGCTTAGCCCGGATTGTTACCGTTGTTCCATGGCAGTCGCTGCCTGAAACATAAAAAACTTCTTCCCCTTTCAAACGGTAATATCTTGCAAGAATGTCACCGGGCAGCAATGCTGCGATATGCCCGATATGCAGTGAGCCATTGGCATAAGGCCAGGCTCCTCCAATTAAAATGTAACTCATTTTCAACCCTTCTTTCTGCAATACTTTATTTTCCCTTTAAAATTTAAATATAAAAAGCTCCCATCCCCGGATACATATGATCCAGGGACGAGAGCCAAGCTTCGTGGTACCACCCTAGTTTATCCATTTCTCGCGAAACAGATCTCATCAAGTACGGGCTACAAAGCCGATACTCTATCTCTATAACGGGAGAACCCGTCGTAGCCTAAAAGTATAACTTCTCGGTACGCTGCTCCAAGACCATGTTCAGTAACCTTCGCCTTCCCCTTTCTCAGCAACCGGGTTCTCTGTAAAAGCTATTGTTACCTACTCTTCTTTTCACTGCATTTAATGATAGTATTTATTTAATTTTGAATTCTACTACATGCTCTTTAATATTTCAAGAGTAAAACTGCTCATTCTTCAAATTCTCCTTCCTCAGGAGAATAATTTCCCGTTACCTCTATAACATTTCCATCAGGATCAGTTAACTGGAAGTAATAATAGGGGCTTACATTGCATATGTATTTTATCTTGGTAAGATTATCAGTAATCCCTAATTGCTTAATACGCTCATGCTCTTTCCTTAATTCTTCATCCCAAAAGTTTAATACGAACTTACGGCTATTAGCTGCCGCAGCTATAGCAGTCAAATCATCAAAATACTCGGTATTCTCTCCTTTTCGTTCAACCTTATCAGGATTTTGACTATCAAAATGAGCATTCATCAAGGCCAGACACATTCCTTCAAATTCAAACATAGCAAATCTGTCCATGTTTTTTGCGCTGACCGGAATCTGCAGCAGCTTTTCATAAAAATCAATTGACCTGTTAAAATCATTAACTATTAGATAAACCGAACCCCATTGCATAAAAGTACCCCCATATTTTTATTTCAGCACTTTTTTAATCATCTTCAATATCAACCTTGTGTCATTATAGCAATCCTTACCTTGCAAACAAGTATTCTTATGTGCTTTTACAGTGATAATTACAAAAAATGCATCTAAAAACCTTTCCCCTTATCTTTAAACTTCTATTTTCACTTTATCCCTGATTATGCCGTTCTCCTATTCTCTCTCCCATTCTGACCTTGGTTTCTATCCCGTTTTCTGAATTTCTAATGATATCCGCATCAATAACAGCCCGTCCCTTTTCGAGGCATACTATTATTGTAGAACCGCCAAATTCAAATCTTCCTTTTTCTTCGCCCCGCCTTACATAAGCTTCCTCATGATAATTAACTATCCTGCCCACCAGAAGGGCTCCAACCTCCATGACCAGGACCTTGCCGAAATTTTCACTGTACAAAACAGAAAACTCTCTGGTGTTTTCCTTATATACAGGATATATGTCGTTAGCCAGCGGATTCACAGTGTGAAAAACACCCTTTATCCGGTAATTTTTTGTCTTTTTGCCATTGTCAATATAGCAATATCTGTGGTAATCATCAACCGACAGACGATACAGCAGCAGGGTGCCACCCTGATAATACTTTGCCAGCTTCCTGCTTCTTAACAGGCTTTGCAGGGTATATGTTGTATTCTTTATGGTAAAGTGCGAATCCTTATCTATATGGTATACTGTCAGTTTGCCATCACAAGGAGCAATCAGGTTGCTGGGCCTCTTGTCTATTATCCTCCTGCCCGCCTTAACCCTTCTTGTAAAAAAATCATTGTAGGAGAAATATCTGCGCTCCTCATACTCCTTCATATTGATTTTACATGCCTTTACAAACAAAGGGATAAAGGCTCTAGAAAAAGAACTGTCCAAAACAGCTCCCGCAAGCCGTGAAAGCCATGGTTGTATCAGGGGTCTGAGCAAGAGCCTTCCCAGTTGCTTATTGTACAGGAAGTCCAGTATCTTGCCTTGTGTATCATTTTGCCTGATTTCATTGCCTCTGCGGTCCATGCATCTCATCCGGGCTGCCTCCTATTCAAACAGTTCATTTATCAGAGCTTCCTCTTGTACAATCTTACGCTTAATTTTATAGTCTGAATACAGCAAAATAACGGATACTATTATACCCACTACTATTACAATAAAAGCGAGTTGTTTTGAGCTTGGCTTCTTCAATTTGAACTTAAGAATAAACAGTGTGGCTACAACAAAAAGCATTACCAGCAAAACCCATCTGAAGGCATGCTCCGAGATTACAAAGCTTAACAGAAACACGACAGGCAATACTATTGTGATTGAGGTTATAGGTAGTCCGTAATAATATTTATTAACTCCGTCCTCCTTCATCTGCCGGTTTGTTTCAAGTACTAAAAAAACCCCAGCCTGATAACAGAGCAAACACTGTAATATCCGATAACAATACCACCCAGGATACCACGAACTCCTAATATGTAGCATATTATAACAGGAAAAATACCAAAACAAATGACATCACACAGGGAATCAATTTGTACTCCGAAAAGCTTTTGATCATTGCTGCGATTCTTCTTCGTTCTTGCTATCTTGCCATCCAGCATATCACAAAGCCCCGACAGCGCAAGACAGACAATAGCGGTTCTGAACCTTCCATCAATTGCCTGAGTGATACCAAATACCGAACATAACAAGCTGAGGTATGTCATTATAACCGTATAATCGTAAAATCCTATCATCCTTCTATTGTCCTTTCATTTTTTCTTCCAATTGTAAAAAAGGCAACTACTGTAAAAAAAGCACTAATAATAAGCTCTGTGTAATAGCTAAGGCCTCTGCTTACTATCATGGCCGGCAGGGTCATGGGGCCAAAAACAGAGGCAAAAACAGAGAGGAATAGCTTTTCGCTTATACCCATTCCACCCGGAAGCGGCAACATATCTACCGCTACCGATATCATTCCCTGCAGAATAACAATGGTAACCAGACCTGTTTCACTATAACCAAAGGATCTGTAAACCAGATAGGTAACATAAAAAAACAAGAGTCTTTGAATTATGGTTATAATAAGCACATTCCAAATAACAAACCTGTGAGAACGAAAATATACCGCAATATCCTGATATTGCTGCATCGCGGCCTCAATCTTCTTCAAATGGTGTTCCTTTCTTCGGATTAAGCGCAGCCTCGCCAGCAGTTCAACAAAAAATGTCAGCTGCTTCTTTGCCAGGGTCGGATGAAACACTAAAAGCAACATAAAAGCTACACAAAAGACATTTAGGAGAAGGCCAAGCCAGCAAATCCCGACTGCCGGATCCAGATAATTCATGATTTCTGTTGGTCTGATCAGTAAAGTAAACACTCCAATAATTACCAGAACAAATTTATATGTAATTGTCACAATCATCAGTATCAATGTTGCTACCGGTATCGGTATCTTGTCCTTTTTCATGAAGTAAATCTGGGCCGGCTGGCCACCGGATGCCGATGGTGTAATACAGCTGACAAAAAAGCCGACAAAGGAGTACAAAAAGCAGTGCCAAAGCTTAACCCTTTGCTTAATGGAATTCATCATATAATATATTATAATCGATTCGCTGCCAATAAAAAAGACCACA
>ENA-OWOZ01002837-OWOZ01002837.1-bioreactor-metagenome-genome-assembly--contig:-NODE-2837-length-12325-cov-3.204850_pt1 | contig 12325 bp, 10 predicted proteins | sample MGYA00238140_ERZ651804 | MGnify/ENA primary metagenome ERZ651804 (study PRJEB26910, sample SAMN07631232) | bioreactor metagenome | isolation source: Switchgrass digestor | place: USA: Dartmouth... | reverse complement strand
TTGAAGAACATCCTGTAGCATTGGCTATAATCATCCTGTCGCCGAAAAGCTGGGTAATAAGTTTGGCATATGGTGTCTCACCGCAACCGGCACAGGCACCCGAATATTCAAGCAATGGTTTGACAAACTGGCTGCCTTTCAGGGTAAATTTGTCCATCAGGTTATCCTTGGTTTTAACATGTTTGGATGCATATTCAAAGTTAACTTTTTGTGTTTCAACCTGTTCTTCAAAAGGTCTCATAATTAATGCCTTTTCCTTTGCAGGGCATACGGTTGCACATACACCGCAGCCTGTACAATCAAGGGGGCTTATCTGAATGCGGTAATGAAGCCCTTCAAAACCTTTTCCTATTGCAGGTTTTGTAACAAATGATTCAGGAGCGTTGGCTTTTTCATCTTTATCCAGTAGATAGGGGCGAATAACGGCATGAGGACAAACAAGTGAACACTGGTTGCATTGTATGCAGTTTTCTATTTGCCATTCCGGAACCTCGTTTGCAATGCCTCTTTTTTCCCAGGCTGCGGTACCCTGCGGGAAGGTTCCGTCTTCTGCGCCGACAAAGGCACTTACAGGCAGCAGATCACCCTCCTGGCGGTTTATCACGTCAAGAATATTTCTGATGAAGTCAGGCCTGAATGCATCGGCTGACGGCTGCTCTTCTCCTTCGGTAGATAATTTTGATACATCCACTTTCACAAGGGAATCCAATGCATAATCAATAGCGTCCCAGTTCATCCTGACTACTTTTTCGCCCTTGCTTCCGTAAGTTTGATGTATGGCATCCTTAAGGTATTTTACCGCATCTTCAATCGGGATTATGTTTGCAAGCTTGAAGAAGGCGGTCTGCATTATCATGTTAATTCTTCCGCCAAGCCCTATTTTCTTTGCTATACTGTATGCGTCAATTATATAGAAATTGATATCGTTCTCCTTTAAATACCTTCTCATGCTGAGAGGAAGCTTTTCATTCAGCTGCTCCTGGCTCCACTGGCAATTAAGTACGAAAGTGCCTTTCGGTTTCAAGCCTTCAATAACGTTAAACTGGCGTACGTAAGATTCCTTGTGGCATGCTATAAAGTCAGCTTCCTCGATGAGGTACGCGGACTTAATAGGCTTCTTGCCGAAGCGGAGGTGTGAAACGGTAACGCCGCCTGATTTCTTTGAATCATATGAGAAGTATGCCTGGGCATACATATCGGTATGGTCTCCGATAATCTTTATGGCATTTTTGTTTGCCCCTACGGTACCGTCTGAACCGAATCCCCAGAACTTACAGTTTATTGTTCCTTCAGGTGTGGTGTTTATCTTTTTGGTGATAGGCAGGGAAAGATGTGTCACATCGTCAACTATACCTATCGTGAAGCCGTTCTTTGGCTGTACAGCCTTGAGATTTTCAAATACGGCAAGAATCTGGGAAGGCGTGGTGTTCTTGGAGCTTAAACCATATCTTCCGCCTACGATGAGAGGAGCATTTTCCTTGCCGTAGAAAAGGGTCCGTACATCCTGGTATAATGGTTCTCCCAGGGCTCCAGGCTCCTTTGTCCTGTCCAGTACGGCAATTCGTTTAACTGTATTTGGAAGAACATCAAAGAAATACTTTTCAGAAAATGGCCTGAAGAGATGAACTTTTATTAATCCAACCTTTTCACCCTGTTTAAGCAGGTAATCCACTGTTTCTTCAATGGTCTGTGTCACAGAACCCATTGCCACTATTACATATTCAGCGTCCTCGCATCCGTAGTAAACAAATGGATGGTATTCGCGACCTGTAAGCTCATGTATCTTTTGCATATAGTATTCTACAATATCTGGCACAGCCATGTAAAATTTATTGGATGCTTCCCTTGCCTGGAAGAATATATCCGGATTTTGAGCCGTACCTCTCGTTACCGGATGTTCAGGATTTAGTGCGTTTTTCTTGAATCTTCTTATGGCTTCATAATCAACGAGCTTTGCCAGTTCGTCGTATTCCAGGACTTCAATTTTCTGAACCTCGTGGGATGTCCTGAAACCGTCAAAGAAATGAACAAAAGGAAGCCTTGATTTTATTGCCGACAGATGTGCTACACCGGCAAGGTCCATGACTTCCTGAACGCTTCCTGATGCAAGCATTGCTGCACCGGTTTGACGGACGGCCATGACATCAGAGTGGTCTCCGAAAATGGAAAGTGCATGGGTTGCCACTGTACGTGCGCTTACGTGGAAAACTCCGGGTAAAAGTTCGCCGGCGATTTTGTAAATGTTCGGGATCATCAGGAGCAGGCCCTGTGAAGCCGTGAAAGTTGTGGCCAAAGCTCCGGTAGCTAAGGCTCCGTGCATGGCCCCGGCGGCACCCGCTTCCGATTGCATCTCAGTTAGCTTTACCACCTGACCGAATATGTTCTTGCGGCCGTGGGCACTCCATTCATCCACCATTTCTGCCATAGGAGATGAAGGAGTAATAGGGTATATTGCCGCAACCTCGGTGAAAGCATATGCCACATGGGCGGCAGCGGTATTACCATCCATGGTTTTCATTTTTCTACTCATAAACATTCTTCCCCTTTATATTAATAAAATTGAATTGAATAAAATTCAATTAATTAATTTATACCCTTTTAAATCTAAGGACAAACAATCTCTTCCCATTTTCCGTATTTTATGAAAGCATTTGCCCTAATTTCCGCCTGTTCGACAATTGAGTCCCCGTATCCCATTATTTTCAGCAGCTTTATCGCATTCCTGGTACTTGATTTGCCGGGATAAATTTTATAGTCGAAAGTAATATTATTGTCAGTGACATGCTCCTGAAAATGATAATTTTTATAATGCTTATTTAATATTTGCGCAAGTTCCAGATCATGGGTTGCCGCAATGGGAATGCAGTTTTGACGGCTCAGGAAATACAGAATTTGAGATGATGCGGCAATCCTTTCAACCGTATTGGTGCCCCTTAATACTTCATCTATAATGCACAGGCAAGGCATTGAGGGGTCTAAGGCATCAATAATTCTTTTTAAAGATTTAATTTCCACAATATAATAGCTTTCCCCTCCCACTGTGTTATCTTTCAAGGCCATGGATGTAAAAATTTTAAAGTAGGAGGACTTGTAGCTCTTCGCCAGGCAGGTACATATTGTTTGAGCAAAGATTGCATTTATGGCCACGGTTTTTAAAAATGTGGATTTTCCGGATGCATTTGAGCCTGTTACAAGTATAGGACCGTTAATGCTGATTGAATTCGGAACAGGATTTTTAATAAGGGGGTGGTATATATCCTTAACATGCAGTTCCGGCTTGTTTGCATGGGCGGATTTATAGTCGGATTTATCTGCGTGTGCCAATTCCGGCATTGAAAAATATTGCAGGCTGTCCCTGAATGATGCAACTGAAATAAGGCTGTCTATCAGGCCTACGATATCAAATATCTCATTAAGATTGCTTCTATACTTGAGTATCAGGCTGAACATGCTTTCATAGGCAATCAATTCACCGAGAAATACGGTTTTAATATATTCAAGGAAGGGGTCTTCCGTCCTGTACAGTACAAGAAAGGACCTGCTTACAATTCCCTTCAGGTTCTTTAACAAATCCTTGAGCTTTTTCCTGTACTGGGTTAATTCTTCTATTTGGAGATCGGATATTTTGTCAGCATAAATTATGAGGCTTACTATATAATTAAAGGCTTCAAGATGGGATTCGATCTCGTATTTCTTTTTGTTGTAAATTGTTATATTGTTGATTATAAGAGCTATTATTGCCAGGAAGCCCAACTGAACGTTAATTATCATCAGGAAAGGGGACAATAGCAATGCAACTACCATGAGCTTATAATTCAGGCCTGCATGCTTATTCCCTTTAAACTCATTAAAAAAATAACCGGTAATATCCATATTTTCGGTTTTCCCAAGCTTTGATAACAGCACCTGGACATCAAGCCTGTGCTTTGGATTTTTTCTGAAAAATTCTATGAGCCTGTTTCGTTCGGCAAGCTCAACGTCGTCTGTGGAAGGTTTCCTGAGCAGATAGTATAAATATTGTTCTCCCACAGTGGAACCTGCGTTATTAACCCTAATAAAAACATTATCCATGTCAAGGTCGTTCCAGGTAATATCGTCTATATAGAATCCATTTGCATCGTTATTCCTGATATTAAGATAATATCCGGGGACATTCCTGTTCATCTTGGCATTTTCAAGTTCCAGGGGATTTTTTCCGTAGCGGTTCTCTATGTTTTTTACTAATAAGAGGAAAGCCTTTTTCTTCTTTATTCTTACGACAATAAAAATAACGAATATTGCTATTAACGCGCAAACGGCATAAAAAAGAGTGTTGCTTGTATCTAATGTTGTGTAATCCATATTGCCTGCTCCTTCCGCATTTATTATAACGATTTTTCAGTAATTTTACATTAAATTATAATCAAATACAATAGAGCAAATACAATAACCCCCGGAAACCATAAATCTGCATGAGGAAAATATTGTATATATTGCATTTTTAAGATATAATATTTATTATGAAACAATGGATTGAAATGTATTTACTCAGTATTTCACACATAAATGGAAATTTCTTCGGTAATTGTATTTGTTAATCAGAGGGAAGCAATATGATTAAAAAGAAAATCCTCGTAATTGATGATAACGAATTGGTAGTAAAAATGATATCAGACATATTGGTTTGCGAAAATTATGATGTGGTTGTAGCAGGTAGCGGGGAAGAGGGCCTTAAAAAAGTTGAAGAAGAAAGACCTGATCTTGTGTTACTTGATGTTGTTCTACCCAAAATGAACGGTTTTGAAGTCTGCAAAATATTAAGGGGAAATGAGGAGACAAACTTAATTCCTATTATTATGCTGACTTCTGAGGGGGATGAGGATAAAAAGATAACAGGATTGGAACTTGGTGCGGATGATTATATAGTAAAACCTTTTAACCCCAGGGAACTTGTAAGCAGGGTCAGAAACACACTTACCAGGATTGATAGAAACAGGTATGTTAACCCGCTTACAGGGTTACCGGGAAACATTGAGATCCAATCGGAAGTGGATCGAAGGATAAATTCCGGTATGATATTTTCCATGATATATGCCGACCTGGATAATTTTAAAGCCTATAACGATGTGTATGGTTTCGCCTATGGGGACAAGGCCATTAAACTGCTTTCGGAAATTATTGTTGAAAATGTGCATTTACATGGAACTGCCGGTGACTTTATCGGTCATATAGGCGGAGACGATTTTATCATTATAACGGTTCCCAAATGTGTGGATAATATTTGCAAAAATATTATTGAATGTTTTGATTCCGCCGTAAAAGAACTGTATAACAAGAAGGACCTGGAGAACGGATATATCACTACAACCGACAGGAGTGGCAGGATTAATAAATTCCCCATCATGTCGGTTTCACTGGCTGTTGTTTCAAATGAAAACAGAAAGTTTGACTCATACCTGCACATTTCCGAAGTGGCCGCGGAGGTTAAAAGAGTCGTAAAGTCCATATCAGGCAGTGCTTATTTTAAAGACAGACGCAGGAGCCGTAAATGATAAACGTAAATGGTAAATTAAGCCCATAATGCTTTATTTGACAGCAGGGTCTATATGCACGAGAACCTCAATTACATCGTATATGTTTTTTAATATGTTTTGTGTAACTATTTCGCTTATGTCATGTCCTTGTTCAACGGTTATTGTAGGGTCTACCCCTATGCCGATATCCACAAAAAGATGGCGGCCCATATATCTGGCTTTAATCCATGATATGGACAGCACTCCTTCAGTATTCAGCACTGTTTCTTTTATCCTGTTAATTGTTTCGATATCGGGAGATGAATCCATTAAACCGTTGATGGAATGCTTCAAGACATTAAAAGCCGTCCTAAATATCATGCAGGCTACTATGGCACCTGCCAAAGGGTCCATGTATTCAAGAAAACCCAGGTTAAAATATTCCCCTGCAATACTTCCGATAACACCTAAGAGGGCACCTGCAGAGCAGTAAACATCCGAACGGTGATCCCATGCGGTTGCAACCAGGGAAACACTGTTGATTTTTTTACCTTCCCTGTAAGTTATCCTGAACATAATCTCCTTAATGATAATTGATAAAACCGCGCCCACAATAGCTATAAGTGAAGGGGTGACGAATGAATGCCTGATTACGGAAGTAAAGATATCTTTAACGATTGTGAAAGCGGCATAGACCATGGTGATTCCTACGAATGCGGCAGCTATTGGCTCTATTTTTCCATGACCGTACGGATGGTCTTTATCAACGGGTTTTTGCGCTATTTTAATACTAATAAGCACCATCAGGGTTGAAATTACATCGGAAGCCGAATTAAAGGCATCAGATACCAGGGCCTTACTGTTTCCCAACAGTCCGGCAAGCAATTTGAGCAGGCTGAGAGCAATATTGCCAATTATGCAAAAAATCGTTATTCTTTCACCAGTTTTATAATTAGCCTTTTCAAAATCCATTAATTAACCTCCGATCATACTATCATAATATACATTAAAAAATACCTGTGGCACTATAATTTTTTACAATTACAGTCCCACAGGTATTTTTACCTGCTGCCGGAAACTCCGGCCCAGCCCCACACATCCAACCTGGCCGGTATGGATGCATCGCCTGCTCTGTTTCTTAAATAAGAGTTGATTGTCTATAATGATACTATATAGTATGCAACATTGTCAAGGTAGATTTCCGAATTTCTTACAAAATGAAAAAATGATTTACAAGGATGCAAAAAATATGTATAATATACGTATAATTATATGGCAGATGTGTTTTTTTGACAACTTAATACAAGCTATATAGGTTATGCGGGGGGACCGATTTACGGTTGAGAAGGTAAAACCTGACCCTTTGAACCTGATGTAGTTAATACTACCGTAGGGAAGCATAATTACATTAAGATTTGAAATTTAAAAAATGCTTACCTGAGGGTAAGCTTTTTTTGTTTCATAATTCTCTGACCGTAAAAATCGTTGTGAGCATATTGTGGCAAGCAAATCGAAAAATCCCCGATTACCTGAGACAGTAAATGTAAATGGACATGTAAAATAGATAAATCATTTATGCCAATAATTAATTATGCAAAAAAAGGGGGGAAACTGAATGCAAAAGAGGGTCCGGACCAAAAATCTTGTATATGCTGCGGTAATGACTGCATGTGGTATAGCATTATCCAACTTTGTATATTTCCCGGTAGGAGCTTCAAAATGCACACCTGTGCAGCACATGCTGAACGTTCTGTCAGCTGTAATGTTAGGCCCGGGGTATGCGGTCATGGTAGCATTCTGCATATCGGCAATAAGGAATATCCTGGGTGTAGGTACGTTGCTTGCATTCCCCGGCAGTATGATAGGGGCTTTCCTCTCAGGGATGTTATATAAAAAAACAGGCAATATGCTTCTTGCAGCTGCAGGAGAAATCATAGGGACCGGGATTTTCGGAGCCCTTGCTGCTTATCCTGTTGCTAAGTTTCTGATGGATAAGGAAGTGGCTGCCTTCTTTTTTGTATATCCTTTTCTTATAAATACGGTGGCAGGGAGGGTAATTGCACTTCTCATACTTAAAGGAGGTAAGCTTTTAAAAATAACTAAGAGATTATAAGAAAAAAATCAGGAAAAATTATAGAAAAATTATAGTTCAAAACAAATATAAGAAAGAGTATAAAATGAAAGTATTTACGGAGGTGTTTTTGTGAAAAAGGTATTAACTATTGCAGGTTCTGATTCCGGCGGAGGAGCGGGAATACAGGCTGACCTCAAAACATTTTCAGCCCACGGTGTGTTTGGGATGAGCGTAATTACTGCGGTTACAGCCCAAAATACCCAGAAGGTGATTGCAGTCCAGGATATAGATCCTGATATTATAGCCAAACAGATAGATGCCATCTTTGAAGATATCGAGGTGGATGCGGTAAAGATTGGCATGGTATCCCAAATAGACAGTATTAAAGTAATAGCAGAAAAATTGCGGGAGTATAAACCAAAGAATATTGTACTGGACCCGGTAATGGTATCCAAAAGCGGGTATGATCTTCTTAACCCAATGGCGGTGGAAACACTTATAAAGGAATTAGTACCCCTTGCCAGGATTATAACTCCCAATATTCCCGAGGCGGAGAAAATAACGGGCAGGAAAATAAATACGTTTGAGGATGCGGAAAAGGCGGCAAGGGAAATCCGGCTCCTGGGAGCCGAATACGTCCTAGTAAAAGGAGGCCATCTGCAGGGCGATTCAACTGATATTCTTTATGACGGCACAAATATATACAAATTTGAAGCCAGGAGAATTAACACCAAGAATACCCATGGCACGGGCTGTACTTATTCCTCCGCTATTGCGGCAAACCTTGCACTGGGCTTTACCATAAGAGAAGCGGTAGAAAGGGCAAAGAGCTATATCACAAAAGCGATAGAACACAGTTTTCCCATAGGCAAAGGAGTAGGGCCGGTGAATCACTTTTATGAGCTGTACAGCAGGGCAGGTATTTTAAATAATAGAGAGATATAAACTATAGGGAGGATAATAAACGGTGGATATTAATGCAAGAACTGTGGATAATAATTCCGGAAGGGAAAATAATTCAGGTACGGGAAATAATAATATGTATAAGTCTGCCATCTGTGAGATAATATCGGACTTGCCGGAACAGGTGAAGGCCCAAAAACCGCTGGTGCATTTCATTACAAACTATGTTACTGCAAATGATTGTGCAAATATAGTTCTGGCACTGGGCGGTTCGCCTGTGATGGCGGATGATGTACAGGAAGTGGAAGATATTGTGTCCATTTCTTCAGCACTGGTGTTGAATATGGGGACATTGAGCAAAAGAACGGTTGATGCCATGATTGTGGCAGGAAAAAGGGCTAATGAGATTGGCATACCCATAATATTTGACCCGGTGGGTGCAGGTGCAACCAGGTACAGGGATGAAACGGCCCAAGTGATTATAAGCCAATTAAAACCGGCAGTTATACGTGGAAACCTGTCGGAAATAAAATCGATTAGCGGCCTTGCAGCAAACACAAAAGGGGTGGATGTTTCCGAAAACGATGCCCTGCTGTCTAATGACTTGGGTTACGGGAAAAGAATTGCCCTTGAATTATCATCAAGGCTAAACTGTGTCGTAGCTATGACAGGCCCCGTTGATATAGTTGCGTATAAGGGGACTGCTTACTTCATAGAAAACGGACATAGGATGCTTTCCATGGTAACAGGCTCAGGATGCATGTGCACTTCCCTTATTGGGGCATACTGTGGCATTACGAATGATTACATGAAGGGTGCGGTTGCAGGCGTAGTTACCATGGGCATTGCCGGAGAAATGGCTTATGAAAGGCTTACTGACGGAAATATGGGGACCGGCAGCTACAGGTCATTCCTGATAGATGCGGTATATAAAATATCAAAGAAAGATATTCTTGAAAAAGGCAGGGTTTATGATGGATAATAATACTAGTAATGCAATGGATATTGTAATGGATAATGTGAGAAATAGGGTAGATTATACATTATATCTTGTAACCGACAGAAGCATGCTGAGCGGTATGACCCTTGAAGAAGCGGTGGAACAGGCAATCCTTGGCGGCGTGACCCTTGTGCAGCTAAGGGAGAAGGATGTATCCACATTGGAGTTTTATAATATAGCGTTAAAGTTAAAAAACATAACTGACAAATATCATATCCCCCTAATTATTAACGACAGGCTGGATATTATGCTTGCAGTAGGAGCGGCAGGCCTGCATGTAGGGCAGGATGATATGCCGGCAAAAATTGCAAGGGAGCTAATAGGAAAGGACAAAATCCTCGGGGTATCCGCGTCGACGGTAGATGAAGCCATAAAAGCTGAAAAGGACGGGGCTGACTACATCGGCGTCGGTGCGATTTTCGAGACCGGAACCAAAAGGGATGTGGAACATGTGAGCATCCCTCAATTAAAGGAAATAGCCGGCAGGGTTGGCATTCCGGTTGTTGCAATAGGGGGAATAAATGAAAACAATGTAGGTATGCTTAAGGGTACAGGTATTAAAGGCGTTGCCGTTGTTTCGGCCATAATGGGCAGGAAGGATGCAAAAAAGGCTTCAGAGAATCTGAAATCAATGTTAAAATTTATTTAACCGCATTGATATTTCGGATTGGTATTCATGAAATTATAGTATTTGGGAGAATGATGATATGGCAAGTATTGAAAAGGATATAACAGATATGAAGGATAAAACAGTCATGGAAAGGAACAGAATTATAAACGAAATAATTGAAAAGATAGATAACGGGATAATAAAGGGCGTAATATTCGACCTTGACGGCACACTGATAGATTCTATGCATGTTTGGGAAAAAATTGACTATGATTATTTAAAAAAGAGAGGTATAGCCGTACCTGAAGATTTAAGGGAAAATATTGAGAAGCTTTCCTTCAGGGAAACGGCGATATATTTCAAGGAAAGGTTTAAAATCCCCGACCCGATAGAAGATATCATGGATGAATGGAACAATATGGCTTTTGACGAGTATGCCAATAATATTAATCTTAAGAAGGGCGTGCGGGAGTTCCTTTCTTTATTAAAAACCAAGGGTATAAAGATAGCCCTTGCAACCACCAACTGCCATAAATTGCTGGAAGTAGTGTTGAAGAAAAATGACATATGGCATTATTTTGATGCCATATCCACATCCGATGAAGTGGGAAAAGGCAAGGAACATCCTGATATTTTCCTCCGTACCGCAGAGAAACTTGGGCTTAAACCTGAAGAATGCGTAGTATTTGAGGATATTCTTCCCGCAATAATGAGTGCAAAGGCGGCAGGCATGACGGTTATCGGAGTATATGATGCCTATTCCCAATGCGACAGGGAAAAAATAAAAAAACATGCAGACGGATATATTGATTGTTTTGAGTAAAAGTGATATAAATTTAGAATGTGCGTAAATCAGTGTTAAATCACTTTGTGATTGCACAGGAAATGAAATAATTGTACAGGTTGCATAGTATAATATAAATAATAGGACAAAATAAATAGTGCAAGATAAATAGTACAAGGCGTATTTGTTTTTGATGTTTTAATAACTATGGGGGAGTAATTGGCACAATAACAATCAGTATTGTTATTGTGTGGCAAAGTCAACATACTGACCAAATAATAATGGTCTGGCTTGCCTTAAATAATGAGACTCATGTATAACTTTTGTTATGCATAAGTCTCATTTTAGTTTATGGTATGAAAGGATGGCTGGGATGGGGTTAATTGAAATTATACTAACAGGCATTGGCCTGGCTATGGATGCATTTGCCGTTTCAATTACTAACGGCGCGACTGTAAACATATTATCAGTTGCAACGGCGATAAAAATATGCGGTGCTTACGGACTGTTTCAGGCAATGATGCCTGTTCTCGGCTGGCTTATCGGTATCAATTTTGAAAAGTATGTAAATACTTTTGATCACTGGATTGCATTCGGAGTGTTAAGCTTTATAGGAATCAATATGATACTTGAATCAAGAAAAAAGGATGACACTGTCTGCCTCCCGGAAAATATAAGAAAGGAAAGTTTAAGCAACGGAAAATTACTTGCCCTCGCCATTGCAACAAGTATCGATGCATTTTCCGTGGGTGTCAGCTTTGCGTTCCTGCAGGTATCAATTTTTAAACCAGTAATTATTATAGGTTTAATTACATTTGCAATTTGCATGATCGGCATTGAAGTAGGCAAGAGATGCCTGATGGTATTTAAAAGCCGGGCCGAAATACTTGGCGGTGTTATACTTATTATAATAGGGCTGAAAATTCTTGTAGAGCATTTAGGTTTAATAACTTTTGCCTGATTACCTGCCTGGCTGTTTACCTGATTGCATTTACTTAATAATTCAGGCTATCTGATTACATAATATTTTACAATTTTTGCATTTTTGTATTTGCCCAAGTACCGCAGAATATTCTCCGGAAGCTGTTCTACTTGCCATATCACATCATAACCGTTTGGTGACAGGGCGGCTTCCAGCTCTGAATAAATCCTGTTTAAAACTGCTGAACGGTGGATATGGCAGGGCCTTGGATCATCGAAGTACTTAATGCTTTTTTCTATAATAATTCTTTCAGGTATTGGAAAGGCATTAAGAGACCCTTTGTATAATACTTTACCATCATGGCCGATAATTTCAATATGCCTTGCCGTACTTATTTTCTTATTCGTTTTCAATTTAAGCACTCCTTTTATTAACCCGATTTTATATTGCATTGTGTTTCATAATATCATATTATGTGTTACCTGGTAATTTTGTTACTTTATGTTAAGTTAAATTCCTTCGGCCAATGGTATATCTTCC
>ENA-OWOZ01002834-OWOZ01002834.1-bioreactor-metagenome-genome-assembly--contig:-NODE-2834-length-12331-cov-3.267015_pt1 | contig 12331 bp, 10 predicted proteins | sample MGYA00238140_ERZ651804 | MGnify/ENA primary metagenome ERZ651804 (study PRJEB26910, sample SAMN07631232) | bioreactor metagenome | isolation source: Switchgrass digestor | place: USA: Dartmouth... | reverse complement strand
GTGGCTACAATATTATCTGTATTCTCTAGAGTGTTTATAATGTTTATCTTGCTCCATCTTACTGTTATAATTATACAATTTATTGTTGGTGGAACTATTGCAGGAGGTAATCCATTTAGGTTATTAAGAAACATGATTCCAGCATATTTCACAGCTTTAGGAACCCAATCCTCCGCAGCAACTATTCCTGTTACTCTTGCACAAACTAAAAAGAATGGAGTTCAGGACGAAGTAGCAGAATTTGTAATTCCATTATGTGCTACTATCCATCTATCAGGAAGTACTATCACTTTAGTAAGTTGTTCTATGGCAGTAATGATGCTAAACAATATGACAGCTAGTTTTGCTACCATGTTCCCATTTATATTGATGTTAGGAATAACAATGGTTGCTGCTCCTGGAGTCCCAGGTGGTGCAGTAATGGCTGCATTAGGAATATTAGAATCTATGCTTGGTTTCCCACAAGCTTTGCTTTCATTGATGATTGCATTATATATAGCTCAAGATAGCTTTGGTACTGCAACTAACGTTACTGGAGACTGTGCTATAGCACTTATGGTAAACAGGATTTCAGGATATAAATTGAATAAACAGTAATGAAATTATAAAGGCATGGACTAATCCATGCCTTTATCATTTAATTTCCTAAATAGATTTTCAATATATTCCTTTCTACTTTCAGTATTCTTTTTATCCACTAGAAATTTGCCATCTTTGAATACAACCACATCTCCTTCTTCCAAAGTTTCAGGAAAAAGATCTCTATCAAATACTTTCATTGTATTCCCATCTTCCATCTCTACTACTACCTTACTGCCTTCAAATCTATCAACAATTCCTTTCATCATATCCCTCCTACTTAATACATTGGGCATGAGGACTGTAATCAGCATCTACTGCTTCTTTAAAGGAGTTGAATATTATCTGATTCTCCTTTTTGGGTAAATATTTGCAATCTTTAGAGTGAAATATTTTAGTATTCTTATTCCCTATGAATACAGTTTCGTCTATCTGTTTATCAGTTTCTTTAACATCCACATTTTCTACTGTTATATTTTTGCCATCGGATTGTATAACAATATCACCTAACTCATCAGTTCTCAATATCTTTGTACCAATAGTATTTAACCTCTCCAATATTTCCTTATGAGGATGTCCATACGAATTATCTTTTCCTAAACTGATAACAGAATAATCAGGAGTTACCTCTTTCAAAAATTCTAATGTAGAAGAAGTGCTGCTCCCATGATGAGCTACTTTTAGCACATCAGACTTAAGATTAAAACCCGCTTCAACTAAATCCATCTCAGCTTCTCTCTCAATGTCCCCAGTAAATAAAAATGAATTCTCCACATACTCTATTTTAGTTACAATAGAATAATCATTTGTCTCAGGATAATCACCTTTCAAAGGTGCTAAAATAACAAAGCTTAAATTATTTTCATCAATAATAGTTTGAAAACCTTTAGCAATAGTTATATTCAATCCCTTATTATCTATTTCAGTTAGTAATTCTTCAAATATCTTTGTATTTGCAGTTTTATCTGGCATGTATATTTTCCCTATTTCAAAGTTTCTTACAACTTCAGGTAAACCTCCTATGTGATCTTCATGAGGATGAGTAGCTATTAGATAATCAATTCTTTCTATGCCTAAATTTTTTATGTAATTAACTACCTTTTCTCCAGATTCTCTTGTCCCTCCATCTATCAAAGCTACTCTCTCTTCTGGAAACTGAATAAGTATACTATCACCTTGCCCTACATCCATGTAATGAACAACTAGATTACCTTCTGTATTATTCCCATTGGTTTCATCCACTACATCCTGAGCACATCCAGTTAAAAGTAAACATGTTACTAATATTGCTATAATAAGAAATCTGATTTTAATTTTTTTCATGTCAATTCCTCCTTAAGATGAATTAAAAAAGCCTTCTTATATCTATTATATAAGAAGGACTAAAATTCAAAGGCAAAATGCCTATATGCTTCATGGTTATATGCTTTTGCAGTATCTATTATAAAATATGCTACCTTAAGACTTAAAGATAAAGCATAATTTAAGTCATTTTCATAACCTGTATTTAAAGAGTATTCTTCTATTACATTTTCAATGTATTGTTTTATTATTGATTTTAATTTTATTGTTCTTTCCTTAAATATGTCAATATCATCAACTTTAACTACATTTTTCTTAAAGTCATGAAAAAAAGCATAATCATTTAATTGTGATTCATAATTTATGTGTTTTACCATATTTGTATTAAGAGTCCATCTTTCAGCATGAGGCAAACAAACAAAATCACTTAAATAATGGGAAACAATCCCAAGTCTATAGCTTAGTATTTTTAATAAAATAGGGTCAATTATTTCATTGAAATCAGATAGTCTACAGATGAAAATTAGTTTCGTTATCTCATTTACTATATAATCTAAACTTTCCTTCTTGTAATGTCTATGAAGTTTATATTTAGGCAATATATCAGGAGATACTGACCCCCATAATAGCTTTTTTTCATCTAGCTCTATACCATAAATATCATATAAATTTTTATGAATGTTCTTTCCAATTATTTTATGTGTATCTCTAAAAATTTCAAACACATCCCTTATAATTTTTAAACACTCTTCGATAGTAAACCATATATAACAAAAAGTCAATATGTAATATTTTCAAAAGATTATATACTATTTCCCAATCTTTGAGTTTAGCACATTTTCATATATTTTGTAGTTGTCTTTGCTAAATAGAACAAAATAAATTTCATCAATCCCTCCAACTTCATCAATAAATTTAAATACAGCATCTATAGCAATATGGCATGCTTCTTCTTTTGGATAATTATATACTCCTGTAGAAATAGCAGGAAATGCTATAGTCTTCAAGTCATATTCTATGGCTAATTTTAATGAATTGTAATATGCATTATATAGCAGTTTTGCTTCATTGTGATTTCCTCCTCTATATATGGGACCAACAGTATGAATCACGTATTTACTTGGCATGTTACCAGCAGTAGTTATTCTAGCTTCTCCTGTGGGACATCCTCCGATTTTTTTGCATTGTTCCAATATGGTTGGTCCTCCTGCTCTGTGAATAGCTCCATCAACTCCTCCTCCGCCAAGTAGTGTATTGTTTGCTGCATTTACTACTGCGTCTACAGCCATAGTTGTAATATCTCCTTCTATCAAGAATATTTTAGTACCCTTATATTCGTACATGTCATCTTCCTCCTTTTCAATTTAGATTTATTGTATTTGATATTGCAGGCCAAATCTCATCCTTTTCAAAACCTTTTCTCCAGGATGCTATGCCTGCAAGGTCATACTTATTTACTAGTGATGATTTTAGTTCTAATGATTTTACATCTTCAACCCAAATTTTATAGGTAATATTTCCCTTAGACACTTCTCCATAGTACTGTCCACTTTCCTCATGCCACACTAGTTCTATATTATTTTCCTCTATAAACTTATTGGCATCATCCATGGAAAGAGCTTTGGATGATACTTCTTCTCCTTTATCTGTTCGTTTTATTGTCCAAAGTCTTGTATAAAAGGGTACTCCCAATATTATCTTTTCATGGTAAACTTCCTTTAGTACGGCCTTAAGACTTTCTTCTACCCAGGTATATTGTGCAACAGAACCTGCAACTGGACTATCAGCCCAATGCTGATCATAAGCCATAAGTATCATATAATCAACAGCTTTAGAAAGCTCCTTTCTGTCATAACATAATGACCAATTCTCTGATACTGAAATAGGGGTTACATCTATGGACACAACCATTCCTTTTTCCTTAAAAACAGGATATAGTTCCCTAACAAATTGAGTTAACAAGTCCTTGTCCTTCATATAGACATTTTCAAAGTCAATATTTATACCATCAACTCCATATTTACTATACAGTCTGGCAATTTTTTCAATTAGATTTTCCCTTAATCTACTGCTTGATAGCAATTTACTAGTTCTATCAGGATCAAATCCGTTATTGATAAGAGGCCAAATTTGATACCCAAACCTTTTGTATTGTGACAGATAATCCCTGTTGGCTTTATCCTGTATCTCTGCCTTTTCATTCAAAATAGAAAACCAAGTAGGTGAAACTACATTAACTCCAGGTATGGGCACAATATTTCCTATAGTTGTTACCTTACTGTGTATGTAATCCCATGTAAGATTAATCTTTTTATCTACTTTCTTATATCCATCTTCTCTTTCATTCTTAGGCCTATTAATGTTATTGGTAAGGTTTACCTTTAAGTAATCCTTCTCAATATACCCTATAATCCCATCCATTGTTCTAACCTTATACCAATCCTTATATTCTTCAAACACAATCAGTTCAGTTTCTACAGGCACATCTTTAAGTAGTATTGGAGATTTTCTACTGAAACTATGCCTTATATCTCCTCCCTCTAATATCACCAAACCTGATAAATAGTTTAAATCTTTACTGTCGATAGTGACAGCATTTGTGTCTTCCCAATAGACAATTTCCAAATCATATAAGCTGTATAGTATCTCTTCAGGTATATAAACTTTTCCTTCTATTTTTTTAATAGGATTGTTGATATAGAATTTCTTATGATTTACAGTAGCTTCAGTGCTATCCACCGTATATCTTATGACTTTTTGTTCATCAGTAAATATAAGCATTTCTTCACTGTCATCATAAAACAAATTCGAATCAATGTGTTCCTTTATTACATCAAAAGGAATATAGATAGTTTCCTGATCAAAAATTATATAATTGGAGTCTGAATAGATCTCATCTCCAATAACCAAATAAGGCTCATCAGAGATGGATACAACCTGTTCATTAGGCTGAAAATAATTCCATAAAACTACGAGAATTGTTAATAATAACCCTATTGCCACAACTAGAATTTTTTTCATTCTATTTTCTCCTTAGTTTTAATTTTCTAACTTCATATTATATCATAATTGGATGTTAAAAAGAATAAACCATACAACAATAAAGTTGCACGGTCTATTTGAGATTAATTGCTTAACTGTAAATCTACTGTTTCCCTTCCTTCCAATATATCCACAAATTCTTCACCAGTTATAGTTTCCTTTTCCAGTAGATATTTTGCTAACTCGTGAAGTTTAGTCATGTTTTCTTTTAATATCTCTATGGCCTTATTGTGAGCTTCTTTAATTATATTTAATACCTCTTCATCAACCTTAGCAGATGTTTCTTCTGAACACATTAAAGAAGTATCTCCACCAAGGTACTTATTGGTTACAGTTTCTAAGGCCATCATATCAAACTTTTCACTCATACCTAACCTTGTTACCATAGCTCTTGCTAACTTAGTTGCCATTTCTATATCGTTAGATGCACCTGAAGTAATGGAATTAAACACAAGTTCTTCAGCTGCCCTACCTCCTGTGTATGTGACTATCTTTGCAAAAGCTTGTTCTTTACTCAATAGCAACTGTTCTCCTTCATCTATCTGCATAGTATATCCTAAAGCACCAGATGTTCTAGGTACTATGGTTATCTTATGAACTGGTTGTGAATTCTTTTGCTTTGCAGCAACAATTGCATGTCCAATCTCATGGTATGCAATTATGAGTTTATCCTTCATGGCAATGACTTTATTTTTACGCTGTTGACCCGCAATAACAGTCTCCACTGCTTCTTCCAAATCCTTTTGTAATACTTTCTTTCTTCCATCCTTGACTGCTAGTAAAGCAGCTTCATTAACTATATTAGCTAAGTCAGCACCTGATGCACCAGATGTGGATCTAGCTATAGCGTTAAAATCCACATTATTATCAATCTTGATCTTCTTAGCATGAACCTTTAGTATTGCTTCTCTACCTTGTAGGTCTGGCAATTCTACGTGTACTCTCCTGTCAAATCTACCAGGTCTAAGAAGTGCTTTATCCAATATATCTGGTCTATTTGTAGCTGCTAAAATGATAACTCCTTTGCTGCCATCAAATCCATCCATTTCAGCTAATAATTGGTTTAAAGTTTGTTCTCGTTCATCATTTCCTCCAATGCCACTTCCATCCCTTTTTTTACCTATGGTATCAATTTCATCTATGAAAACAATACATGGTGCTTTCTCTTGAGCTTCCTTAAATAGATCACGAACTCTAGCAGCTCCTAAGCCTACAAACATTTCAACAAATTCTGAACCTGATATGGAAAAGAAAGGTACTCCTGCTTCTCCTGCAACTGCCTTAGCAAGCAAAGTCTTACCTGTTCCAGGAGGACCTACTAGTAATACTCCTTTAGGCAACTTGGCACCTATTTCATTATATTTTTTTGGATCATGGAGAAAATCCACTATCTCTTTTAAAGCATCTTTTGCTTCATCCTGCCCTGCCACATCATCAAATGTGATTCCAGTTTGAGCTTTAACGTATACTTTAGCGTTGCTCTTCCCAAATTTTAAAGCTCCGTGTCCTCCCATGGAATTCTGTAGCTGCTTAGATAATATCTTTCCTATGAACACAAATATGGCTATCGGAATAACCCAACCTAAAATTAGACTAACAATAGGAGAAATCTCTTTCGGTGTTATAACCTTTATATCCACACCTGCATCCAATAATCTATTTGTCAAATCCAAATCAGGCATTATGCCTGTATAGTAAATTTTCTTATCACCCTTATCTTTAGTAGTAAACACTATTTTATTTTCATCTAATTCCACACTTTCTACTTGCCCATTTTCAAGCATATATATGAACTTATTGTAGCTGATTTCCTCTGGTTGTCTGTTAAAAAGATTAGGCAATACAGTTATGTTTAATATTATTAGAATAATCAATGCTACTGCATAATAAAATAGCATTGGCTTTTTTGGTTTCTTAATGTTTTTCTTCATCTAATATATCTCACCTCATTTTATAATAAATGTTACACTTGTAACACTACATATTTTGTATTATAATAACTATTAATACCAAAGTCAAGAATTTTATGAAAATGCACAAATAAGGAGTCATGCCATATGTTTAGAAGAAAAATAACAGCTAATCCTATAGCAAACAGATCTCAAAGATGGATATGCAATGCTCTAATGGAATTGATGAAAGAAAAACCCTATAACAAAATAACTATAACAGAGATTTGTAATAAAGCAAATCTCGTCAGAGAAACTTTCTATAGAAATTTTTCTTCTAAAGATGCAGTAGTTAAGTATTGCTTAGAACAAAAATTCAATGATTTTATAAACAGCATGTCAGCTTGTGAAAATAAATTAGACCTTTTCCATATAGGACTGTACTATTTCAACTACTGGAAAAAGGAAAAAGAATTTTTAAACATATTAATTCAAAACAAGTTAGTAAACATAATACTTGATAATTTCAGCCATTATCTAAACCTAATAATAGATGATTTTATAGATAAAGAGGAAAGTATAGAAGCAAGAAATTATATTGTAGATATGTATGCAGGTGCTACAACAACTTTGTTGATCAAATGGGTTTTAAATGATTGTAAAGAATCTCCAGATGAAATGGCTCGTATTATAACTGAATATGGTCCAATTAGTAGAAAATGTCTATGCAAAAATTAGGAGGTTGAAAATTGAAATATTCAAATATAGTAAGTGGTATATTTATAAACAGACCAAACAGATTCATAGCCAACGTTTTAATCGATGGAAAAGTAGAAACGGTTCATGTTAAAAATACAGGCAGATGTAAAGAAATACTTACTGAAGGTACAACAGTTTATTTGCAAAAATCTAACAATCCCAATAGAAAAACCAACTATTCTTTAATATCTGCATATAAGGGCTCCACCCTCATAAATATAGATTCTCAAGTTCCAAATGAAATCGTCTACTCTAGCATTTATTACAATAAGATAGCTGAATTAACAAATGTGGACTTATTAAAAAAAGAAGTAAAATATAATAATTCTAGATTTGACTTATATTACGAAAAAAAGGAACAAAAAGGGTTCATAGAAGTAAAAGGGGTTACATTAGAAATAGATGGTATATCCATGTTTCCCGATGCTCCTACTGAAAGAGGCACAAAGCATATATTGGAAATGATTGATGCTAAGAAGGAAGGATATGAAAACTTTATATTCTTCTTAATACAAATGCCAAATATAAAATACTTTAAACCAAATGAAAAAATGGACCCAAAGTTTTCCCAAGCTCTTATAAAAGCGAAAAAATTTGGAGTTAATGTATTGGCTTATAATTGCCATGTTACTGAAGATGAAATCATCATGGGTGATAAAGTTGAATTATTGTTTTAAAGAAATATTTATCAATTATGAGTAAATTAGATATGATAATGTTTATTACATTCCTCTTCTATTTTCTATTGTAATTGATATTACTATTAAGGAAATTATCATTAACTAGCTTATAAAAAAGGCTGAGAAATTCTCAGCCTTTTTATTTACCGTTAAACAGATAGTTGTAGATTATACTTGCTGCATCTTCCCTTTTTAGCTCAGCTTTTGGATTTAGGAATCCATTATAACCTTCTACTATTTTTAAACCATAAGCTATTGCAACATATCCCTTTAGCCCTGGAGAAATATCTTTTGTATCCTTAAATAAATCCTTATAAATTTCAGATATATCGGCGATTTCATCATAATTTAATGCTCTTATTATAAATTTAATTGCTTCTTCTTTAGTTACCACTCTTTCAGGGAATCTTTCACCTTCTTTTACCACACCTACATTCATCAAATAAGAATATAACTTATCTTCAGAGTCATCAATTTCAACATATGGGCTATTTGCTTTAGCCAACATATATAGAAAATCTCTCTGAATTATTTTGTCTTTTGGTTTAAACTCTTCTCCTGGTAATGCAATCCCATACTGAACTAAAACGTTTATCTTATCTTTAGCGTAACTATCTTCTATATCCTTATAGCTAGATTTTATGGATTCCTTAAAAGGTTTACCATTGTAGTCCAATATGATACCTGTATTAGCATCAATATTGGCTGGTTTGTTGTTGCTTAAGCCATATACTAAAATAGCCTCTCTCTTATCACTGGGGTTCTTCCCATTATTTTCAGCAACAATATATTTCAATTCCAATCCAATTTCACTATATAAAATTTCATATGCTTCATCTAAAGGTATTACATTATCCTGAGATGGAAAATCTCTATTGCTCCAATTAATACTATAATTGTTTACTACGCCATTTACAGCATCAACAGAAACATATATTCCTTCGTTTTCTACATAAGCGTTACCTAATTTTCTATTGAATTCAAAGTAGTAGTTTTGTTGGTCATCTAAAGGTACTACTCCATTAGAATACTGATTAAATTCAATTAGATCTTTTTTGTCTGGGTTCATTTTGTCAATAAACTCTTCAGCAATTTTTATGGATTCCTCTCTATTAAACTTTGGTTTCTTCGATGGGTCAGTAGGAATGTATTTATAAAAAGATATTAGATTACCAGTCTTTGCATCAATGCTGATACGAGCATAATAAGAATCATTATTGTTTTCCTTTGTGAAACCAATTTCCCACAAATAAATTGAATCATCAATATAATACTTATATAAGTTGATATACTCTAATTTGTATTTTGAATCTAGCTCTAGTATTTCTCTTCCAATTTGTTCAGCTTCTTTTTTAGGTATAATACCTGATAAGCTTTCAATTGCTTTTTTCTCATCTGGGCTTAACTCTTCTTGTATACTTTTCTCTATACCGCCCATTGTTCCTCTATCATATATGCCTATATATTCATAATAGGAAACAACTTCTCCCTTCTTAGCTTCAATAGCTAAGTTCGTATTTAAAGGTCCATAAGCTAAGTAAGTTTCCGAGCTATCTCCTACATATTTTAACTTATACAATAAATTCAAACCTATTTTTTCTCTGTAGAGTTTTTGAGCTTCATCTACTGTTATGATTCCCTTGTTGTCCGCAAACACAATGTTCATATCCCAATTAACATAATAGTTCAATACTTGCCCTGTAGAGTTGCTAACATGAATATCTATACTGTTGTTATAATATGGAATGCCTTTTTCTGTTCTAATAAATCTATAAGTGTATCGGTCTGAATTCACATCTAATGGCTCTTGATTATCAATGTACTTTATGTTATTTGCAAATTTAGGAGAAACTTTCTGTATAAATTGCTTTGCTATTTTTAACCCTTCTTCTTTGCTAATCTTGGGTAGCTTTGGTCTATCTTGTTTATAGCTAATATCCCATTTACTATAGCTTAGTACATCACCATCAGCAGTTATTGAAACATCAATACTGCCTAATTGTCCTTTGCTATCAGTCCACACTAGATAGAAAACTGTAGTGCCATCATAATTACTAACACTGCTATTGAATTTGTCATATTCATCCCCTATGTTAAACAACTTTTTGCACTTTATAATAGCTTGTTCAAGCTGTTTATCGTAATCCTGTAGTGCAAAGGTAGTGTGGGGAATAGCAGTAAACAGCATTATCAATGCCAGTATTAAGCACAGCTTTCTTCTCATTCAAATCCCTCCTTCATTGTAAATGAAAATATTTCCAATACCCTATATATACATTATAACCTTTAATTAGAAAATAATTAGTTACAAAAGGTTTACGATTTAACAAATCACTAAAAAATAAGGTTGAAAATCCTTTCAACCTTATTACCTTTTAGTTTTCTGCAACAGAGGATCTGATAAGGCTTCATATCCGCCCATGGCGGATGTAGTAATTATCATAGCATTAATAATCTTTAATACAATGGATTGTAATTTGAAATCAGCGTCTCCAAATATAAAAGTCAAAATCAAAGCTATTACAAATACATAGACTCTAATAAACACATCTGGTAAAACCTTTTTTATTAAAGGTTTAGTAAATTGGACAATTAGAGAAGTAGCTGCAACTAAACCTATAAAAGTAGTCAGAGTTTCAGGAGTCATAAAATCATCAAACATTATCTCACCCCTTAATAATAGTTTGGTTATTCTATTGTATTATTGCTAAAAGCTAATCTATGCATAAATAAAAGCAAAAATAAACTTTTATTCCTATACTAATTTTTTGCTGAAATTATTAAATATTATCAATTTACTTGCTATTTTCCTTGACAACAAAAAACTGTAAATATATGATAATATTTAGAAATTCTAAATATTCTTAGGAGGGATAACAGTGAAAAATAGCTCATCTGGTAAAATACTACAGGAATCTTTAACTCATAAGTGGAGAAACATATGGGAATCGGTAAACGAGGATGAAAGAGAAAAGATATTTGGAATAAGCGAAGAATACAAGTCCTTTTTAGATAAAGGAAAGACAGAAAGAGAAGCTGTTAAGGAAATAATAAGACTAGCTACTGAAAATGGATATATTTCCCTAGAAGAAATTATAGAAAAGGGAATAAAACCAACTCCCGGTATGAAGATATATGCAAACAATAAGGATAAATCCATTGTTCTATTAGTAATTGGAAAGGAAAAATTGGAAAAAGGAATGCACATCATTGGATCCCATGTGGATGCACCAAGGATAGATTTAAAGCAATTCCCTCTATATGAAGACGAATCCCTTGCACTACTTAAAACTCACTATTATGGAGGAATTAAAAAATATCAATGGGTTACATTGCCTTTAGCTTTACATGGAGTTATCATCAATGAAAAAGGTGAAAAAATAGATGTTGTAATAGGTGAAGATGAAAAAGATCCAGTATTTTTTATTACCGACCTACTACCACACCTTGCAAAAGACCAAATGGAGAAAAAAATGAGTGAAGGAATAACAGGAGAAGGATTGAATATTCTAATAGGAAGCATTCCTTATAAGGATGAGGATATAAATGAAAAGGTAAAATTGAATATACTTAAAATATTAAACGAGAAATATGGAATTAAAGAAGAAGATTTCACTACTGCTGAATTTCAAGTAGTCCCTGCTGGAAAATCAAAGGATGTAGGATTAGACAGAAGTATGGTTGGAGGATATGGACAGGATGACAGAGTATGTGCTTTCACATCTCTTAGAGCCATATTGGATGTGGATAATCCAAATAAGACAGCTGTTGCCCTATTTGTTGACAAAGAAGAAATAGGAAGTGTTGGTAATACCAGCATGGAATCCAAGTTCTTTGAAAATGTAGTATCAGAACTTATAAATTTATCAGAAGAAAACTATTCAGAACTTCTAGTAAAAAGAGCCCTATCAAATTCCTGTGTGCTATCTGCCGATACTGTAGGCGCCTTTGATCCTAATTATCCAGAAGTAATGGATAAGAAGAACTCTCCTTATATAGGTAAAGGAATAGTTCTAGTAAAATACACTGGTTCAAGAGGAAAAGGCGGATGCAATGATGCAAACTCTGAATATATAGCTA